>Ga0190286_1000637_pt1 | contig 14206 bp, 14 predicted proteins | sample 48691834_MG_FD_183241 | JGI IMG/M metagenome (GOLD analysis project Ga0190286, IMG submission 183241) | Hydrothermal vent microbial mat bacterial communities from Southern Trench, Guaymas Basin, Mexico - 4869-18-3-4_MG | ecosystem: Environmental > Aquatic > Marine > Hydrothermal vents >... | reverse complement strand
ATGAGCAAGAATCACACACTGGTGGCATTTGTAAAAACTACTTATCACTTTTTCCCAAATCTTTTGTCATGGATTAACACCATCAAGGATCCCAGAGATACTGCCAAGACTAATTACCCACTAAAAGACTTAATTTTAGTAGGTCTTTTGCTATTTATATTTAAATTAGGAGCAAGAAGGCAAATCAAGTTCAGGTTAAATGACCCAATTCTTATTAAAAACCTTCAGTGTGTATTCCAGTATAAGTCAGAAAAGATGTCCCATGCCCAAATATCATGCCCATTCTATTTCACTTTTATTTTTCAATTCCCCTTATATTTTTTATTTTTGATTTTTCAAGGCTGGATTATGATTTGAACTGTTGACATTATTATTAGCCTAATGTATAAGGTGAGTGTATGGGTGCGTAGGCTTAATAGGGAAGCCGGTGAGAATCCGGCGTGGTCCCGCCGCTGTAACCCCGCCCTTTCCTAAAGTCGTTTTTTAGGAAGGGAAACTCTTTCAACTTTATGGGCCACTGTCTTAGATATAATCGAGATGGGAAGGCCGTTGAAAGGGCGGGGGAGCCAGAAGACCTGCCCATATAACATATAGATAGCTTGCCGTTTGGCGAGGATCGGCCGGCAAGAGGGTGTAGGGCGAAGAAAACTGGGTGCAGCCCTTAGACTTTTGGTCTAAGGGCTTTTTTTATTTTTTCCTATCTCCTCCCCGGTAAAAAATCTTTGGAGAAACTAGTGTAAATTTGTTGGTTGACTTGACCATCTAGATAAGAAAAAAAGGAGGTGTTTATGCAGAGAATAAACTATTCCGTTTGGTTTCCCAAGAATCAGACGCAGGAGTTATCTCAGGATCGTGAGTACTGTATCATCGAAGATAGAACACATAATCAGAGCTACAAAGTAAGATTCCACAATTATCGGCAGATCTATTCAATTCCAGGACTTTATGAACATCTGTTTTACGAAAGACTAGAATGTTGCTCGCCCGAGACAGTATGCAGGTTACTTGAAGATGAAGTCAAAAAGTCTGTGATAGAGGTAAAGGATCTTGTCGTCTTAGACCTTGGTGCAGGAAATGGAATGGTTGGAGAACAACTACGTCAAATCGGGGTAGAATCTGTGTACGGAATCGATATTATACAGGAAGCAGCAAAAGCAGTAGAACGAGACCGTCCTGATATTTACCAAGATTATTATGTCGCAGACCTTGCACAAATGTCTGACTCGCTCCGCAAAAAGCTCAAAGCGAAAGAGTTCAATTGCATGACCACTGTTGCAACACTCGGTTTTGGTGACATACCACCCAAAGCCTTCGGAGAAGCATTTAACCTCCTAGCAACTCCTGCATGGGTTGCTTTCAATATCAAGGAAGACTTTCTTTCTGGCGACGATCCTACAGGTTTTTCTTTGCTCATTCGTAGAATGATAAATGCTGGAATCTTTGATGTACGTTGCCAGAAGCGTTACCAACATCGACTATCAATCCAGGGTAAGCCCCTATACTACGTCGCCATTGTTGGAAAGAAAAAGGCAGAGATTCTCCAAGAATGGTTCAACGCAGAAGACTCAGTATGAGCGCTGCGACATTATATATTGTTACAATTCTATAAACGAGGAGGTGTAGTTTGAAGATAGCAGATTATAAAATTGGTGGATTTGAAATTAAATTAAAAGCTAGTGATACTGTTTTTAATCCTACCCACACAACTCAGATTCTAGCAGATAGTATGAAGATAAAAGAAGGCGATATGGTGCTTGACCTAGGCTGTGGTGTTGCACCTTTAGCAATAGTGGCAGCCAAGAGAGGTGCAGAAAAAGTTTATGCTATTGATATTCAGGAAGAGGCATGTGAATATGCTAGATACAATGTGGAAATTAATCATGTGGCTGAAAGAGTCCATGTGATGTGCGGAGATCTATTTGAACCCGTCAAAGGAAAAAAATTTGACGTGATAATAGATGATGTTTCAGGTATAGCAGAAGCAATTGCTAGAATCTCTAGATGGTATAGTTGTGAAAGAATACCTGTTGCAAATGAGAATGGAACAGAGCCAGTAGTAAGAATGTTAGAGCAATCGCCACATTACCTTAAAGAGAAAGGTGTATTATATCTTCCAGTATGTACTTTATCTGATGCCAAAAAGATTATAGAAAAAGCTAAGCAAATTTTTAAGGGAAATCTTGAGTTAGTTGCAGAGAAGATGTTTCCATTAATATCTGAGCTAAAAGAGGGGATAAAAGATTTCCAACACCTAATAGATAAAGGAATTGTTGAACTTTATAAAAGAGGTTCAAGGTATCTGTGGAATTTAAAAATCTTTAGGTGTGTTTATCTTTAGGGAAGAAATTGGTTTATGGATGATAAGATAGCTATTATTACCGGGGGTTCAAGGGGTATTGGACGGGCCATTGCCTTACGTCTTGCAAAAGATGGAACAAAGGTCATTATCACTTATATAAAAAGGCAAGAAGCAGCAAAGGTGGTAATTAAGGAGGTTCAAACAGGGGGTGGTGAAGCCTGGGCTTATCAATTCGATGTATCTTCTTTTAGAGAAACACAAGGTTTTTTTAAAAAAATCACTAATAAGTTTGGCAAAGTAGATTATCTCATTAACAATGCGGGCATTATCAAGGATGGCCTAATTTTCATGATGAAAGAGGAGACCTGGGATCGGGTATTAGCAGTAAATCTGAAAGGCATATTTAATTGCATTAAGGCTGTAGCAGGTATTATGATAAAGCAAGGTTGTGGGCGTATTGTAAATATTAGCTCAGTAGTGGCCTTTACTGGTAACATAGGTCAGGCAAATTATGTGGCCTCTAAATTTGGCTTAGTAGGTTTAACCAAGGCAATGGCAAGAGAGCTGGGACCAAAGGGGATTACAGTAAATGCTGTAGCCCCTGGATTTATTGAGACTGAACTAACATCAAAGTTATCAGAGAAGGTAAAAAACGATTTTCTCAGTCAGATACCCCTTGGTCGTTTTGGCACACCTGAAGATATAGCTGAAGTAGCAACCTTTTTGGTATCTGATAAGGCCAAATACATTACTGGTCAAGTAATTCATGTAAATGGCGGAATGTATATGCAATAATTTTATCTCAGAGACCATATTTAGGGGGTTATAATTTGAGGAGAGTAGTGATCACAGGTTTGGGGGTGGTTACACCAGTAGGCATTGGTGTGAAGGAAAGTTGGGAAGCTATCTGCCAAGGAAAATCGGGTATTACAGAAATCACTCGATTTGAGGCATCCCGACATAATAGCCGAATTGCTGGAGAAATAAAGAACTTTCACCCGGAGAATTTTATTGCCAAGAAGCATATTAAGTATATGGATTTGTTTATTCAATATGCATTGGCTGCTTCACGGATGGCTGTGGAGGATGCAAAACTTAATATTGATGAAAAAATGGCCTCTTGTACTGGGGTAATTATTGGTTGTGGTTTGGGAGGATTGCCAGGAATTGAGAAATACTATAAAATCCTGTTAGAATCAGGCCCAAAGAAGGTTTCGCCCTTTTTTATCCCCATGGTAATTGGTAATATGGCTTCAAGTTATGTTTCTATTGAATTTGGTATGCGTGGGCCCAATGCTTGCACTACCACTGCCTGCGCATCCGGTGCTCATGCTATAGGAGATGGGTATCTATATATTAAATCAGGATTGGCTGATATTATCCTTGCAGGCGGAACAGAGTCAACCATTACCCCATTGGCTATTGCTGGATTTAGTTCAGCAAGGGCCCTCTCTACCAGAAATAATGAACCAGAGAAGGCATCCCGTCCCTTTGATAAGGAGCGAGACGGCTTTGTTGCTGCTGAGGGCGCAGGAGTGCTTATTTTAGAAGAGTTAAATTGTGCCTTACAAAGGGGGGCAAAGATTTATGCGGAGCTAATAGGATATGGTGCAAGTGGCGATGCCTACCACATTACTGCACCAACACCCCAAGGAGAAGGAGCTGCCTTGTGCATGAAGAAGGCCTTAGAGAATGCAGATATTTTATCTAATGAAGTAGAGTATATCAATGCCCATGGTACGTCTACTAAATTAAATGATGTGGCAGAAACTAAGGCCATAAAAAGGGTATTTAAAGAGCATGCCTATAAGTTATCTATTAGTTCTAATAAATCTATGATCGGACATCTATTAGGTGGAGCTGGGGCTGTGGAATCAGCATTTACTGTCCTCACTATCTACAATGGAATTATTCCTCCTACCATCAACTATGAGCATCCTGATCCAGAGTGCGATTTGGACTATACCCCAAATGTTGCTAGGAAAAATCAGGTAAAAGTGGCATTATGTAATTCTTTTGGATTTGGTGGGGCAAATGCCTCGCTCGTGTTTAAAAAATACAGCACTTGAGCAATTTAAAAAGGAGTTAGGAAAACAGGGAAGAATAATTGATTGAAGATAGGGGGGTTTCCAAAAGACAAGCCTTATAGACTATCCAGGAAAGATTTGCTCTATTATCTTTACCATTGGTTGTAATTTTCGTTGTGCATACTGTTATAACTATCATTTGGTCTTACCTGAAAAATATGCTGAACCTATTCCAATAAAAGAAATTTGGCCATTTTTAAAAAGGAGGAAAGGAAAGATAGATGCAGTACAATTTACAGGAGGGGAGCCAACCTTGCAAAAGGACTTAATAGAGAATATGTATAAGGTGAAAGAGATGGGATTCTTAGTCAAACTAGACACAATGGCTCTCATCCAGAAATTATTAAAAAATGTATTAAAAAGGCTGTTGTTGATTATATTGCTATGGATATAAAGGCACCTTTAGAAAAATACTCATCTGTTGCTGGTGTTTCAATAGATACAGGAAGAATAAAGGAATCCATAGATATAATAAGCAATTTTCCAAGTTATGAATTCAGAACAACACTTTATCCTGCATTGAGCGATAAAGATTTTTTGAGCATCTTTAATGTTATAAAAGGTGCAAAAACATATTTTTTGCAAGTTTGCAAATTAAAAGATACATTGAATGATTGCAGTCATCTAAAACAATTTTCTAAAGAAAAGATGGAAATACTAAGAAACGAGGCACTTAAATTTGTAAAAAACTGTGAAATAAGGCAGTAAACCACCCCACCCCCTTATATTTTTTATTTTTGATTCTTCAAGGCTGATTTGAACTGTTGACATTATTATTAGCCTAATGTATAAGGTGAGTGTATGGGTGCGTAGGCTTAATAGGGAAGCCGGTGAGAATCCGGCGTGGTCCCGCCGCTGTAACCCCGCCCTTTCCTAAAGTCGTTTTTTAGGAAGGGGAACTCTTTCAACTTTATGGGCCACTGTCTTAGATATAATCGAGATGGGAAGGCCGTTGAAAGGGCGGGGGAGCCAGAAGACCTGCCCATATTTTCTTCACCAGATCCTTACGCGGTTTAAGGATAGGTGAAAATTAAGGACCAAGAAAGCTGGGTGCAATCCTTAAATCCCGATTTTGGGGTTTAAGGATTTTTTATTTTAAGAAGGTCTAGCTATAAATTTGGGAAAGGAGGTGAATAAGAGATATTTTTAACATTAGATCAAAATTTAAGGAGGTTAACATGAAAAGGGTAAGTTTTGTTGTTTCAGTAATAGCATTGTTAATTGCGTTTACTATCTCTTCGTTTGCCATGGAACTTCATAAGGACAAGAAGGCCATTGTCCTGGCGAGTTTTGGTACAAGCTATCCTTCTGCCCTTGTGGCCATTACAAACATTCAAAAACAGGTTCAAAAAGCCTTCCCCGATGTGGAAGTAAAATTGGCCTTTACTTCCAACATCATCAGGAAAATCTGGCATGAAAGGCAAAATGATAAGAAATTCCTAGCTGAAAACAAAGACATTCCAAGAGAAATATTGTACATAAAGGGTCCTCTTGCAACCATAGCCGATCTTCAGGACGAGGGGTATACCACGATCATGGTGCAACCCACCCATATTTATGAAGGAGAAGAATATTTAGATCTGACCTCTTATGTCAATGGGCTGAATTCTATAAAAACCATTAAAGCCAAATTCATGCCTTTTAAGAAGGTGGTTCTGGGAAGGCCTTTGTTGGGGAAGAAGGGAATAGAATACGATTATCACAAAGATCTGAAGACTGCAGCAGAAGCGGTTGGAGCCGATATAAAGCTGGCCAGGAAAAATAAATCAGCCCTGGTCTACATGGGACACGGAAACGAATACTATTGCACAGGTGCCTACATCGAATTTCAAGAAACTTTGAGAAAAATGTATCCAGACACACCTATATTTGTGGGGACCGTGGAGGGATTTCCTTCACTTGAGTATGTTGTTTCCTCATTGACCCACAGGAAGATTAAGCGGGTGGTTTTGAAACCTTTTATGATAGTTGCAGGTGACCATGCCATCAACGACATGGCCGGGGATGAAGAGGATTCTTGGAAAACAATTCTCAAGTCAAAGGGAATCAAGGTCATCACCGAACTTCACGGAATGGGCGAAAATTCTGAAATCGCAAAGATTTTTATTCAGCACATAAAAGATGTTGCCCAGAATAATCAGATTAAATTGTAAACTATGATGGAAAAGAATAAGTTTGGGCTCTCTCTGGGAGCCCAAACCCTTTTATTAGCCATATTACTTTGTGCTGTTATTGTAGCTTCCACCGGTATGGGATATATAAAAATCCCCACACTCAATGTCATAAAAATAATAGTTTCAGAAATAAGCGGCAATCACAAATTCTTAGATGGGATAAACCATATCTTTCCTTATGTTGTGGTAGATGTCCGGCTGCCGCGCATATTGACCGCAGCGATTGTCGGGGGAGGTCTTTCCATTGCAGGCGCCATTTTTCAGGGAATCCTCCTAAATCCTCTGGCTGATCCTTACACACTGGGGATATCGGCCGGCGCGGCCTTTGGTGCCTCCATTGCACTCCTTTTGGATGTCGACTTTTTGGGTATTTATTTCGTCCCCTTTTTTGCCTTTATCGGTGCAGTTGCCACCCTGTTTTTTGTAATATATCTCTCTTCTTTCAGTGGTCAGATCTCCTCAAATAATCTTATTTTATCGGGAATCATTGTGGCTGCTATCTTGTCGGCAGGTATCAGCTTCATCAAATATGTGGCTGATGAACAGGTGTCTATCATCATCTTCTGGCTGATGGGAAGCTTCGGATCAAAGACCTGGACAGATGTTTTTTTGACTTTTCTCTTTGTATCAGTCGGATTTTTCATCTTTATTTTCTTTGCCCGCGATTTGAATATCATGTCCTTGGGCAATCGCTCTGCAGCTTCCCTTGGAGTTGAAACCAACAGGGTCAGGGTAATCCTCCTTATAACAGCTTCACTTATCACGGCCGTGTGTGTTTCCGTCTCGGGGATTATAGGTTTTGTGGGCCTGATCGTCCCCCACCTGATGCGGTTTTTGGTGGGGCCTGATAATAGAAAATTGATTCCTGCAAGCATTTTAGTCGGCGCTACCTTGCTTCTTTGTGCCGACACTATAACAAGGGCTGTCCTGCCGACAGAAATACCCATCGGTGTTTTAACGGCCCTCATCGGAGGGCCATTCTTCTGTTATATTTTCCGGCAAAGACAGATTGCCAGAATAATGGGATAAAAAATGGGCTTTGCGATCAGCCATATAAATTTTTCTTATGGCAATGGCAGGGTTCTCAGTGATCTTTCACTCAACATGGAGCCCGGAAGGTTTTATGGGATCGTTGGGCCTAACGGATGTGGTAAGACAACACTTCTGGATATATTGGTCAAAAACAAAAAACCGGAAAGCGGAACAGTTGAATATAAGGGAAAAAATTTAAACGACTACACAAGAAAAAGCTTAGCTAAGGAGATAGCACTTGTCCCACAGGACTTTTATATTAATTTTCCCTTTACTGTCATGGAAATAGTCCTTATGGGAAGGCATCCTCATATACCGAGGTTTTCTGCCCCTTCATCAAAAGACCTGAAGATACTGGGCGCTGTGATGGCCGAGACTGGGATTGAAAAATTTGCACACAGACACATTACCGAACTGAGCGGTGGAGAAAAGCAGAGGGTTGTTTTTGCAAGGGCCTTAGCACAGGACACCCCGGTTTTGATCTTAGATGAGGCCACATCAAATCTAGATATCAAGTATACCTTAAACCTTTTAGATATTACGGCAGGTAGGGTTAAAACTGAGGGGAAAACAGTCATTGCCGTGATGCAAAATCTAAATTTGGCAGCATTATATTGCGATTACTGGATTTTTATGAAAAAAGGAAAAATTGTAGCCCATGGAGATATTGATGAGGCTTTAAATGAAGAAAATATAAAAGAAGTTTTTGAGGTAGAATCGAAGGTCTATTTTGAACCGTATTCAAAATCAAAACGAGTGGTATTTAAAAACTAGTGGAGGCTGTGTAAGTGAGGAAGATTGTAACCTCTTTGCCATTATTAACCTTATTCTTGATGGTGGCTAGTGGGGTCTTTGCAGACCCAAACATTATAATTGACAGGTCTGGCAATAAAATTCTGATCCAAAAACCTTTTACAAGGATTATTTCATTATACGGCGCACATACGGAGAACCTGTTCTCTCTGGGTCTTGACCAGGAGATCATAGGGGTATCCAAAAACGAGGCTTATCCCCCAAAGGCCATGACAAAACCGGTTTTCAGCTATCATGACGATGCAGAGAAATTTCTGGCCGCACGTCCTGATCTAGTACTGGTCAGGCCCATGATCGCCCGCGGATACAAAAGCTTGGTTGTAAAACTTCAAAAGGCAGGTATCACTGTTGTTTCACTTCAACCACGCGATGTCAATGAAATGTACGGCTACTGGATGGCCTTGGGGACCATGACCGGAAGGGAAAACCAGACAAGGGAGATGATAAATAGGTTTGAGGCAGGTCTTTCGGTTATCAAATCCCTGGTCCAAACCATTCCTAATAGAGAACGAAAAAAGGTCTATTTTGAAGCCATACACAGCAAGATGAAGACATTTGCCCCGTCGTCTATAGCCATTTTTGCCCTGAAGACAGCAGGTGGCATAAACATCGCCGATGATGCCACATCGGTCAGGGAGACCAATATTGCGGGGTATGGAAAGGAGCACATCCTGTCACATGCCGATGAGATAGATGTTTATCTTGCACAAAACGGTCCTATGAATCGCGCAACAATAAGGCGCATAAAAGAAGAATCAGGGTTTAAAGCCATCAAGGCTGTGAAAAACGGTCAAATATATATAATTGATGAAAAGATAGTTTCAAGACCTACGCTCAGGCTCTTACAAGGAATCTATGAAATTGGGAGAATATTATATCCTGATTATTTCAAAGGCCTTAATAGGTCACCATTTGCGGCAGGGAAAGGCTGTGTGCACCTCTATTTTGGTAGTAATCCCACTGTGGCCAAAAACTTTGTTCGTCTCTATTGGAAACACAAGAATGCCAAAAGGCCAAGAAGATGAAACTACAGGAAATCGAAAAAGAGAGTTTCAGGATCATAGACCAGGAGGCCGGTGAGCATGGATTTCCGCAAGACCAATGGAACATTGTCAGAAGAATGATCCACACCACAGCCGACTTTGACTATATCCATACGGTTCGATTTCATCCCCAGGCCGTTCAAGCTGGCATCAAGGCAATTAAGCAGGGCAAAAATATCATTACCGACACCGAAATGGCCAAGGTGGGAATTCAGAAAGCCAATCTGGATGCCTTTGGAGCTCGGGTCATGTGCTTTATAAATGACCCTAATGTTATCGATCTGGCAAGGAAAAAGAAAACTAGCCGGGCGGCAGTGGCTGTGGACCATGCCATTCCCTTCATGGAAGATGGTATCTACGCCATTGGAAATGCCCCAACAGCCCTTTTCAGACTTTTAGAATTAATGAAACAAGACATTGCATGTCCTGCCTTAGTCATCGGGCTTCCTGTAGGCTTTGTAAATGCTGCTGAATCCAAAGCTGCCTTGATGGGATTTAAAGTGCCTTTTATTTCCAATGTTGGCCGTAAGGGGGGGTCTAATGTGGCGGCCAGTGTGGTGAATTCCCTGATTAAACTTATTTTAGAAGAAGACCTATTATGAAACAAAAAATAGGTAAATTCTTTGGAGTAGGGGTGGGTCCAGGTGATCCGGAACTCATATCATTAAAGGCTGTTCGTATTCTCCGTAGTATGCATACCATTTTTGCAGCATCATCCACTAAGAACAGTCACAGTGTTGCTATGAGGATTGCTCGTCCTTATCTTCCTCAAGGGACTTCAGTAATCAGGCTTTCCTTTCCCATGACCTCAGACAAAAAGATTTTAAAAGAGTCCTGGAGAAAAAACGCTGCTACCATTATAAAAGAGCTTGAAAGGGGCAAAGACGTGGCCTTTATTACCGTGGGAGATCCCTTGACCTACTCTACTTATGGTTATGTTATTCGGGAAATAAAAAGGATTGCGCCACATATTGACATCCAGACTGTTCCTGGCATCACATCTTACCAGGCCGCGGCGGCCTTAGTCCATCTCCCTTTGGCTGAAGGGGAAGAGACCCTTTTGGTTCTTTCAGGGTCAAAGGGTGGTGAACACTTAAGGAGGCTTGGCGGTCGGGTGGACAACATTGTGCTATTAAAAGTCTATCGTCATTTTCAAGATATTTATTCGGTGCTAAAAGAGATGGATTTAAACGAAGCTACAATCGGTATAACCTGCTGTGGTCAGCCTGATGAAAAGATTATAACCGATGTCAAGGAAATGGTAGACAAAAAACTAAATTACTTTACGTTACTCCTTATAAAGAATAAAAAGAAATGAACACAGGGGCACCTTCACATATAACGAGAGAGAGCAAGATTGCGTTTCTGGTTTTTCTGGTAACCTTTTCGTTCCTCTTCTTTTCCAATTATAATAACCCTGCTATGAGCTGGGCTATGCTGGCAAAAAGACTTATTTGGCCTCTTACCAGAATTATGTTTCTGATCTCCGTAGGACTTGTGGTGGGCAATATTATAGAGGGATTAGGTTGGGTCACAAAAATTGCCAAAGTCTCCCGTCTTTTGCTTGGTTTTGGACATCTGTGCCACTATAGCAGAGCTGCCTTTACCACGGCCTTTTTTTCAGGTGTGGTAGCCAACACTATGCTTGCAAACTATCACAGAGAGAAAAAGATTAGCAAAAAGGAGATGTTTTTGTCTAACTTTATTAATGGACTTCCTGCCTATTTTCTGCATCTTCCTACCACCTTCTTCATTATCTTGCCCCTTACAGAGGTAGCTGGCATCTGGTATATGCTTCTCACCTTCTTTGCAGCCATACTTCGCACATTTGCCTATTTGACATATGGCCATTTTACCTTGGATATCACGCGATCTAGCATATCTCTTCCGCCATCCAAAAGAAAGGGATGGACTCAAGTATGGGGTGACATAAAGGAGAAATTTCCGGGCCGTTTTCTCAAGATCGCAGTTTACGTAGTTCCCATATACACCTTTGTCTTCATCATCAATAGATGGGGGGTTTTTCAATGGCTACGCATGTATATTGCAAGCTTTATCACCACGCAATTTATACCTATTGAGGCTGTCTCTGTGGTTATCTTCAGCCTAGCAGCGGAATTTACCTCAGGCTTTGCAGCAGCGGGCGCACTTTTACAAGCAGGGGCACTAACCGTAAAGGAAACTGTGCTGGCCCTTTTAATTGGAAATATCGTGGCATTCCCCATACGTGCCCTGCGGCATCAATTACCGCGTTACATAGGAATTTTTTCACCCAAACTGGGAACCCAAATGCTATTAATGAACCAGGGCTTTCGCATCTTGAGTATTTTATTAATTGCCTTGCTTTATTTCTTTCTTGGCTAGGTATAGAGATGAAACTTAATAGGAAATTAAGAAAGGGTTTTACCACAGGCACAGCAGCCGCTGCTTCTGCCAAGGCTGTGCTAATGCTGATAAGGAGATAGATGAAGAAAATATATCTTATTGGTATTGGGCCTGGCAATCCTGATTATCTCACTGTCAAGGCGATAAACATAATGAAGAAAGTAGATGTATTCTTCCTTGTTGAAAAGAGGGGACAGGAGGAATATGGAGACCTCCTAAAGATAAGAAAGGAGATATTAAAAAGATATCTGGACAAAGGGACATATAGAGTTGTAACTGCGAAGATTCCTGAACGTAAAAAAAGCGGTAAGTCATATAAGGAAACGGTTAAGACATGGCGTCAACAAAAAGCAGAAGTTATTACTGAATTGATTAAACACAAGATGAAAGATGGTGAAAGCGGTGCCCTTCTTGTCTGGGGCGATCCATCGTTATATGATGGACATTTAGAAATTATACAGCATATCCTTAAGAAACGAACAGTGAATTTTGAGTATGAGATAATACCAGGAATAACTAGCGTTCAGGTATTAGCAGAAAAGCATAAAATCCCCTTAAACCGTATAGGGGAGACTATCGTAATTACAACGGGCAGAAGACTGAAAAAATACTCACCTACTGAGGTTATAAATATTGTAGTATTGTTAGATTCTTATTCTACCTTTAAGTATTTTAAGGATGCGGATATTGACATCTATTGGGGTGGATATCTGGGGACGGATGATGAAATCCTGCTTTCAGGGAAGCTAAAAGATATAATCGAGGATCTTAAAAAGATAAGAAGTGAGGCTAAAAAGAAAAAAGGTTGGCTTATGGATACATATATTTTGAGGCAGCCAGAAGGTTCAGAAAGTAATGAATAAACTCTATGCCTCTGGGGAGGACAGTTGCAATGAACCCTGTACACGTGGTCGGAATCGGTCTTGGCCCCGAGGATCTGACAGAGAGACATCGCGAAATTATCCGGCAATCAGACATTTTAGTGGGAGGACGACGTCACCTCGGCTATTTTAAGGACTATCCCGGCGAAAAATTGCTGATAACAGGAGATATCCAAAAGGTCTTTAAAGAGATTAATGACCGAATGCAAAACAGAAGAGTAGTGGTTATTGCTTCGGGTGATCCGAATTTTTTCGGGATCGGGCCGTCTTTGGTGGAATATTTGGGGGAGGATAATGTTGTTATACATCCGAACATTTCCGTGGCCGCCGCTGCCTTCAGCCGCATAAAGCTCTCCTGGCACAATGCAGTCGTGGTGAGTCTTCACGGAGGGAAATCAGAAAAAGAGGTTTTCGATGCAATCATAAAAAAGGATAAGGTGGCGGTTTTTACCAACTTTAAAAGAACACCTGCTTGGCTGGCCCGGCAATTGATTGAAGCCGGTCACGAAAGGGTCAGAATGTGCGTTTTAGAAAACCTGGGCACTCCCAAGGAACAGATTGCCTGGTATTCACCAGCAGAAGCTGCCAGCAAGGAGTTTGCGGCACTCAATGTCGTTATTGTACTAAAATCGGGCACTCCTGAAACAGCCCCGGGATCTCCCCTTCATTTCAAGGATTATCCACAACTCCATCTCGGCATGCCAGAAATTTGCTATCATCATGAGGCAGGCATCATAACCAAGGCTGAGGTAAGAGCCATCTCCATTTCCAAGCTTCGCCTCTGGTCGGGTCTGGTTTTGTGGGATCTTGGAGCCGGAAGTGGCTCCGTGGCCCTTGAGGCTTCCCTCTTGCTCAAGGGCGGAAAAATCATCGCCGTGGAACAAAACTCGGAACGGGTTAATCATATTCAGCAAAACAAAAAGCAATTTAAGGTACGTAACCTTCATGTTGTTCAGACGAAATTGCCCAGTGGTTTGAAGGATCTTCCCCCACCTGATCGTATCTTTATCGGAGGGGGCGGAAAGGATTTGCTCCGCATCATTGAAGAGGCCGGAAACTGCCTGAAACCGGGTGGGATCATGGTCATAAATACCATTTTGTTCAGTAGCCTTGACAGGGCCATTGCAACCTTGCAAAGATTCGGATTTTCAACAGAGGTAGTCCAGGTACAGGTTAACCGGGGAAAGGCGATGCCGTCTGGTGAGAGGTTGGAAGCCTTGAACCCCGTCTGGATTATCAGTGGGTTCAAACAAAGGGGAATTTAAACCGTTCACGGGTTTAAAGGTGGCACTTGCTGGCTTATGAGCAGGGCCGGCGAAATAAAAACAACCCTGAACGGTGAACCCTGAACTTGTGAACGCTTATGGAGAATTTAAATAATGAAGCGAGCTAAGAACCCCATCATCTTCGTCGGTGCTGGTCCTGGAGACCCAGAACTGATCACACTAAAAGGTAAAAAAGCCCTTGAAAATGCGGATTTAATTATCTATGC
>Ga0190286_1000635_pt1 | contig 14220 bp, 13 predicted proteins | sample 48691834_MG_FD_183241 | JGI IMG/M metagenome (GOLD analysis project Ga0190286, IMG submission 183241) | Hydrothermal vent microbial mat bacterial communities from Southern Trench, Guaymas Basin, Mexico - 4869-18-3-4_MG | ecosystem: Environmental > Aquatic > Marine > Hydrothermal vents >... | reverse complement strand
CCTTTTAAACTTCACTAAATTTATAGGGATAATAGGGGCTAAATCGCTTTTGCCTTGACTTTTGTGAATTAAATTAGACAAAAGCACAAATAGAAATATATTGACCAATAAGGAAGCACTAATGATTAAAAAAATCTTATAAATCCTATGTTTCATTCTCCTGGTCTTGCTGCAGCAATGCTTATATTTTTTGCCCCTGCCAGGCGGCACTGATCCATTACCCGAATTACTATACCAGTATAACTATTTTTATCAGCTACAATAACAATGCCACCCTCTGGATTTTCTGCCAGACACCGCTCTATATGAGCCTGGACACTGCGGATATCAATCTGTCTTCCTTCTAAAAAGACCCGCCCATCAGAGTCTACTCCAATAAGTATATTTCCTTTTTCCTTAGGCATTGCAGTAGAGGCTGTAGGGCGATTAACATCGATACCGGTCTCCTTTACAAAGCTTGTGGTAACTAAAAAGAAGATCAACAGCAAAAACACTAGATCAATTAGAGGGGCTATATTAATATCCGTTGTCCTGCTGCCTCCACGAAGAGATTGTCTTATATTAATCATAACAGTTACCTGATACTTCGCTTTAATTCCATAACCATCCTGTCAAGACTGTTCTCTAAACGGTTTGCCTGCCGATTAAGAAAGTTGCTCATAAAAAGCCCAGGAATGGCTACTGTTAAACCACTTTGAGTAGTGATTAGTGCCTCAGAAATGCCATTTGCCATGGCCTTAGCATTACCTGTACCAAATATGGCAATCACATTAAATGTGGTAATCATACCCATTACTGTACCCAAAAGTCCTAGCAGTGGGGCTATAGCAGCCAATATAGAAATAGCAGTAAGGTGACGCCTGATAGCAGGTCTCTCACGCATAACGCATTGCTCCAATATATTCCTATCTATCTCCTTTCTACCAGTACACTCCTTAAGAAAGCTGGTTACAACCCTTGATCTTACCCCTTTTGAAACATAAGGGAAATTACCTTTTAATATCTGATCAAGGTCTATATCATCTTTTTGCCTGAAATAAATTAATCTTTCAATTATAAGTATCCACATAAATAGGGATGTTAAAATAATAGGGACCATAATTGGGCCACCAAGGCTCAAATATTTATAAGTCTTTTCTAAAATCTCCACTTTTATTTATTCTTCTCTTTTAAGATGATATTTACTAAGGCCACTGCCTTCTCTTCCATATCTCCTACAATGTGCTCTACCCTCCTCCTAAGAAAGGCATGCATCAACATTACTGGAATGGCCACAGCTAGACCCAACTCAGTGGTAACCAGTGCCTCAGAGATGCCACCTGACATCATCCTGGGGTCGCCAGTGCCATATAGGGTGATTACATGAAAGGTGCTTATCATCCCAGTGACTGTACCCAAAAGTCCCAAAAGTGGGGCAATGGCTGCAAGGGTATTTAGTGCAGGCAAAAAACGCTCAAGTCTTGGAAGTTCCTTTAAAATAGATTCCTGCATTACACTTTCAAGTGTCTCACGCTCTTGATGTCGATTCTTTAAACCATTCATCAATATATTATGCACAGGCCCTTTTTTTCTTTCTCTTAAAAGAAGTTCCCGGCATTCTTCCCATTTTCCTTTAGAGGCAAGTTCATTTACCTTTCCCATAAGACGGTCGGTATTGGTATGGACCCTTTTAAGAAAGATTCCTCTTTCTACTATTAGTATGAGGGCAACAAGCCCTATTAGCAAAATAGGCCACACAATAATTCCGCCCTTTTTTATCTGCTCTGCTAAGGTAAGTTTATGAGTAATTTGGCGTAAAGCAGCCCCTTTAGAGAGGTCTAAATAGACATCCTCACTTTTTCCCTTCATATATTGCTTTAAATTTCTGCGAATGGTCCATGATGGTAGTGCTGAAAGCGCAAAGAGGCGATGGCTTCCTTCAGAATAGTTGAGGAATCCAGTTTCTCCACCCGTAGTATAGGCAGCAGTGAATCCCCCAATGGTTAAGATATTGCCATTTTGTTCAATGCCTGAGCGGTTAACAAAAGGGCCTTTATATAAGACTACTTCACCAGATGACTTCATTAGTTTAAAAAAGAGATTAGTTATGGTCTTTAAATCATCAAGTCCAGGAAAGCGGTCTTTTTTTAAGATGGGTTTAAGCATCTTCCTATGTTCAGGAAAACGGGCAGTTAAAAAAGATTGGCTAACAATGGTTTCAAGGTCACGGGCAACCACCCTTACTGTTCCTATCAGTTCTTTAATATCCATCTCACCTTCTATCTTTTTCTGAGATAATTTAATCTCTTCTTTTTTTAATCTTTGATACTCACTGTGCATGGCATTAATATCTTGATTTAGCCCCTTTATCTCAGATTTAAGCTCCTTAATCTTTCTTTCTAAGGATGCACGGTCTTTTAAGATGCGCTCTTCACTGGCCTTGGCCTCAGCTAAGGCCGCCTCATAGTCAGCCTTTGCCTTTTTATAGGCGGCCCGCATATCCTCACCATAGGCAGGGACTGTTAACAAAAAAATCCATATTACTGCCAGCCATTTCATGTACCTAGTCAATATCATAGGCACAAACCTAAATCCGAGTGCTTAGGATTTTTAATTCTCCTCCTTGTAAACATTTACTTCTCATTTTGTGGGACTACAATTCTCCCTATAGGTAGTTTTACCAGCTCAATGGCCCGCTGCCGATTGGCTATTTCTACCGCCTTATTAATTTCTGACCTGTATTTAGAGGGAAGGAGAGCCCACTTGCCTGTTGCTCTATCAAAGTGTCCAATTACCTTTCCATCAGGTGTCTGGAAAAATAGAGATAGCCTACCTAATCTAAGGACATCCACCAGTAGCGGCCTGCCATTTAATTTAATATTCTCTTGATAGACCTCAACCGTTCGCCCATATTCTGTCTCTACCTGCAGTGCCTCCATCACCCTGCGATACTTTTCTGCGGCTGGTTTGTCTGGCTGGGCAAGAAGGTGTTTGATTGAGGCAATGCGGTCAAAACGTTCCTTTAACAGGAATGGGAGGTCATTTTTTATGAATTCCTCTAACTCTATTACTACAGATTCTAGATAAGACCCAAGCTCCTTTCTAATTCTAGCAGATTCTTTAATCCTTCTTTTGAGTTCCAAAACTCTATCCCTTTTTGCCCTGAGTAATTCTTCTGTCTTTATCCTTACCTTTTTAAGGTGCTCCGCCTCTGCCTTTAAAGAGCGATACTGGGCAATGAGCTTTGCCTTTTTATCAGCCCAATCATCTTCTTTTTCTTGAGTCTTCTTACGAATTTCAATAGTAGATATAACCTTTTTTTGAAGTTGTTCAGGGCTTACCTGGGCATCAGTATGGACCATTATAAGGCTCAATAAAGGCAATAAAAATAGTATAGACACCATCTTTTTCATAGCATACTATATTGCATAAACAAAACTTTTTGTCAACACTTTGACAAATTTTTATTATTATATTAAAGGTTAATTATATTAACATGGCCTCTAGGGGTTTTTATGAGTCAGGAAAAAGAGCTGGTCATTCGACTCTATAAGACCCATTACCACAGCCTTTATAGTTTCTTTTTAAAAAGGCTTGGCTCTCATGAAGATGCTGCTGATGCGGTGCAAGAGGCATTTAAGCGGCTAATAGGTTCCAATGGCACAGGTAAAATGAAGTCTCCTGAGGCCTATCTCTTTCAGATAGCTAAGAATTTAGTTGTAGATATGCTTCGTAGCAAAAGTATTCACGCGAAATATATTGAAAGTGTTGAGGTTGAAGAGCAACTGTCAACTATACCCTTGCCAGATGTAGCACTTGATACCCAAAAGAGGAAAAAATTGGTTCAAAAAGCCCTCTCTGAATTGCCTTCCCGTTGCCGAGAGGTCTTTATATTGCACAGATTTGACAATCTCACCTATAGTCAAATTGCAAAACGCCTAAATATATCCACTAAAACAGTAGAAAATCATATAGCCAAGGCCCTTTTCTATTTACGCAAACATTTAGCTGCACTCAAATAAAAAAACCATCTTTTTATAGCCAAAATTTAACAAAAAAATTGAAAGCTTAGGATAGGGGATTTTTTATCCACATCCGTCTTTATAATTAGATAAAGATGTTTTGGAAGAAAAGAAAGTCAAAGGATGAAGTTCTTGAGCAGGCTGCCAAGTGGTTTGCCCGATTAAGGGCTGAGGATTTTTCTCAGGATGAAAAAAGGCAATTTGAGGCCTGGCTCAATGAAGATATATCCCACCAGATTGCCTTTAGAGAAATGGAAGATACCTGGAAAGAAGTGGGTATTCTCTCCCCATCAGAAGTGCCGGATGTAGAGCCTATGGGCCATCGTCTCTTTCCCATGCTCCGCCTGCATTTAGCCGCTCTTACAATAATGATTTTTTTGGTGGTGGGTGTGGCCTTTTTTAGGGCACAGATAATGGAATGCTGGTTTTATCTTATGGGAAAGGGACAAACCTATGTTACAGAAATTGGTCAGCAAAAAAAGATTACCTTGGCAGACGGCTCCATCCTGGAAATGAATGCAGACAGTGTTATTACTGTCCGTTTCAGCAAATGGCGGCGGAAGGTAGACCTGCCCGAGGGCGAGGTCTTTTTTCGGGTAGCACGAGACACCCAAAGACCTTTTGAGGTCAAATCCCACAATGGGATAGTAAGGGTCCTTGGCACCAGTTTCAATGTCCGTAGCAGAAATGGCAGAGTGGCAGTAGATGTAGAACAGGGAAGGGTTCAGGTGGTCACAAAGCCTGAAAGAGATAGTGGCATCCTGAGCAGGGCAGTTGTGCTCAAGGCCAACCAGGGGGTGGATTATAACTGGTCGGGACGGATGGATAGGGTGCGGCGCTCGTGCATAGAAGATGTCTTAGCCTGGCGTAAAGGAAAGATTGTATTTCGTTCCATGCCGTTAATTGAGGTGCTACGTGAATTGGAACATTACCATAGGGTAAAGCTGCGGTTGGAGCCTGATTTTTGGAACAAGCGTTTTACAGGGACATTCTCTAATAGCGATTTAAATGCGGTGCTCTCAGCCATTAAAGTAGCTTTTTCCCTTAAAACCAAAACTGCAGCTGACGGTAGCATCGTGCTATGTAGTGATAAGCAATAAATGTATATGGGTAACAGACAACAACCAACTAATTAGAAAAGGAGGAAACAGAGATGAGAGTTAGAAAGGCAAGGACAATTTTTCTGGCAAACATTCTTTCCCTGCTCTTGGCAGTCGCTTTCCTGAGCATTGATGCACTGCCAGTAATAGCACAAACAAAGGACATAATGAATGCACCCAAAATGTTTTATATTGAGGCACAATCTTTGAGATCAGCCTTAGAGGCTTACGAAAGGGTCTCAGGCATCAACCTGGCCTACTCGGATGAGCTTGTAGAAGGAAAAATGACCAATGGTGTCCAGGGCAAAAATACCCCGGCCCAGGCCCTGAAAAAGATTTTAAAAGGCACTGGCCTTACCTATGTAATTACCGGCCAGGGTACAGTGGTTTTGAAAGAAGCAAAAATGGTTGTGTCACAGAGAGAAGAGATGGAGGAAAAGGAGGTAGAGGAAAAGGAGGAGGAGGTAAAAAGACCGGTAGAAATAGAGGAAATGGTGGTAACGGCCCGTAGAGTAGAGGAGCCTATAGCGCAGGTCCCCCAACAGATCAATGTCTTGACAGATGTGGATATAGAAAAAGCAGGTGCACCTGATGTCCTGAATGCCATTAATAAACGTGTGCCTGGTGTTTCATTTAATGCCACGCCCTGGAACGCTACAGGCATCAACTTTACAGAAAATGCAATTCAGATGCGTGGTACCTGGAGGGCTGACCGCTACCTTAAGATGCTAGTCGATGGTGTGGAAATGCAAGATATCCCATTTAACAGCGGGATGACCTTAGATATGTTTCCTGTCCAGGCTGTGGAACGGGTGGAGTTTTTGAAAGGTCCGGCCTCGGCCCTTTACGGTGGTGGCTCAGTAATGGGGACTACCAACCTCCTTACCAAGAAAGGGACAGATACCTTTACCTCATATGCATCTTTTGGTTATGGAAGCTATGATGAAAAAGACGCACGAGGCTCTATCCTTGGAAAGCTGGGTAAATTTAGATATCATCTGGCCTACCAGCATGTAGACAGCGATGCCTATACCGATGATTATAGTTCTATAGCCCGCAAAGTAATGGCACGTTTAGATTTTGAGCCGACTCTATCTACCAATTTTGAGTTGTTGTGGGTAAGTAATTGGAATAAGATGAATGGAATCTGGCTGGATGGGGTTCCTGAAGACGTCCTGAAAAAGAATCGCAGACAAGGTGAAGACCCTGAGGGCACCTTGAGTAGCAATCTACACCACATTCTTTTAAAAGTTAATCATTTCTTTAGTGATTATGTGGAATTAGTGGCTGACATACACTATCAAACCAATGATGATTCCCGGGTATTTCATGTAGAGATTCCAGGTCTCTTCACTATCAATCGTTGGTGGGATAACGAGATGGACCAGTTCTACAGTGAGGCGTATGTCAATTTAACCTACCCGGTTGCTGGAATGGAAAACTTTTTTTCAATAGGTCTGTGCGGAAGCCGGGTGGAAAGCGATGACAGACATAAATATGTTTTTCCCTGGGCAGATCGGCATAGGACAACCGATTGGAATGAAACTAGGTGGGGAGTGTTCTTTCAAGATAGACTTTCTATCCTTAAAAACCTTCATTTGAGTGTGGGTCTGCGATACGACAGGGTTGAAACAGACACAAAGGAGGTTACCACAGGGTGGAAAGCTGGTGTTGTGGAGCATTCTTTAGACATTGACTTCTGGAGTCCAAAAGTGGCCCTAGATTGGGAATTTTTACCAGGGCATCACCTTTTTGCCAGTTACTCAAGGTCATTCCGTGCACCTTGGGGTGCTTTTGAGGTTCAGCAGCCTGGCGGTGAAGAGCTAAAAGAAGAGGAGGCCAATTCCTGGGAAGCTGGTTATAAAGGGACACTATGGAATCGTTTGGATATCGCCTTCACAGGCTACTATAACAAGCTTACTGATGCCATTTACGGTCGGTTCAACCCTGAACTTTTACAAAATTGGTACACCAATGCCCAAGAACTAACTTACCAAGGCTTCGAGATTGAAATCGAATTCCGTCCCCTTAAGGGATTGTCCCTTTGGGCCAATGGGGCATTTGATTTTTCGGAGTTTGACGAGTTCATAGATTATGACTTTGTAACCGGGGAACCAATAGATTATTCAGGAAAAAAGCCCATATTTACTTGGAGACATATAGTGAAATTCGGAATTGATTATGAGTTACCATGGGGATTGAAAGCTGGCATATCAGGAAACTATTATGACGACTACTATTTAGATCAGCTTAACACCCAAAAGGCAGATGATTTTGTGGTATTTGATGCCTATGCCACTTATTCATGGAAAAAATTTGAGCTTAGGTTTTATGTTAACAATATATTTAATGCAGACTATGGATACCTTTGGACTGCGTATTTTGGTCCTAGGGAATATATTCCAGCACCCAGGGCAAATGTTAGGGGAATGTTATGTTACAAGTTCTAAAAATTTTCTTGCAAAAAATTGGCCCTTATCCACATTAAATGAGAGTTCTGGATGTGCTGACTTGGGGTAATGCCTAGGAGTGAAGGGACTGCATATAATGGAATGCCTTTCTGAAGACCGAATGTACAAAAATACATCCGGTTCAGAAATGATGTCTAAATTAAAAGGAGGTTGAAATGGTTTCTACTATGCAAAAAAGGAGTTTAATTGTTATTGTTGGGCTTTTATTGATTGGTTTTTCATCACAAGCCTTGGCCCATATGTTATGGGTCAATCTCTATGAGTCCTTTGCTCTTCCACCAGGGCATGTCACAGTTTCCTTAGGATATGGACACACCGTTCCTATGGACGATTTGCTAGTTACAGAGGGAGCCAAACTTTGGCTGGCTAGCTATGAACTCATTGACCCAGATGGGAAAAGGATCCAATTACCCAAGCCTAATATGGAAATTAATGAAACCATTAAGACCAATTTAGGTATCACTGTGCATTGTGGTGACCTGGGTATAAGAAAGATAAGCTTGAGCGATAGAACCAAACCAGGTACCTATCAGGTAGTAGCTACGTCTAAAGACGGTTTTTTTACCCTGTACCAAGATAAAAAAGGCAAACGGAAATGGGTGACGAAACCTATAAACCAAGTCAAGGATGCAAAGAAGATTATACACAGCGTAAATTATAAGGCCTTTGCTAAGGCATTTTTTTCAATAAAAAAATGGACAAAACCTAAGCCTGCAGGCTTCGAACTAGAGATCATACCCATAACGGATTTGGCCAGTGTACATGTTGGTGACATTGTGCAGTTTCAAATCAATCTTATGGGAAGACCTTTCTCCAGCAGGCCAGATAAGCTTGAATATATTACCGCCACAAGTAACTCCTTTGGTGGTCCGGATAGTTTCTTCCTTTCGGCAATCATATATAGAGGCAAGGCACAATTTCGCATGCCTGCAGCAGGGCAATGGGTAGTAAGTGTGGGTATAATGGAGGAGGTGACTAAAGACCATTTCAAAGAATTTTTAGCCAAATGCACAAAGGTCGGTTATGTCAGTACTATTAGCTTTAATGTTAAGCCCTAAGACTCATAAGGCAAGTGCGAAAGGTCTCAGAAGCCACGTGTATTTTTTTAATTTCACTTATATTAATTCTGCATTCCCTGCCTCTGTCTGCCCAGGATAAGCAAAAGGGAAGGGAGGTCTTTACTAAGAAAGAATTGGAAGGTTTTAATGCCCGTACCCTTTCTGAGCTCCTTAATGCCCTACCAGGAGTTAGTGTAGAGGTAGGAAAAGTCTTCATTCAAGGTTCGTCAGGCAAAGATGTAGTGGTGATTATAGATGGTCGTAGGATTACCGACCCCTCAGTTAAGACCACTAATTTGTCAGGATACTGGGCGGAAGAGATTGAAAAGATTGAGATAATAAAGGGGGCAGGTGCTGCTATTTATGGAGATGATACCGCTGGTGGTGTAATCCTTATTACCACTCGGAAGGAAAAGAGGGGTATCAGTGGGACCTGGGAGGCATTTACTGATACTTATCAGAGGTCCCAGATTAGAACCAAGATAGTGCAAAAAAAGATATCCTCAGCCATAGGAGGAACGCTTCAGTTTACATACTATGACCAGCCCAAGGGATATGTGGACCTTTGGGCCATTCGCATAAAAAACCTTTTTTTAGAAAAAAAATCAGATGCTGGAAATAAATGGGCCATAAATTTAGATGCATTCTATTGTGAATCTCAACCACCAGGCCTTACTTATGCCCCTACCCCCAATGCTGATGCAAAAGGATATGACTGGAATCTGACCGCTAGTTTTGAAAAAGGAGCTTTAAAAAGTCAAACCTATTACACAGGATATGGAGATGATTATAAAAACCCGGATATAAATTTTCGCCATCAATATCTTTCCCAGGTATTAGGTGGGACAATAAATTATTCCTTAGAGCTTCCTTGGGTAGGAAAGACCCCAATAGGAGTAACCTTTGAGCATTACATCATTACTTCTAACAATTTTGATACTAAACACGAACCCCAGGGGCATCTTTTTGTAGCAAAGGAATGGGGCTTAACCCAATGGTTCAGCTTGGCAACAGGGTTTCGCCTTAGTTACTATACTGCCTTTGGCTTAGGATATAATCCAGAAATTACCCTGAATTTTCCCTTAGGAAAATGGGCTCTCAGGGCCAGCATTTGTCAATCCCATAATACCCCTTCAATTCATAGCCGGTTTTACAGTTCTACCTATGAAAAAGGGAATCCTGATCTCAAAATGGAAAGGGTGAATAATCTGGTATTTGGCCTAACCTTCAATCCCCTAAAGGAACTTTCCCTTTCTGCCAGTGGATTTTACAGTCACATTGATGATGCAGTAACACAGACCAGGTATGGAGAGATTACCACCTATGAAAACCTTGCTACCATTAGCAGGAAAGGTGCGGAAATCTCTCTGAATATAAAGCCACTAAGCATATTTAACGTTAACCTATCATACCTTTATCTAATGGTCAAAGATAAACAAACCCAGCTTTATGTTATTCAAAAACCAAAACATACCTTCAAATATACCCTAAATCTAAAATGGAAATCCTTTGGCTTGATGCATAGAGGGGAGTGGAGCTCTTTTTATTTTAGTGACTCTGCAAATACCATAAAAATACCTGCTCGTTATATTGGAGATATCCGTTTAACATACCAGCTAAGAGAGTGTTTAGCCTATATAGAGATTACCAATTTCCTCAATAAACATTATGAAATATTTAGAGGTCTTCCTGGACACGAAAGGATTTTCAGATTTGGTTTACAATGGAAATTTTGAGGCATTGACAAAAAATGATAAATGAACTTACCAAAAGTATTTTAAAACTCGCCTATCCAGTTATGCTGGGGAATATTTCCCTAATCCTTCTCAATGTTGTAGATACCATGATGGTTGGAAGAATAAGCCCCCAAGCACTTGCTGCTACAGCACTTGGTGGCTTTTTTTATTTTACTATTGCCTATTCTATAGGCGCTATTGGAAATGGCACCTTGGCTATGGTTGCTAGAAGGTATGGAGAGAAAAAATTCAAAGACTGTGGTAAAAGCCTAGATACTTCCATTATAGTTGCCTTAATTTTTGGCATTTCCATTGTCTTGTTTTCATGGATTATGGTTAACCTTATGGCTCCAATTCTATCCAATGACCAAACAGTTGTTCCCCTCCTTGCAACATACATGGAATATCGGTTTTATGGACTGGTCTTTTTTCTTTTAGTCAGGGTTTTTAATGGATTCTTCGCTGGAATTGGAAAGACAGGCATCAGGATGAAGGCCAACATTATACTTACAATTGCAAACATAGTCCTTGACTATCTCCTTATCTTTGGTAACCTTGGATTCCCCAGGCTGGGTGTTAAAGGTGCAGCTATAGCATCAACCATATCAACCGCTCTTTGTACCCTCTATTTTGTACTTGTAAGTTTTTTGAGTTACAAATCTGATTATTTTCTTTTTTACTTTAAGTACGTGGATTTTCAAACAGCAAAAAGGATATTGAGACTTTCCACCCCTCTTATTCTCCAGAGCTTGGTTGGAAGCGGAGGTTACCTTGGATTTTTCTGGATTATTGGAAGAATTGGAACTATCGAGCTTGCCGCTGCAAATGTTATTACTTCCATGAATAGTTTGGTCTCTGTGGTCTATTCTGGATTGGCTGTGGCTGCAGCAACCCTGGTTGGTCAATCTCTTGGTGAAAGAAACATAGGAAAGGCAAGGGGCTGCATCTTTGAAGCAACTAAGTGGACTGGGATTTGCATGCTGTTTTTTGGTATGATTTTCCTTGTTTTTCCTTCAAGCCTTATTCGTATTTATATTCCAAGTCAAGATGTTGTAGAAGTGGGCATAATTCCTCTAAGGATAAACGCGGCAATCGTCCTTATTTATGCAGTAGGTACTGTCCTTATGTTTGCCCTTGAAGGAGCTGGAGATACAAGGTTTACTATGTTTGCTGAAATCTTGATTACCTTTATCTTTTATCTTCCTTGGGTTTACCTATTGGGTATTATACTCCATTGGGGACTTGTGGGCGCTTACTTGGGCGAAATGATCTATGCTACCTCGCATGCTGTCTTTATGGGCGTAAGGCTTAGAAGTGATCTATGGACACGGATAGAAATTTAAAAAAGGGTTGGCACTCTTAATCTGAAATACCCAAAAGCCATCCTAGGTATATTTATTTTGCTTATAGCCAAACACCCTTTAACCCAGAAGACCACCAGTGTGACAGATATTTTATCATCATTGGAGGTAAATATGGAGAAGCCCTCAAGAATGTGAAAACCAACAGAGGGAATCAAAATAACTTCAGCAATGCAATGGTTATGGAAGTTTGGGCTATCATTAATCCAATGATCCATTTGACTAAGCGAATCTCCAGGTCTTTGATATCCTCTTTGAATTTGATCTCCAGGTCTTTGATATCCTCTTTAGTAGCCAATCCCTCTTTTTGTGACTGCTCAATTATTTCAATAAATTCGTTCGCTTTTTGGTCTTCAAGTCCGAGCTCTTTCAAAATGGGATAAAGCTTTGCTAAGGTAGCCATGTATACCCCCCTCTAAAAGAGAATAACATGCATATCGAAAAAAATCAAATAAAAAATTGTGAAAGATATAAAAGAGGTATGAGCAAATGAAAAGAATAATAATGGGAATATGTATTTTTATCCTTTTTTCTTGTTTATGCTGGGCCGGGGAACTCACCGGCCGTGATATCATGCTTAAGGTGGATGCAGTTGATACCAGTAAGGATTACAGGATGACTGCAGTTATGGTGATCAACCGCAGGGGACAGAAACTGATTAGAAGGATGGAGATGTGGAACAAAAGATATGGTCCAGATGAACGGAGATTGATTAAATTTATAGAGCCCCCAGATGTCAGAGGGATTATGTTCCTTATATGGAGTTATAAGGATATAGATCGGGATGATGATATGTGGATATATCTACCCGCAGAGAGCCTGGTGCGGCGCATAAGCGGAGGTGGCAAAAAAGGCGCTTTTATGCGAAGTGATTTTGCAAATGAAGACATTGAAAAAAGGGAGGTAGATGATGATGAACACAGACTTCTAAGGTCTGAAACATTTTATGGTGTGGATTGCTATGTAGTGGAAAGCATACCTAAAAAGAAAAAAGATACCAACTATTCCAAAAGGGTGGTATGGGTCAGGAAGGATATCTGGCTTCCTATGAAGGTGGAATATTACAATAAAAGGGGGAGACACTTCAAGACCCTTATCTGTGGAGGATTTAAGCAGATTGAAGGTATCTGGACCATTACCAAGATGATGATGGAAACACCTCATAGGGGTTCTAAAACCCTGATGCAGCGCATTAATGTGGATTATAACATCGGACTATCTGATTCCCTTTTTATTTTTAAGGTGGTAAATAGGCCCTGTTCGTGACAATGGACCTGAATTTAAGTCCAAATATTTTCAAGCCCTTGTGGCCAGGTGGGACATAAAAATTTATGTGGAAAATCTTTAATAAGGTATATGGTATTTGTCTTCCATAGAAAGCGATTTGGATTCCACCATTTTTCAAAACAAGAACTGCAATATTTTGCTAAGTAACTACTGTATGTCCAATTAAATAGCCTTTTATCCCACCACTTGTAGAGGTTATGGCAATTATAATTAATGCCCTCTTATGTATAGCGCTTAGAGGGCCTCTACAAAGACCTTTTCTGCCACACCATGCCCAAGGCTAACTTCATATTCATCATCAACTCTGACATAGATGACCTTACCATGTCTTTTTGGTGCCTGTGCAGTCACCTCCCTTTTTAGCACCGTAATAACTGCGCCAGGTTTAATATCTACCTCCCTTAGCCTCTGCTCTATATGGGTCCCACCTAATATATCTACAACCTCACCGCTTTCCCCGGTATTTAAATAGTTTAATTGGACTGTTTCTCTATTCTTTTTTACAAAGACCTTAGATGCCTCCCCACCGCCTAAATTGAATTCCATCTCCTTAACCTTTAATGTAAAAACCTCTTCAGGCAGATACTCTAACATCATTACCTCTTTTCCTTCAGCTATCCCCAGTTTTTCAAATATCTCCACTGTCTCCTTTCCACCGCTTAGACCCCTAACTACTCCCTTTTCATTTGCCTCCAGTTTTAAAAGGGTGGTTGTAACTCCGTGCTTATCCACACTCACCCTATCTGCCATACCCTGACCCAAAATTACATCCCTTTCTCCTACCTTAAGATGGAGAGGGCCACGGTGCTCATGAATGACATGCTCAGCCTGGATTCTAAGTACTGTTCCCTCTTTTATACCCAAATCTTCTAAATAGCCTTTAACCTCGGTTCCTCCTTCAATCTTTCTCACTCTTACCTCTGCCCCTTTTTCCAATCTTTTTGTTGCCTCTGTTAATCTTTCCATCATAACCCCCTTTTTGTTTTTTATTTAACGCCTTTTTATCTGCCCCACATTGAGGCACTTGGGATTGCTCCTCTAAGAGCTCCCACCTGCCTTTGTACTGATTGTAAGTAGAATTTTGATTTCTAGGATCAATACAGATGTAGCTTCTACGAAGAAATATATCTTTGGGAAATATATAAAAAATCCAATCATTGTTGTATAAGACAGCCACTACCATAAAATCAATTTTTGGATTAACTC
>Ga0190286_1000633_pt1 | contig 14283 bp, 19 predicted proteins | sample 48691834_MG_FD_183241 | JGI IMG/M metagenome (GOLD analysis project Ga0190286, IMG submission 183241) | Hydrothermal vent microbial mat bacterial communities from Southern Trench, Guaymas Basin, Mexico - 4869-18-3-4_MG | ecosystem: Environmental > Aquatic > Marine > Hydrothermal vents >... | reverse complement strand
CGCTTGTCCTCTCTACCATACACTCAGCCAAGGGGCTTGAGTGGGAGGTGGTATTTATAATTGGTGTATCTGATGGGGCACTTCCCATCTCACACAGCCATGAGGCAGAGGATGAGCTTGAGGAGGAAAGGAGGCTTCTCTATGTAGCAACTACAAGGGCAAAGAGAAGGCTATTTCTCTCTTTGCACCATGAGGGCTATAGGGGTGGGATAAATATATATAACAGGCTCTCAAGATTTCTTGATGAGCCATCTGTTTTAAAGAGACTTGACCTTGAAGGGCTAGAGGCTGATTCATTTTCAAGGGATACCTTCTATACTAAGGATGAGCTCCTTAACACATTGTAAGTTAAGCACAAACGAAAAATGGAGGGATCAGCTGACCATTGATTTAGGCGTTGAGACACGAAGGTAGACAGAAAGGCCTAAGTACCTCCTTCTTAAACCGCAGTTATAACAACAGCGATGGATTAATAATAAAAAAACCAAAGGGGATTATAATTTAATTGCAAGTAAATTTATATACAGCCTGGAATGGACGTCCATATTGACACTTTTTTTAGAAAACTTATAATGAAAAAAGCAAGGTAAATTTCACGCAACAGGCACAGAAATTTTAGAAAATTTTCATTGATTAAAATTTTTCTTAAAAACTAGAAGTATAATTTGGGTTATTTCTTTATTTCTTGTATTGAAACGCCAGGCAAGCTCTTTAACATAGAAAGGCATAAATTTCTAAGTGGCACGATGATAAATTTCTCGAAGTTTTCTTTTTGAAACTGACCAGAAATTCTCTACAGGATCAGTTTCTTTAAATCTTTTCTGATGACCAATTAAAGTGTGATTTTCCAATTTTAGCTATCCTTTTGCTAATTGATAAGATTGGAATTTATCAGAAAAAGCTTAACTTTTCTTGAAGGAAGCCAGAAATTCAGGAAACTGCTACGATTTTGAAATGTAAAGAAGCTAGACAACAGACTCTTACTTTCCCAAAGCTTTTATTTAAGAGCCCTAAAACTAAAGTTTTAAAAGGAGCTTTCCGCCCTTTAATACTTTTCCTTTTTCTACCAAAATAGTTATCATTTAAGATACAGATATCATTTCCAAAGAATTTTTCTGTTTCAAGTTCTAGAAGATTCCTTTGAATTTCTGAAACCAATGGGAGACTGCTTTTCGAGAAACACCAACAAGTTTTGAGTATGCTTTGCTTTAAATCCTTTTAAAAAACATTCCAAAAGTAAAATCAGTTTTGCTAACGGCAGTTTGGAGCCCTTAAAAATGGTGCAAGAAGTCAAAGAAAATCTCCTCCGACATTTTTTACCCCAATACTTGGTCGAAGAGATTTTCCTTGGTTTTTTGTACCCACAATGGGGACAAAAACCCTTTTTCCAAACACAGCCCCTCTGAACCTTCTTAGAAGCTGTGGATAACAAATTAGATAAGTTAAGACCATCGTATTTTTTGAAAATCCTTAATTTAATGTCTAAAAAATTTGAACGAAAAATTGAGAAGGAATGGGATAAAATAATGAGAAATTATAAGTATAAAAAGGGAATAAAATTGATAAAAGAGGCTTTAAAAATTGACCCGGATAATCCTAGGTCTTGGTTCTTTCTTGGAAGCATCTATGACCATTTACCAGGAAAAGAAAATGAGAGAAAAGCAATTGAATGTTATAAAAAAGTTTAAAACACTTGATCCGGATTCAGTTAATTGGAGATTAGGAATGGCTCGAGTTTACTGGCACAAAGGGAGTCTAAAGGCCCTTAGATACTTCCGGGAGATTCTAAATCTTAAACCTTCTCCGGTAAGAAAATTTTTGGCGATGGCTGGAATGGGGATTAGCTATTATATGGCTAAAAAATTTCCCCAAGCTGAAAAATGGTATTTAAAAGCTTTAAAACTTCTAAACAAGCTAGAATCTAAACATCCAGAGGTAGACAAATTTGGGATTTTCACTTGCTTAATGGCCTTATATGAAGCGTGGCACAGACCAAAAGAAGCAATAAAATATGCAAGAAAAGCACTTTCTCTTTATCACTCTCTTCCATCTAGGTATAGAAATAATAAAAGAGGAAAGAGACGATTGCAAAGAATAAAAAAATTGCTAAACAAATATGATAAATAGATTAAGATATACTTTTGAAATTATAAATTTTCTTTTCCCGCTATAAGCAATTCTGTTATAGCCTTAGTGATTTGTAACCCTGTTAGTTTCTCAATCCATAACCACTGACCATTAGCATTGATTTCAAGAAATATATATCTCTTATCAGGGGTATAAATCATATCAATTGCCCCGAATATTAATCCCATCTTTTTTAAGAGGGATAAACATTTTAAGGAAATATCTCGGGGTAAATTATGAGGCAGATAAGGGATTTCATCAAATTGACTATAATTCCGCCAATCTACTTTCGTTTTTTCTATTTTTTGTGAATGTATCTCTGCTGCAAATATTTGTTTACCCACCACTGTGATTCTTATTTCATAAGTTTTCTCTATATACTCTTGAAAGAAACAAGGGGTATATTTTATAACTTCAATTTCTTTCAATTCATGGGAAGTAATTTTCCTAGTTAAAAGCCCAATATTGTTAGAGTGATTCAGAACTTTAACTACTACCCCGCTTTTCTTTTTTAAACACATTTCGCAAAAATCTTTCGCTTTTCTTGGATCATTTGTCACAAGTGTTAAAGGTATATCTAAACCTACCTTTTCTGCTATTTGATATTGGTATAGCTTATTTTCAGCTCTTTTAACCTTATAAGGATGGTTACCCATAAGCAGGAGGAAAGTAAATATTCTAACCCCTCCCAGGCAGCTACGCATTCTTTAAAGACAAACTTTTTGAAGGTTTGGCTAATAATTAAGGGATTTATCTCGAATGGTTTTGGCTTACGATAAAGAACTGATTTAATTTCTGATACATTTAGTATTTTTCCTTTTGGGAGCTCCACAATTCCTGTCAAATTAGAACCATAATTTTCTACTGTCAAATTAATCTTAATTGGGAAATCTTCTGTATTAAGCCTAACTACCGGCACACTACGTTTTTTTAATTCTAGAATTACTTTATCGCTGTGAGGATCGAATTTATTAGTGATGATTAAAATCATTAATTTGGAAAATTAGAAGACACTCTTAAGAGAAATTATATTAAATCCAATCTAAATAAACCCGGCAAGTGTGCTAAAATAAGGCAGTTTTAAAAAATATATTCACCTAAAAGGCTATTGAGGATATAAGAGAGATTAAAATAGATGAAGGTTTAAGGGAATTATTATGTATAAAAGAGATGCCTTCTAGTGATGCCTTTTATGCCTGGTTAAGACGGATGGGCAAAGAAGAAGGATTAGAGTGTTTAGAAAGAGGCAGAGATGACATATAAAGGATTTAGGGGGATACATGCCAGTAGTTGGGCATTTAGCCGAAAATGGATTAGTGGCTTATGATGAATTTCGCCAGGGCAATACAACCCCTTCAGCCAGAAACCTGGAGTTTATAAAAGACTGTGAAAGACAAATTCCTAAGGGCAAAAGGATGGGATGAGGTGGACCCCATTGTCAAGACAGAAAATTATATATAATTTAAGCTCGCCTTAAAGGCCATAATATACCTCACATGGTGTATTGTAGCCCAATGACTGATGGGGCCTCTCATTTATAAGCCTCATAAGGTGTAAATCATAGCTGCTTATTTTCTCTTTTCTCTTATAATATAGGCTAGACCTATTAAGTGCCAAAAGTTCACATTGGCGTGATATTGATATATTTGGATTTTTCATCTCTATCATCATCTTCCTTTGCCTTTTATTAAAAAATGTTTGAAGTCTTTTTTAAAATCCAATCTAGTTCTACCTTTAGTTTGCCTATTTCCCTATAGAGTTCCTCTATGAGCCTATCCTTTTCTTTTTGCTGATTGTTTTCTTTAAACAAAAGAGGAGGGAATCTAAGACCATCCTTTTCCATTTCCTTACTTGGGTTGGATGAACCTGATACTTACTTGCTATCTCAGCAGTTGTCTTATCTTCCCTTAGGGCCTCTAGGGCAACTTTCGCCTTAAATTCTGCTGAGTACTTATTTCTTATACTTCTCATCTTGCCCCCTACCTTATTATAGGGCGAGCTTAACCTGTTGTCTAAATTTTGGGTCCATTATATCTCTTTATCTTCCTTAGGTACATAGGCAGAATCAAGCACCCTTTGGTATAGGGTCTTTGCTTCATCATACCTTTTTATCACCTTACTGCCTACCTTGTCTTTTTAACCAATTTCATAACTGGCCGGAAAAAGTTTGTATAGAGCCTTAGGACTTTATACAATTCATTTAGCATCTCTAGCTCTTTTTTTGTCTCATATCTATAGTAGCCAACATTTATAAACTCACTGCCATTGTCTGAGTCTATACCTAAAAGTTTAAATGGAAGACGTTCCCTTATGCCCTTTAGTGCCTTAAATGTCCATATTTGAGCCTTATTTTTAACTGCCTCTGTCTCTGTCCAACCTGTGTATACATCGGTAACATCAAGTGTTTGGGCATAATCTCCCCTTGCATTTCCTCCATCATGGCTTACTAGGTCTATTTCCACAACTCTACTGCCCAATTTCTTAATACATATGAGGCATAACACCTGCTATAGTTAGTAAGCTTAGTAAACTTATCAAGTATCTTCCCTTTCTCCCTTTTCCTTGCCTTCTTATATCTTTTTGGCTATTTCTTTACTAACTGCCTTTTTCCCCTTCATGGTTAACCCCATAGGCTGCCTCCTTATCTTTTTATAGAAGACAGCCAAAATTTCGTATAGATTTTAGATGAGGCAATTCGCTCACTTGACAAAGAAAGGTAGCATGCCTAAAATGGTTGTGCTCTAATTTCTGGCTTCTTTAAGGAGGTATTTCATGGCTTCTAAAAACCTGATAGAATTTACAGATGGAAATTTTGATCAGGAGGTATTAAATTCAAACCTACCAGTCTTGATAGACCTTTGGGCAAGTTGGTGTGCCCCATGTCACATGATCAGCCCTATAGTAGAGGAATTGGCAGATGAATATGCAGGAAAACTAAAGGTAGGGAAGCTAAATGTGGACCAAAACCCTAATGTGCCAGGCCGCTATAATGTTAGGGCAATCCCTACACTGCTGTTTTTTAAAGATGGTAAGCTATATGACCAAATCGTTGGGGTGGTGCCTAAGAGCACAATTGAGGAGGTTATCAAAAGAATGGTATGAAAAGTATTACTTGCCTTTTTTTATGCATTATTATAATTTTTGGCTGTAGTAACAAGAAGGCCGTTCTTTCTCCACAAGAGAGGCCACCAGAGGAGTTGATGCAAGAGGGGATGGATCTATTCCAAAAAGGTAAATTTGATCAAGCAATAAAGGTATTTCAGTATGTGAGAGATACATTTCCCTTCACCCCCCATGCCATTTTGGCAGAGCTAAAACTTGCAGATGCCTATTATTACAACTCTGATTATGAGAGTGCAGTAGCGGCTTATCAAGAATTTGAAAAACTCCATCCCAAAAATGAAAATATCCCTCATGTTCTCTATCAAATTGGCCTCTGTTATTTTCAACGCATCCTCTCTATTGATAGAGACCAAACAATGACAAAAAAGGCACTTTCTGCCTTTAAACGCGTAGTATCAGAATATCCAGAGAGCCATTATGCAAAGAGGGCACTTGTAAAGATTAAGGCCTGCCGTGAAAAATTGGCAAGACACGAATTCTATGTGGGCCGTTTCTACTACCGTACACACCAATATAAGTCGGCCTTATTGAGATTTAGGAATGTTGTCACAGATTACAGCGACCTCCCTATAGCACATAAGGCCCAGCATTACCTTGATATATGTGTAGATAAATTGAAAAAGAGAGGGGGCCTGGCCCAACCAAGTTCATGAAAAAAATTAAGGGGATGTCGGAAACGATATTCCCGGAAAGCCTCTGCTGAGATTTCAAGGCCTTCTTCCGCTTCAGCAGAGGCTTTTTCTTTAGGAGGTTGATATGACACCAGATGAGGAAAAAATTTTAAAGGTGGCTAAGGAGATTGTCGTAAAATTTATTGAGATGGGGCGTATCTCCCCAAGTGGTTTTAAGGAATGCTTTAAGGAGGTATTTAAGGCAATTAAAGAGGTTATGGAAGAGGAAAAAAAACAGTCAAACGATTAACTCAATGTATACTTTTAATCTATCCTCTTTAGAGATAATTTTGGTAGAACCTCAAATACCTGGTAATGTTGGGGCAGTGGCAAGGGTGCTAAAAAACTTTGGCGTTAATTCCCTATGCCTAATAAGGCCTTGCCCATTTCTTACTAAAGAGGCCATCTCTAGGGCCTCTAAGGCTGAGGATATCCTTTATAGGGCAAAATTATTTAGTTCTCTGGAAGATGCATTGAGCAATTGCCAATATGTAGTTACTACAACGGCCCGTAGACGTTATAAAATACCCCTTTTGACACCTAGGGAAATAGCGCCTTTTCTCTCAGCTATGTCACAGGAAAATCGTATTGCTTTGGTCTTTGGACCAGAAAGAAGTGGATTAAAGAATGAGGAATTGGCCTTAGGGCACATCTCAATTACAATCCCTACAGATGCATCTTATCCATCTCTAAACCTTGCCCAGGCAGTGGGAATTGTCCTTTATGAACTGTTTTTACAAACAAAATGTGGTATATCGCAAAAGTTTCCAAGGCTTGCTACAGGGGCACAGCTTAGTGCCATGTATAAACACTTGATGGAGGTTCTAGATAAAATAGGTTTTGTCCAAAAGGGGCAAAAAGAACATACAGAGCTTGTGATAAGAAGGCTATTTAGTAAGATCCCCTTAGAGGAAAAGGACATTCAAGTAATAAGAGGCATTTGTCGGCAAATAGATTGGTACACTTCAAAAACAGATTTTTAGCTACTTATTTTCCTTGATGGGGAAATGTGGTAATATTGTTAAGGGGTCAAAAATGGCTAAGATATTAATAGTTGATGATGAGGAACACATAAGGACACTCTATAAAGAAGAACTGTTAAGAGAAGGTTATCAGGTCTCAACCTCTGCTACAGGAAGGAATATCTTAGAGCTCATTGAGAAAGAAAGGCCAGATTTGATAATATTGGATATAAAGATGTCAGATTGTAATGGTTTGGATATCCTTCAGATAATTAGAAACAAATATTACAACATGCCCGTTATCCTCTCTACAGCTTATGAAATTTATAAGAATGATATGAAGTCCATGGCTGCTGATTTCTATGTAGTAAAATCCTTTGACCTTACAGAGCTCAAAAAAAGGATAAAAAGGGCCTTGGAGACAAGTGTCCCTATGAAGTAGAAATGCCCTGTCTACGCCAAATCTTGGAAGAAAAAGAGAAAAAGATACTATCCCCCTATGCTACTTTGAGCTCAAAGACAAAGGGAAGGCTGTCCCCTGAGCCAGAGTGTCCTTTACGTTTGGCATTTCAGAGAGATCGTGATCGCATTTTGCACTCTAAGGCATTTCGTCGTTTAAAACACAAAACCCAGGTGTTTCTTTCCCCTACAGGGGACCACTATCGGACAAGGCTTACCCATACATTAGAAGTAGCCCAAATTGCAAGGACCATCTCTCGTGCCCTGGCACTAAATGAAGACCTAACAGAGGCCATTGCCTTAGGACACGACCTGGGCCATACACCCTTTGGCCATGCCGGGGAAGAGGTATTAAATGAGATTGTACCTGGTGGTTTTTCTCACAATGAGCAAAGCCTCAGGATTGTAGATTATTTAGAAAGAGGGGGAAGGGGGCTAAACCTTACCCATGAGGTAAGGGATGGGATATTGAAGCACTCCAAGGGACGTGGGGAAATCATCCCCACAAAACCAGAACATACAGCAATTACCTTAGAGGGACAAGTAGTAAGGGTTGCCGATATCATTGCCTATATTAGCCATGATGTAGAGGATGCCATTCGGGGAGGGGTAATCAAGGAAGAGGAAATCCCCAAAAGATGCCAAAGGATTTTAGGAAATAGCCATTCAAGGCGCATCAATACTATGGTCTCTAGTACAATTACCACAACCCTTAAAAATAATATGAGGCTTTCCATAGATGAAGAGGTATTAGGTGCCATGATTGAGCTAAGGGAATTTCTATTTGAACGTGTATATTATAGTCCTCAGGTTTTAAAAGACTTTGCAAAGGCCAAAAGGGTGATTAAAGACCTCTATTTTAGATTCTTAGATGATGAGGCACTTTTTATAAATGAGATAGGAAAACCTTTAGAAAATGAATCTAAAGAACGTATTGTCTGTGATTTTATCGCGGGTATGACAGATAGATATATCCTCAATTTATATAAACACCTCTTTTTACCAAAGCCCTGGATGGTCCTTTGATTTAATCAATTGGGCCAACAATACTCAATACATAGCCATTTGTGGTTAAATATTTTTTAGCAGTTTTTATTACCTCTTCCTTGGTCACCTTCTCAATATTTTTTATATATTCCTCATCATAATCATAACCCAGGCCATATCTCTCATTTAGTGCCATAGATAGAGATTGCTGACCATTTGTCTGTAAACTAATAAGAAAATTCCCTATGATGTAACGTTTTGCACTCTCAAGCTCATCATCTGTGATCCCCTGTTTCAATTTATCAAGTATCTTGATTACACCATCTATGGCCCTTTTTAGATTTTCTGGGCTTGTGGCCATATACACACACCAGTTCCCTTCTTCTATACCCTCCCTCTGTAAAAAGGAAACACTATAGGCCAGCCCTTGCACATCCCGAAGAGGGATAAATAACCTCCCACCTTGCCCAGATAGCAAGGCATCTATTATTGCTAAAGGGAATCTGTCCTCTTTATAAATAGTAGTGCCAAGATTGCCCAGGACAAAGTGTACTTGTGCCTTTTCTATCTTTTGCTTTACAATCTTAGGTCTGTTTATAATCTTTGGTCTTGGAGGCATTAGAGGCTGATATGGCCTCTTTTGCCAATCAGAAAAAAGTCTTTTTACTGTCTCAATTACATCTCTTTTATTTACATCCCCTACTATAGAAAGTACCATGTTTTCTGGAACGACATGATGATAATAATAATTTAACAGATCCTTTCTTTCTAATCTTTTTATACTCTCCTCTGTCCCCAATGGATTCATACCATAAGGGTGATTTTCATATAGACCCTTGTAAAATAGGTTTAAGGCCACAGCAGGGAGGTAATCCCTCTGTTTTTTTATATCTGACAAGATCAATGTCCTTACCTTTTCTATTTCCTCTTTAGGAAAGGAGGGTCTCCTTATAACCTCAGCTACCAAGGTCATTGCATCTTCAAAAAATTGGCTCAAGAAGTGCCCTGTTATGCCAAATGTATTCCAACCAGAGAACCCCTCTAATTCTCCAGCCATATCATCAATGATCCTAGCAATTTCTATGGCAGAGTGTTCACTTGTCCCCCTTGTAAGCATCTTTGCAATAAAGTTTGAGATGCCATTTGTATCTTCGCTCTCGTCCCTTAGGCCTCCTAAAAATACTGCTGCTACTGAAAATATGGGCAAACGATGATTTTCCTTTAAAAGGAGGGTCATACCATTGTCCAATACAAATTTTTCAATCTGATTTTGCCTTGGCCAAAGTTCTTTTATCTGGGACTCTTTTAAGGCAAAATCTTCATTTTCTGGAACAAGCAATACAATTGAGAGATTATTTAAAGAGAAATATTTCCTCGCGGCACGCCTTATATCAGCTGCTGTGACCTCTTGGATATGTCTTAAATACTCACCACTTTTCTTGGCATCTCCCATTATCACTTGAAAATATCCTAGTGTCCTTGCCCAACCCTGAACAGTCTCTTGGTCATATATAAAATCTGCAGAGATTGAGCGCTTTGCCCTATCAATCTCCTCTTTGCTTACATCCCTTCGCCTCAATTCATCTATTTGGATAAATATCTCCCTTAAGGCCTCCTTTACCTTTTTGCAGTCAAGGGTTGCCTGAATAAGAAAGAGACCAGGCCCTTTTGGGGTAAATGAATGAGTAGAGATAGAATGTACTAATGCCTTTTTTAATCTCAATACCTCATTTAAACGGGAGCTCTCCTTTGCCCCCAAAATTTCTGATAAAACATCCATTGTATAGGCATCCTTCTCTCCCATCCCTGGGATATGAAATGCCATTGCAAGATAGGTTTCATTTATATTTTTTTTAATTTGTCTTAATCTCAATTCATCTTGATCTGGCTCTTTTATACATAAAGGCCTTGGCACTTTTCCGCCTTCTTCATTAAAGAAGTGTTTTACTGCATCTTTAAATGACTCTTCCTCAAAATTTCCTACAGCTACTAACACCATATTTTTTGGCTGATACCACATCTTGAAATAATTCAATAAGTCATCACGGTTTAATTTCTTCACTGTATCTTCATAGCCAATAATGGGACGTCTATATGGGTAGAGTTTGTATGCTGTAGAAAAGATGGCATCTGCCAGTATATGTGTAGGTAGATCCTTGTCTTTTCTAATCTCTTCCAATACTACCTTTTTCTCACGCATTAGTTCAGTCTCATCAAAGAGGCTGTGTTGGACGGCGTCTGCCAATACCTCTAGGCCAGTACGCCACTCCCTGCTGGGTACTACTACATGATAAACTGTGTAATCAAAACTAGTGTATGCATTAATAGAACCACCACAGCCCTCTATGATTTTGGCAATCATACCGGGCCCTTTTGTAGGGGTCCCCTTAAAGAGCATATGTTCTATTAGGTGGCTAATGCCTGCTTGCTTATCCGTCTCATAGGCACTTCCTGCCTTTATCCAAATCTGGATACCCACTACAGGCAGGCTATAGTCTGTTTGGTAAACCACTTGCATTCCATTTTTTAATGTGTATGTCTGAATATCGCTTTTTGCTGAAATGTCCATAGACATGATAAATATCCCCCATATAAATATTAAAGGGTACAAACACCATTTAGGCACTTTAATCCCTCAAATAAACCTGAAGACTTTTAGACAAATACTAAAGATAAAAAAATAATCTTGAACTATGCCTAATGAGATAAACTTATTTTGTCTTTTTTGCTTGGAATATCACAGGAGGAATAATCAAGAGTGCTACTGCCATATCCCCAATAAAAACAGCCTTCCATGACTCTGTAAAGTGCCAGCAAATGCCCCCCATTACCATAAATACAATCCCAAATACAATAAGAATCCCTAAAATACGTGGTATAGGCATATCCGGCCCCCGCAAAAGATTTTGTAAGCTCATCAAAACTCAATATAATGTAATTTTGAAAAATAAGCAAGTATAAAATTTTTTAATTAAGGAATTTGCTGTAGGACTTTGATGACTTGATCTTTGATCTGATTGAATTTTCCCTCCTTTAGATGGAAAACTATTGTATCCTCCCTGTTTTTTATCCCTTCAATAAATGGGTCTTTGGCCAATTTTATAGTCCCAAGTACCACATTTTTGCTATTTATTGCCTCCTCTACTGCCCTTTTAAACCTTTCTGAAAATAGCTCCATCTTCCCAATTTCATCAATTATTATCACTTTACCTTTATTAATTGCATTCAATATGGATTTTACACCTATTTCCTCTAGGTCTTTTATATTTACTTTATATTTGCCTACTTTATAAGGACTTTTAAGTCCAACATGGGCCAAAATTCCTTCATTTCCATCAAGGTCAATGATCTTAAATCCCTTCCTCTCCCCACCCTCTCTGACCTCTGCCGTATAAAATCCACCTGCATTTAGGTTTGATTCCTTTATAATCTCTATTATCATGGTCGTCTTTCCACAGCCTGGCCTTCCTGTAATAAAGACATTTTTGACCATGCTAATGAATGCCAAAAACCTGGCAGATTATGGGTGCAACCTTAACACCTAAAATTACAAATATGGCAATTATTAGAGTTTCAGCACCTGCCTTTATGCTTACTTTCCCCATCACAATGGCCGAACCAAAATCTGTCAAAATACATACAAACAAGGCACCATAAACACCCCATTGTTTAAATGCCCAAGTCATAAGGAGTAAGATTGGTAGAGATAAAATCGCGCCAATAATGATAGTAGGTAAAATGGCCGCCTGGGTATGTCTTGAGATAACCCATAACATACCTGCCATCCTTGGGCAGGCAATAAACATAGCAAAGGCAAATGCCGCCCATAAAGTAGATTTATCCATTTGGTCTCTCCTCTAACAAGCCAATTCTTCCTCTTTTACCCCTAGGACCTGAAGCACCCTTAAGGCAGCTGGCAATACTTGATGGTGTATATAATAGTCACTATCAATCTCCTCTAAAGAGGAAAATTCAACTGGCTCTGCCCTTTCTGAGATTGATCCAGTTCCCCTTGTAATAACAAACATAACAAGCATGCCTTCTCCTACCTCTCCTCCCCTTTCCCTTATCTTCTTTGCAGCCATAACATGAGGGCCAATCTGCCTATAGGACTCTATAGGCTTTGTCAGTTCCTCATAAATGATTAGATCCCTGAGTAGAACCTCCTTTTTCCTTATTTTCTCTACTACTCCCTTTACATAGTCCTTTGCCCTTTTCAAATCCTTTTCTTTTAGTACAAATACTAATACTTTTCTCTGTACCTCCTTTGCCAGGCTACACCAATCCCTCCTTACGGTCTCAAGCCCCCTTATAAGTAGCTCCCCATTTTTGTCTACTAGGGCATACCTCTTCTTTGCAGTCCCTTTTGATGCACCCTTTGGAATAAAGATCCCTCTCTCATAATATCCCTGTAGATCAAGTTCCAAGACGCCAGGGAACTTTTTGTTTATATAGTCCAAAAATTCCTCAGTTTCCCTTTCTATCTCTTTGTTTCTTGTCTTTAAAAATAGAGAGTCTGTATCTGCGTAAATTACCTCAAGTCCTCTGTTTTTTGCCTCCTCTATTGTCTTCTTTATCCAGTACCTACCAAAGGCCGTGCAACTCTCAGCACACTCCTTTGAATACCACTTAGAACCAGCAAATCCAAAATATCCATAGGTGGCATTGGCAATGATCTTTAAGGCATATTGCCTATTGTTAAATACCTTATATTCTAAGGAGGACTTTTTAAGTTCCTTTAATTTCCTTTTTATCTCACCCCTCTTTTCAATCAGCCCCTTTATTACGCTGGGGATAAATCCCTGCCTCCTTTTACAGAACCAGTAGTTTAGCCCTGGGACCCTATATCCATCCCCCCTGCAACAATCACAATTTAGTGTCTCTGGAGAGATATTAAAGCTGACAATGAGGCTGGGATAAAGAGACCTAAAATCTAAGACAGAGATATTCTCATGGATGCCAGCAGTGGGCTCCTTTACAAATCCCCCTACATATGTTGCCTTCTTCCTCTTTAAAATTTCTGCATATTTTGGTTGATTTGGGATAATCTCACCCCTCTCATTGGCCTCCCTAGAGAGGTGCCATTCTACAAGCTGCCCATATGTCATCCTTGAGACATCAAAACAAATTTGGCCAACTGTCTTTGAGATCTCAAAGCTTTGGGGCAACAATAATTCAGCTAATCTATAGGTAAGCTCAGCATCCTTTAGGCAATACTCGGCCAATTTTAAAAGATTCTTCCCCTTCCTCCATGCCTCAAGCATCTCTTGATAGTCAACCTCAATCTTTCTATCTCCCAAAAGCTCGCTTGAGACCGCATCAAGTGTTAAGACCTCTGTCTGAAGGCCTGGTGATAGGATATTGCTTATGAAATTGAAGATATCAATGTGGACTATCCCCTTTAGTCTGGCAGAACTTATCCTTGCCCTCCTTGTAAACCTTGTCTCGCTCCTGTCTCTAGAGATAATCAATTTTACCTTATTTGCCTGACACCTCTCATTTAAGACCTGAAAGTCAAAGGAATCACCATAATATGTAACTATGATATCTGGGTTATAACCTTGAAGTGTCTTTACTATCCCTTGAAGGAGTTCCCTTTCGTCTTTTACCAGATCAACCCAATCTGGATAAGATGCCTTCTGATCAGTTATAACCCTCTTGAAGTCCCTTCCATAAAATGAGGCCATTACTATTCTTTTCTTGCCAGCTACTTCAAAGGTCTCAATATCAAAGGCCAAGACCTTAAGTTCAGGGATAGAGATGTCTTCTAGGACATTTATTTTTCTGGCATTTATGGCAAAATCAACCCTATAATCTGTATCTTTCTTTTCCCCCTCTATCTCAAGCCAACAATTTCCATCAATCCTTTTATCTATTAGAAATCTTCTATAAAAATTTATGGCATACTCGTATTCATCAATGACAGACCCTGTTCCCCCTCTCTCTTTCTCAAG
>Ga0190286_1000630_pt1 | contig 14340 bp, 19 predicted proteins | sample 48691834_MG_FD_183241 | JGI IMG/M metagenome (GOLD analysis project Ga0190286, IMG submission 183241) | Hydrothermal vent microbial mat bacterial communities from Southern Trench, Guaymas Basin, Mexico - 4869-18-3-4_MG | ecosystem: Environmental > Aquatic > Marine > Hydrothermal vents >... | reverse complement strand
GTAGACCCCTCAAGGCTGGCTTCACAGATGTCGGGGTGGAGGTTGAGGAGATTTGATTGTCTTGAAGCTCGGCGGCTCCGTGATCACGGTGAAGGATAAACCCATGACGCCGAGGCCTGAAACCATTAGGAGATTGGCGGGGGAGATCGCCGAGGCGGATGTGAGGCTCATCCTAATCCATGGAGGAGGCTCCTATGGGCATCCGGTGGCCAGCCGCTACGGCATCAAGGGGGGATACAGCTCAGAGGGTCAGCTCCGAGGCTTCGCCGAGACACATCAGGCGATGGTGAAGCTGAACACCCTAATCGTTGAGGCCCTCATCGAGGCCGGAGTCCCAGCCATAGGGGTTCCACCCTCCTCCCTCATCATCACCACCGATGGGAGGATCACGGAGCTGGAGCTCCAAGTCATTAGGAGGATGCTGGAGATGGGTTTGACCCCAGTCCTCTACGGAGACGCAGTCCTCGACACTCGGCGGGGCTTCACGATCCTATCCGGAGACCAGCTCGCCTCCAGATTGGCCGTAGAGCTTAGGGCTGAGAGGCTGATATACGGCGTAGACGTCGACGGCGTCTACACCAAAGACCCTAAGAGGGGTGAAGCAGAACTCTTGGAGAGGGTTACGCCCAACACCCTGAGGGAGTTGGAGGAGGCCTCGCCATCAGCCTTCGACGTCACGGGGGGTATGAGAACCAAGATCGAGGAGGCTTTGAGAGCCGCGGAGAGGGGGGTGGAGGTCGTCATCCTAAACGCCATGAGGGAGGGGGTCATACTCAAAGCCCTGCGGGGCGAATCCGTTAGGGGAAGCTGGGTGATCTTCGATGCCGACGATTGAGGAGAGGAAGAATAGGCATATCAGGGTCTCCCTCGAGGAGGCCGTTGAGTCAGGGGTCTCAACAGGCCTGGAGGAGATATACCTCATCCACAGGGCGCTGCCCGAGATCGACCTGGAGGAGGTCGACACCTCCATAAGGCTTTTCGACCGTAGGCTTGAGGCCCCAATAATCATCTCAGCCCTCACCGGCGGAACGGAGGAGGGTAAAAGGATAAACGAGGTCTTAGCCACAGCAGCCGAGGAGTATAGAATAGGCATAGGCGTCGGAAGTCAACGCATCGCCCTCGAAGACCCATCCAGGGAGCCGACCTTCACCATCGTCAGGGAACGGGCGCCCAACACCCTCGTCATCGCAAACCTCGGCTGCCCACAGCTATCTCTCGGCTGGGGCGTTGAAGAGGCGAAAAGATGTATAGAGATGGTGGAGGCAGACGCCCTCGCGATACATATGAACCCCCTACAGGAGGCCGTCCAGGTGGGCGGCGAAACCAGGTATAGGGGGATACTCAGCAGGATAAGGGAGCTGGCCGATGCCCTTGAGACGCCGATAATAATGAAGGAGACGGGATGCGGAGTCTCAGCTGAGGATGCCAAACGGATAGAGGAGGCTGGAGCTGAGGCCATAGATGTAGCCGGAGCAGGTGGAACAAGCTGGGCCATAGTTGAGCATCACATAGCACGGGAGATCGGCGATAGGGAGAGGGAGAGCCTCGGCAGAGCCCTCGGAGACTGGGGCATACCCACAGCCATAAGCATCGTTGAGGTAAGCCAATCAACAGATCTACGGGTGATAGCATCAGGGGGCATAAGAACGGGGCTGGACATAGCCAAGGCCATAGCCCTCGGAGCCGACGCCGTCGGCATAGCGAGACCCTTCCTCCAAAGAGCCGTTGAGGGCCTCGAAAGCGTCAGGAGTTATATCCTGAAGCTCATAAGGGAGCTGAGAACGGTCATGTTCCTTGTCGGAGCCAGAGACTTAGAGGAGCTGAGGAGGACGCCCATAGTCATAACGGGGAGGACAGCCGAATGGCTTAGGATGAGGGGCTTCAGCCCAGAGAGCTACGCCAGGAGGGGGAGAAGATGAACCTAATAGAGAAGCTCAAGAGAAACGCTGAGCGAGTAGACGCCTACATAATGAAACTCCTCGAAGGTGAGCCCCCCATCCTCTACGAGGCTTCAAGATACCTCCTGGAGGCTGGGGGGAAGAGGCTGAGACCCTATCTCGTCTTGAAGAGCTGTGAACTCGTAGGAGGAGAAGTCGAGAAGGCGCTCCCCTTCGCAGCAGCCGTAGAGATGCTCCACAACTTCACCCTCATCCACGACGACATAATGGACAGAGACGAGCTACGCCGAGGAGTCCCAACGGTCCACGTAAAATACGGATTGCCCCTCGCCCTCGCCAGTGGAGACCTCCTATTCGCAAAGGTCTATGAAGCGATGACCCAAGTGGAGGGGATACCCCCAGAACGCATATTGAACTGTATCAGGAGAGCCACCAAGGCGGCCATCCACATCTGTGAGGGGCAGATACTAGACGTCTCCTACCCAAAGCTGAGCGAAGTCTCCGAGGATGACTACTACCGAATGGTTGGCGGAAAGACGGCCTCCCTCTTCGAGGCCTGCGCAGAGATCGGAGCCATCGTCGGCGGCGCCCCTGAAAGCGAGGTGGAGCTCCTGAGGGGCTATGGATACAACGCTGGAGTCGCCTTCCAGCTCATCGACGACATCCTAGGCATAACAGCCGATGAAAAGACCCTCGGCAAACCCGTCGGAAGCGACCTGAGGGAGGGGAAGAAGACCCTCATCATAATCCACGCCCTCAAAAACGCCTCAGAGGAGGAGCGCCACATCATAAAATCAGTCCTCGGCGTCGAGGATGCATCTCCAGAGGCCATACGTAGAGCCATAGAGACCATCGAGAGACTCGGCTCCATAGACTATGCGAGACATGAGGCTGAGAGATACGTAGAGGAGGCGAAGAGGAGGCTGAGGGGGTTCCCAGAGTGCGAGGCACGTAGAGACCTGGAGGAGCTCGTGGAATTCTTCATCAGGAGAACCTACTAACTCTGGTAAATTGATTTTACCGGAAAATTTAATTTTACCAGGTTATCGCTCTTTATCTGGAATGGCTGAGGGATACGTCTCCAGGGTTGGAAGGAAGAACACCCTCTATTTACCAAAGGAGGTGGTTAGAAGACTTGGGATCAGGGAGGGGGATAGGGTTGTGATGAAGATCGAGGATGGGAGGCTAATCCTGGAGTTCGTATCAGACCCCCTCACCCTCGCCCTGAGGAGTGGGAGGTGGGCTAAAACGACCGTTGAGGAGTTTGAGAGGGAGTCAGAGTCGGAACAGGAGGGGCTTTATGGCTGATCGAATACTCTTAGACTCAACATATCTCCTCCCAACCTTCGGCATGGAGGTGGAGGGAATATCCGACGAAGACCTAAAGGGGATGAGGGAGCTCCTCCTCCGAGGCGACGTGGAGTTCTTCTGCCTATCAACCACCTGGATAGAGTTGATAGGTAAAATCTGCAGGGAGGCGGAGAGGAGAGGGATCGACATAGCGGAGAGATTCAGGGAGGCCGTCAAATCGCTGATGGATGGCGGATATTATAGATGGATTGAGCCGTCAGCCGAGGATATACTCATGGCATTCAACCTCCGAAGGCTTGGTCACAGAGACATCATAGACAACCTCCTATACGCCACATCCATCAATAGGGGGATAAAGCTATTAACCATGGATAGAGAACTCAAGGAGTTTCTCAGGAGACATAACTTCAAAATCGATCAGCTCATCGACCACAGCATCCTCCTCGAGAGAGGCTGAATGAAATGTGGACTGCAATCCTCCTCGCCGTGGTCGTCTCAGCTCTGACAGCCATAACCGCCTACATCAGGGGTAGGTGGAGCCTCCTATGGTATTTACTCCCCTCGGCGATCCTCATCCTCAGCCTCCTATCGATGAGGGGTGGAGACCCCATAGCAGGCCTCGCCATCTCCATTATAGCCTTGACCCTCTCCCTCGGCGTCTCCACATGCCTCATCATCGGCCTGATCCTCAGGAGGCTTAGAGGCTGATCAGAACATCTATGACCTGTTAAGGCCATTAATCTATTTGATGACCAAGTTTGGCTTGAGGGTTCCCAGCTTCCCCATCGATGGAAGCGGTGGGACGGCCTTCATAGGTCAGGTTCTCAGCTTCCTCGGGAGACTCAGCGACCTCTATGACTCTGCGTGGGTCTGCGACCACCTCTATCCCTGGGCCGACTTCGTTCCGAGGGGGACGCCGAACCTTGAATGCCTATCGGCCATCAGCTATCTCTCAGCCCTCTTCCCGAAGCTGACCTTCGGGAGTATAGTTCTCTGCAACTCCTTTAGGAGCCCCGTATTGGTGGCGAAGATGGGGGCTACGCTTCAGATGCTCAGCGGTGGAAGATTCATCCTCGGCATAGGGGCCGGATGGAAGGAGGATGAGTATAAAGCCTACGGCTACGAGTTTCCCCCACATCGGGTTCGCATAGCCCAGCTAAGGGAGGCCGTCCGCATCATAAAGGAGATGTGGACTCGGGGAGTCTCCAGCTTTAAGGGGCGATTCTACAGCGTTGAGGCGGCCTACTGCTATCCTAAGCCTGAGCCCATGCCGCCTATCCTCATCGGAGGCGGAGGTGAACGATATCTCCTGCGGGTTGTGGCTGAGGAGGCTGATTGGTGGAACATACCGAACGTCTCCCCAGAAACCTATAGACGGAAGCTGGAGGCCTTAGAGAAGCACTGCAAAGCTGTGGGTCGAGACCCTGAGGGCGTCGTGAAGACGTTGGCCAACATAGTGGCAATAGCTGAGAGAAGCGACGAAGCCTGGAGACTCGCCGAGGAGAATCCCTTCATAAGGAGGGGGGAGGAGGATCGCTACATCATAGGCGACCCGGAGGAGGTGGTTGACAGGATCGCTGAGTATGTGGAGATGGGGGTTGAGCACTTCATCCTCCGCTTCATCGACTTCCCAGGGGTTAAGGGGGCCAGACTCTTCGCTGAGAGGGTGATGCCCTACTTCAGGGAGCTTGTGAGATAGTAGTATTCTAAGATGTCCTCGCCGCCGTTCTCCACGTCATGCCTCATATTCGGCGGTACGTAGGCGACGGCTCCGGCCTCGATGGGGTGGCGGCCATCCTCAGCTATGAGATAGCCCCTACCCCTGACGACGTAGATGACCTCCTCCCGTTCACCCGTGTTATGCTCACCGATACGCTCACCAGGTCTCAGCCTCACATAGCCAACCTTCAGGGCCTTTGACTCGGCGCCCGGCCTCAGGAGCTCCATCCATCTACTCCCCTCCGGGAGGGTTGGCCTCAGCACCTTGACCTCACTCATCTGGGATCACCTCGATCCCCCGTATTACCAATATAAATTTTTGTAATATTGGAGGTGATGTGGGCTGAGAGCCATCTCTATTGGTGACGGTGGCTGCCGGATTACTGGTTACGTTGACAGCTTAAATCCTCCACCAGTCTTTCCAGGTCTATGAGGTGGATGTTGTCTCCAGCCCTGAAGGTGAATCCTGATCGGGAGTAGAGGATATATATCTCATCCCTCTCCCCCCTCCTCCAGGGGAATCTGTCAGCCTTCCTTATGAGGTCGTTTAGGATGGCTCTGTCAACGGGTTTCTTACTCCACTTAGCCTCCATGAAGTAGATGCGCCCTCTGGACTCATCTATCGCCACGCCGTCGATCTCCACGCCGCCTCTCCACCAGCGTCCAATCCTCGTTGCACCCTCAGCCAGCCCTGTGAAATGCTCCATGGCGACATCCTCGAAGGTTATGGATGTATGCCTATCGATGTCTCTCCGGACGACTTCCAGCACCCTATCCACCTCCCCCAGCTCAAGTAGGTGTAGATGGGGCTTAACGAAGCGGAACCAGAACCTAAAGTAGTGGTCTCCAAGATAGTATCTGGCTCTCCCCCGACGCTCCTCCAGGAGGGGGTGGCGCCTCTCAACTATGGAGAGGTCATCCATCAACACCCTCATATATCTTGGAAGGGAGGTTGAGGCCATACCAGATTCCGATGCTATCTCCCCGAGGGTTGTGGCTCCACCGCTCATGGCTTCGAGAATCCCCATATATCTCAGGGGCTCACGGGTCTCCTCAGAGAGTATGAAGTAGGGCTCCTCGTAGAGGGGGCCACCCCTATCGAGGATGAGCTTCGAGATATTCTCCAGGAGAGACGCCTCTGGATCGATTAGGGAGAGATATCCTGGGACTCCTCCGAAGGCGGAGTATGCCCTCACCATATCCACATCGCTGTAATCTGGGAAGAACTCCTTAGCGCATGAGAAGCCGAAGGGCTTAACCCTGATCTGAGAAGTCCTCCGACCATAGATCGGGGAGGATGGGACTAAACCCACCCGCTCCACAGCCCCCACAGACGAGCCCATGAGTATTAGCATAAGCCTACTCGACGATAGATAACCATCCCACGCCTCCTGGAGCTCCAGGAGGAAGGAGGAGTCATGCTCAGCTAAACGCTGAAACTCATCGACGACGACAACGAGTCGATCCTTCGAGGAGAGCTCACCCAGCATCTTATAGAAGTCTCCATAACTCCTCAGGGAGGGAACATAGCTGAGGCCGAGCTGCTCAGCAACAGCCTCAGCGAAGGACTCCAAGACTCCGTTAAGCCTCGAAACTATGAGATAGACGCCACGTCGACCCCTCAGAAACCTCCTGATCAGATAGGTCTTACCCACCCTCCTCCGGCCATAGATGAGGATCAACTCCGCCCTACCGGTCTCATATCTATCCTCGAGGGTTGAGAGCTCCCAACCCCTATTTATGAATATGTTCATCATGAATATCCTCATCATTAACAAGATAATAAACTATCGCCATAGGGTTAAAACATCGAGGAAGAAACCCTAATCGATTTGAGGGTCTTAGTCAGCGTCGGCGAACACAACTTCCCGAGGGATGTGGCTGAGAGCCTCAGCGACCTCGCTGAGGTGGTCTACCATCAGCCTGGGGAAGAGGATTACCTGGAGGCCCTGAGGGATGCCGATGCCCTCGTGGCTGGGATGGAGCGTATAGACGGGGAGCTCCTGGAGAGGGCTCCGAGGCTTAGGCTCATCGCCAGATTCGGCGTAGGCTACGACAACGTCGACGTTGAGGAGTGCACGAGGCGTGGGGTCTACGTCACCTATACGCCCGACGTCCTATCCGGAGCCGTCGCAGACCTAACCTGGGGACTCATAATCGCCCTCGCCAGACGTCTCATAGAGGCTGACAGATTCGTCAGGGAGAGGTGGGCCCTGAGGCGTAGACACTTCCCCTTCGGCTTCGACCTGGAGGGGAAGACCCTCGGAATCGTAGGCCTCGGACGCATAGGCTCGGAGGTGGCCCGTAGGGCCCAGGGCTTCGGAGTCAAGGTCATCTACCATGATGTGGTGAGGAAGCCCGAGCTGGAGGAGGCCTACAGCGCCGAATACGTCTCCCTACCGGAGCTCCTCCAGAGGGCTGACATCGTCACCCTCCATGTCCCCCTCCTCCCCTCCACTGAGAGGCTCATCGGCGAGAGGGAGCTCCAGATGATGAAGTCGACAGCCATCCTCATAAACACCTCCAGGGGGAAGATCATCGACCAGAAGGCCCTGGTGAAGGCCCTAAAGGAGGGATGGATAGCTGGAGCAGCCCTAGACGTCTACGAGGAGGAGCCCATACCCCTGGATGATCCGCTGTTGAGGCTGGAGAACGTCGTCCTAACACCGCATATAGGATCGGCGACCAGGGAGACGAGGAGAAGGATGGCCTTGGTCTGCGCCGAGAATGTGAGAGCCGTCCTGGAGGGGAGGAGGCCGCTGAATCTAGTTCCAGAGCAGATTGGTAAACCAATAATTCCTCCATGATTTATTACCTCTTGGTTTACATAGAGGTAATCTTAATAACTCTATGAGGGTTTACCATTACGGCTGAGAGGATGGGGCGTTATGCAACAATCTCCGTGAAGATCCCAGCGGAGTTGAAGGAGGAGCTTAGGCGTAGGGGGATTAAGGTGGCTGATGTGGTTAGGGAGGCCCTGAGGAGAGCCGTCGCCGAGGCGAGGATGAGGGAGCTGGAGGGGGAGTTGGAGGAGATCGCCCCACATTTGGAGAGGATGCCACTGGACTTTGTGGTTAGAAGCATCAGGGAGGATCGTGAGGGGAGATGATCTTCGACGCCAGCTCCATCTACCTCCTAATCAAGCTGAGGAAGCTCACACCCCTCGCCGAAGAGATCACCATAGACCTAGCCATCTATGAGCTGGGAAACGCCCTATGGAAAGGCTTCAGGAGAGGGCTGCTTACGAGGGAGGGAGCATTGAAATCGATGGGGATCATCCAGGAGATATTCCAAAACATGAGGGTGATAAGATTCGAGGAGCTCGACATGGAGGAAATCCTGAAGCTGGCCGCCGAGACGGAGCTAACCTTCTACGACGCCACATATCTACACCTAGCCCTAAAGCTGGGGGAGGAGATCATCACAGAGGACGAGAGACTGAAGGCGAAAGCCATAGAGAAGGGAGCCACAGCACACTCAGCGATGGAGATTTAAGACCTTGGAGCCGGGTGAGGGATTCGAACCCCCGTGTAGCTGCTCTGCAGGCAGCCGCCTCGCCACTCAGCCAACCCGGCCCGATATAGATCGCTTCAAAAGATGAGATTTTAATCTTGCTCCGAGCAGCCTCTCAGGTTCCCTCTGTAAGGTTGTTACTGGAACCTTGTTGGGAGTCCTGCGATGAGAATTGGTGGAAGGTATCCCTTTGATTATTTTTAGTCAGCTAATGCCACAACCTCTGTAGATACCACCCGACGAACCCTCAATCCTCTTTGTGAGATTCATGATCGTAAAGCTGGGTCAGTCGCAGTCCTTTAGAGCCTCTCAATTCTCTTTGTGAGATTCTTCGGAGAAGACTCAGGCCCAAATCGAAGTTTACATAATTATCTCTCAATTCTCTTTGCGAGATTCCGTATCTCTCATAAGGAAGAAGCGGCTCTACATCCTCTATTGCTCTCAATTCTCTTTGTGAGATTCAGCAAGACCTCAGGCCGGAAGTTCAACTTCCTCCACGTGGACTTTCAATTCTCTCTATGAGATTCCCGTGATCGATGAGAGAATTAGGGAATTAGCGATTAGGGAGCTCTCAATTCTCTCTATGAGATTCGAGAAAACGCTGACATGCCTCTGCCTACCGGCGGACTATGACTCTCAATTCTCTTTGTGAGATTCCCACAAACCCTAACCTTCGCATAGCTATAAGCCGAGGCTGCTCTCAATTCTCTTTGTGAGATTCTTTTAAATGATTTAATGAAAAAACAGCTCCTATTATTGCTCTCAATTCTCTTTGTGAGATTCAGACCCCTTTCCTGGGGATTCTACTTCAATATCTTTAGAAAAACCCATATAAGTTTTATGGGCCACCTCGTGACCCCGGAATCCGCAGGGACATTTATAAAGAGCCAAGAAGTGGATTTAGTTTTCCTTTGGAATATATCTTATCATCCCCAATCCGGCTGTTCTCCCTCCCCCCACATGGCTGTATTCTGCGAATCGTAGGAGTGCGTCGGTTATTCTTGCCCATCGCTTCCTATATAGGTCTTCGGGTAGGCTGTATTGGACGACTCCCCTGAATCCTACGATGAATCTCCTTAGGGCCTCATCCTCATATAATCTGACTGTTTTGATGCCCTCTGGGAATCCTGAGAGGGAGACACCCATGGAGTTTATCCATCGATTATATCTGGGATAGTTGAAGTGGCTGTCCGAATAGCTCCTCCACAATCTTAGGAGGCTCCTCATCATCATGATTGGCTCTGGGAGTGGATGAAACCTCCTCGCCCTCCTAAGGCGCCTGGCGTCGACTCCACCGGGTGGCAGCCTGAAGGGGAAGAGCCTTGAGGCTATGAGGGGTGAAAACCTGAAGTAGGTGGGTGTGAGGAACTCTATGCTGAAGCTTCTGACAGGCTTACCCCCCTCCAACAATTGGGAATATTTAACCTGCTCCACAGAGACCTCAAGGGGCAAGGCCTCAACGCCTTGCAGCCTTATCGGGGCATCCTCCGCCAGGGCTTCAAAGACCCTCGATGTGATCTCCCGTTCAAGGAGGGTGAAGCGTATCTTGCATATCGAGGGGGCTGGGAGCCGTTCATATACTATGCTCCACCCCTTTGGTGTTAGGGTTAGGATGGGTGTGGAGGAGAAGGGTGCAAGGCGGGGAGAGGAGTGAAGATGCTCAGCATACTCCACATCCACACTTCTCAGGAGCTCGTAGATGATGCCCCTTGAGGCGAACCCTGAATAGCTCTGGAATGTTAGGGGCTTCTCCACCTGAAACTTGATCTCCAATATCGTTATAGGCAATCCTGCATATCGATGAAACCGAACTCAACTTAGACCTTTCTACATATCCAAAGCCATCCACAGGCCTGACACCTCCCTCCAGGCCTGGGGGGAGGCGGGGGAATCTTCTCCTCCCTCAGAATCCTGTTTATCTGATTTATCGTCCACCTGATATGCCTCCTCATCCCCTCAGTTACAGGCATATCATAGACCTTACCTGAGGGGAGATATCTCAGTATGATCCTCCGGACGGGTCTACCCAGCTTTTCCTCGGCCAACATGGCGTAGGCGACGGCCTGATATAGATGATCCCTCTTAGGCTTATCCCCAAGGGGCTCCGAGCGCTTAACCTCCACCACTGCGAGTTCTCCATCTATATCCACCACCATATCCACTATACCCTTTAACCCAAGGCGCTCCGAGGCTATGTAGAGGGAATTCCACCTCCTCCTCACCCTTGTCCTCCTATCCCCACCCAGCGTTAGACGCTTCCCCTCCCGCATCTCCTCCACCGCATGCCCCTCCAATCCCTCAATCATACTTTCCGTAAGCCTCTCCCCAACCCCGAGAACCCCCAGGAAGTAGATGATGCGAGGGCAATAATGGAAGAGCTTAATCCAGGTTACCGGTATCAACTCCTCATCAGACAAGGATTCCCTCAGCCTCCTCGCTGTATTCCTCATAGGGTTGCCCTATGATTATTCTCAGAGATAAGTCTGCTCGGCAGATGACGTAGATCTGGATGTTCCCTCTGGCATCATTGAAAGCTCTGCGTAAGGCTGCGGCCAACTCCTTTCTCGCCGCACTGTTCAGTATGCCTAGGAAGGCGCTCTTCTGTATCCTGGCTAGGCCGAAGCGTTTGCAGATGTCGCTTATCCTGGCTCTGATGTCGTCCTCGGTGATGTCGTAGATGACGAGTGTATGCATCCCAGGTCACCTCATCGTGAAGGGTGTATACCCCTCCGCCTTATCCAGGAGGTAGAGGGCTAGCCTCCTGGCTTGGAGGAGTATGTGGTCTCCAAGCGGCAGGCTTCGATTCTTAAAGGTGTAGGTCTCGTCGAGCCTCTTGTAGAATGCCCTCACCAATTCGAGTCTAGCCTCCCTGCTCAGCCGATCATCATCCATTATCCTCGATGGCTCCAGGGTTCTCAGCAGCCTCAGGACAACCCTATCTACGATGGGCTGTCTGAACTCCTCCATCAAATCCATGGCGAGGGCAGGCCTCCTAGGCGAATCCTTATGGAGGAAGCCCACGTAGGGTTCGAAGCCGACGTATTCCAGCGCTATTAGAACCTCGCTGGCCAATAGTCCATAGCCGTAGTTTAGGAGTAGGTTGGCTGGGTCTCTGGGCCTGTCGAAGCGCTTCTTCCGCCCTGGGAATTCCAGTCCCTCGGGTAGGAGCTCCTGGAACACGGACCAGTAGGCCTCCGCCGCTTCAGCCTCCAGGCGCATAATCTCCATGCGTTCTTCCTCTAGGTCGCAGCCCTCGTGGAGCCTTATTCGTTCAGCCATCTCTGAGATGATCTCCGCCGCCTCCAGCAGTCTCTTGGCTGCTGCCCTGTTTCTTCGCAGCCTATCTCTCCCAGCGTGGTATACGATGGCCCTCTGGTTCACAACCTTACCCCAGGCAAATCTCTTAGCTAGGTATAGTCCTCGACCATCTCTCTGCGCCTCGTATTGGCTTCTCTTCAGCCTTATGGCTCCACCCCTAACGGGCAGCATCTTAGCCGCCGGGAACCCTGTGCCGGAGAGGAGTATGAGTGGAATCCGATGGCGGGCCAGCAGCCTTAAGAATGCGGTGGATAGGGTGGCTCCCCTGGTTGTGACGATGACCCTACTTATCTGGGGTGGAGCCACCTCAACCAGGGTTTTATCACGCTCCCTGACGACGATCATCCCCCTCTTAACGCCGATGAACAGCCCCGGCTTATTGACGACGAGCCTCAACCCATCTCACCTATGCAGACTGGATAATAGGGGCAGTATCTTGGACATCTAGGGGGCTTCCCAGGGTCTCTCCCCACCTCCAACAGCGTATAGGCCTCGTCTCTGAGCTCTAGGAATTCCCTCCGCAGCTCATTCCCTATGAGGAAACATCTAATCCTAAATCTTGGAACATCATCTCTAACTCTGACGTAGGTGATGATGCCGTAGTTTATTGGGATTCCCTCCTCAGCCTCTAGGGCGAGGGCGTAGCCCGTGACCGTATATGGGTGGAAATCCCTCACCTCCCCCGTTTTGAGGTCTGCGACGGCGTTGTAGGGTGTGTATATGTCGACGCTCAGCTCCCTGCCTAGGCCTACGAGGCTTCCATCAACCTTCCTCTCCAAGATGGGTGGTATGGCGATGCTCATTATGGAGTCGGAGGTGGCATGAGGATACTTTGATAGGGCCTGATCAACCTTCGCAGCCGCCTGGATAACCAGAAACCTATAGAGAGATAATGCCTCGCATCTCAAAGCGGCATGATCCTGGGGTTTAAGTCTGGCGGTTCTTCCCTCCGCCCTCATGAGAATCCCATCAACTATCACCTCAGCCTGGTGGAGAAGCCTATCAAGGATGACGTAACCTGGAACGCCCTTTGGATTCTCGAAGAGCATACGCTTAACCTCATGAACCACCCTGCTGCAAACCTCGTGGAAGGCGATCCCCCGAGTCATCTTCACATTAGGCGGAGGCCTCACGCCCAGAATCCTCCTCAAATACAAATCCCTCATAGTGGGGCAATACCTTGAAGCCAGCTCGCTGACGCCCAGCAAAATATCACTCGGAGGCCTAACTAGGCCACTTTCAAAAGACCAACCCCTAAGCTCCTCCTCGATCCCAACCTCCGTCAACTCCCCCCTGAGAATCCTGAACCTCCTATCCAAATCCAAGCGATCCAAGAAGAACATCACCATTAATAGTATAAAATAAATATAAATCCGCTTCGTGGCTCTTTATAAATGTCCCTGCGGATTCCGGTTTCACGAAGTGGCCCATAAAACTTATAAGGGTTTTTCTAAAGATACTAAACCTGAATCCCCACGAAAGGGGTCTGAATCTCACAAAGAGAATTGAGAGCGATGATCCTCCCAGCTTCATCCCTCCCCCTGGTTATGAGGAATCTCACAAAGAGAATTGAGAGACGAAGATTCCCCCCTCATGCTCCCGATTCTTCCATAATGGAGAATCTCACAAAGAGAATTGAGAGTAAATTTCTATTCCTTTCGTTCCATCCTCGTTACCTATGGGAATCTCACAAAGAGAATTGAGAGCAATATATTTATAACAATATATTGTTAATCTAAATCAAGGAATCTCACAAAGAGAATTGAGAGAAAATGCCACTCATCTCTTCTTCCTCTCCTCCCTTACGAGAATCTCACAAAGAGAATTGAGAGATAGAGTAGCAACAGTAGAAGGCCATGAGGAAGTTGATACGGAATCTCACAAAGAGAATTGAGAGTGCCGATAGGTTGCGCTTTCATATACCTAGCTCTAGAGTTGTGAATCTCACAAAGAGAATTGAGAGTCGGTTAGCGGGGTGTCGTCGGCGTTTTTGGCTAACATAGAATCTCATAGAGAGAATTGAGAGTCTATACGCTTAATGTGTCCTTCGTAGTAGAGCTTCTTGAGTGAATCTCATAGAGAGAATTGGGAACTATGGTTATCGATTAATCTAATTTATCTTATTCTTTCCCTTTTCCTCGATCACCTTTTCAAGATATTCTACAAGGTCTCTATATATCCATTCGAAGGCTAACTCCCAGGTTAGTCCCCCCTCATAGTTTATCAATCTCTTCAAGATGACCAGGAGAAACCTGTAGAAGGTCTCCTCTTCCTCTCCGCCTTCGAAGATGAAGTAGGCCTCCCTCAATTCGAAGTGCCGCACCTTCTCGTATTCGAATCTCTTTGGCCAGGGCTGGTCGAAGAAGTATTCCTTATACTTGAGCATGCACTCCAGGAGCTTCCTGAACAGCTCCGTTGGAGACTCCTCCCTGTTCTTCGTGAACCATTCGCAGAACTCCATTAGGGGGATGAGAGCCCTCTTCGGAAGTCTCTTCCTGATGGGTGTCAGCCTCAGCTCCTCAGCCAATCCCTCAGCACCCTCCTATAGACCGTCAGGGGTCGAGGTAGACCCCTCATCCCC
>Ga0190286_1000629_pt1 | contig 14350 bp, 11 predicted proteins | sample 48691834_MG_FD_183241 | JGI IMG/M metagenome (GOLD analysis project Ga0190286, IMG submission 183241) | Hydrothermal vent microbial mat bacterial communities from Southern Trench, Guaymas Basin, Mexico - 4869-18-3-4_MG | ecosystem: Environmental > Aquatic > Marine > Hydrothermal vents >... | reverse complement strand
TGGCATCTTGCGGCTGTGGGCCTTCGGGCCGCCTGGAAGAGCAAGGCCCTGACAGCACATCCTACAGCTATGGGAGCCGTTGAAGCCTGGATCGTCGGGACGCTGAGCCGGGCTCTCTCCTACGGGACCCCACTCCTTCTGGGGACCCTGGGTGAGATCTACGCCGAGCGGTCCGGGGTCTTAAATTTGGGCGTCGAGGGGATGATGATCCTGGGGGCCCTCACCGGCTTCGTCACCACCTACCTGACCGCGGACCCCTGGCTGGGGCTCCTGGCGGCGACGGTCGCCGGCGGGCTGGCTTCGCTGGTCCATGCCTTCTGGAGCATTACCTTGCGGGCGAACCAGGTCGTCTCCGGGCTGGCGCTCACCATGCTCGGGCTGGGCCTGGCGGGGCTTTTGGGCCGAGGCTGGGCCGGAGAGCCGCTGCCGGCCAAGCTGCCGAGCGTCACCGTCCCGGGGCTGGCCCGGATCCCCTACCTGGGACCGATCCTCTTCGTCGAGCAGAACTGGCTCGTCTACTTCGCTATCGTGCTGGCCTTCCTGATGTGGGTCGTGCTCTTCAAGACCAGGGTGGGGATCACGATCCGCTCCGTGGGCGAGAACCCCGCCGCGGCCGACGCCCTGGGGGTCAACGTCTGGCGGGTCCGCTACCTGTGCGTGCTCCTCGGGGGGCTGCTGGCGGGCCTCGCGGGGGGCTATCTGTCGATCGTCTACCGGCCGGCCTGGACGGAGGGGATGACCGCCGGGATGGGCTGGATCGTGATCGCGCTCACCATCTTCGCCTTCTGGAACCCGCTTTTGGGATTGGGGGGCGCTTACTTCTTCGGGGCCTTGTATCACCTCTCCTACCGGCTCCAGCCGCACGTAGCACCGGAGTTCCTCCAAGCGATGCCCTATGTGGTTGCCATCCTCGTCTTAACCCTCGCCTCGGCCAGAGTCCGCCGAGGGCTCGCGATGCCCGCGGCCCTGGGCCAGCCATATAGGAGGGGATGATTCAACAACTGGCAGAAAGAAAAGAAAGAAGGTGGTAGATCTGCAGGATTCACCGATTTCCATAGCCAGATCGAGTTTGATCAGATCGAATCCAAGATCCTGGAGGTGCTTGATCGATGAGGATGGTCCGGAGGTTCTGGCTCTTTGGTCTTTTGGCGCTCCTGTGCGCGGGTCTGGGGTTGAGTTCGATCGGCAGCGGGACCGAGGCCGCACTTGAGACCCTCAAGGCCGGCTGGATCTACGTCGGGCCGATAGGCGACTACGGCTGGACGCACGCCCACGACCAAGCGAGGAAGATCGCCGAGGAGACCTTCCCTTGGCTTGAGACCGTGTATGTGGAGTCCGTCCCTGAAGGCGAGGTCGAGACGTATATAGATCGGCTCATCCGGGAGGAGGGCGTCCAGGTCGTCTTCACCACCTCTTTTGGGTTTATGGACGGGACCCTGGCAGCAGCTCAGCGCTACCCCGAGATAATTTTTGCTCACTGCTCGGGGTTCAAGCGCTGGAAGAACATGGCTACCTACATGGCCGACTTCTACCAGGTCTACTACTTAAATGGCCTTATGGCCGGCGCGCTCACCAAGACCGGGAAGATCGGCTACGTGGGGGCCTACCCCATACCGGAGCTGAAGAGGCACATCAACGCCTTCACCCTGGGCGTCCGCGAGGTGAACCCCGAGGCTACTGTCCACGTGAGGTGGATCTACAAGTGGTATGACCCCGCCGCGGCAAAAGAAGCTGCTGAGAGCCTGATCGCCGAGGGCGTAGACGTTTTGGCATTCACCGAGGACTCACCGACGGTGGTCACGGTCGCCGCGGAGCATGGCCTGCCCTCATTCTCCCACTACTCGCCGATGTATCGGTTCGCACCTGACTGGGTGGTCTCAGGGCAGCTCGTCCACTGGGAGGCCTTCTACCTCGACTTCCTCGCCAAGGTCTACGCCGGGCTCTACACCCCGGAGAACCTAGAAGACGTGGACTGGTGGGGTCTTCTGCGCGAGGGCGCTGTGGAGCTAGGCGCGAAGCCGGGGATGCCGATCAACCCTATCTTCGAGGACAAGCTCAAGGCCGTCAAGGTAAATGATCCACTCCTCGGGGAGGTCTCCGTCTGGGATCTCGTCTTCATCCGGCTCGAGCAGATGCGCGACCCCCAGATGGTCTTCGACCCCTTCACCGGCCCGATCTACGACCGCAAGGGGGCCTTGCGCATACCTGAGGGCACTCGGGCTTCATACCACGAGCTGCTCACCATGGAGTGGGCAGCCCCCGGCGTGGTCGGCCCCTGGCCGGGCGAGCCCGAGGAGTAGGCGCTAGATAGCGCGGGTCGCTAGGCAGATACTCAATTCCTTAGGGGCGCTATTTGAGCTCGACTTGAGAGGCGATGCCCCGGCTCGACTCAAGCAGCGCCCCTTTCCCTTATCCTGCCTCTCACTCTATAATAAAGGGGATGCCGACCATCGAGATCGACGGCGGGGAGCTCTACTTCGCTCTGAGCGGCCGCGGCGCTCAGGACATCCTGCTGGTGCACGGCTCCGGCGGGGACCATACCATCTGGAGCTACCAGGTGAAGGAGCTCCGGGAGGGGTTCTCCGTAGCCGCCATAGACCTGAGTGGCCACGGCCGGAGCACCTTCAGGGAGGGCGACGGGCTGGAGGTCTACACCCAGGACGTGCTCGCCGTGCTGGAGCGGCTCTCGCCCGATACCTTCCTGGTCGGCCACTCCCTCGGCGGCGCGGTGGTCCTGAACGTGGCCCTCCGCCACCCGGAGAGGCTCGGCGGGATCGGCCTTATCGGGACCGGCGCGCGGCTGCGGGTGCTCCCGGAGCTCCTGAAGCTAGTGGAAGATGATTTCACGAAGGCGGTCGATCTCCTCCTGGAATGGGCCTTCAGCGGGGATGCCCCGCCCGAGCTGGTCGCGAAGGCGCGGGAGCGGATGCGGGCGAACGGCCAGCGGGCCCTGCAGCGGGACCTCCTGACCTGCGATGGCTTCGACGTGATGGGGAAGCTGGATCAGATCAGGGTGCCAGCCCTGATCATCTGCGGGCGGGAGGACCGCCTGACCCCGGTGAAGTATTCAGAATACCTACGGGATCACATCCCGGATGCGACCCTGCACATCATCGAGGGGGCAGGACATATGGTGATGCTGGAGCGGCCCCGGGAGGTGAGCCGGGCCATCGAGGATTTCCTCAAAGCTCGAGGTCAAGGCCCGAGCTTGTAGACGGTATCCCCCTCGCGGACGCGCTCCTTCACCTTGAGCCCGACGGCGTCCCCCGGGCCGGCTTCCTCGACGTTCTGGCCCTCGATCTGCATCGACTCGACCACCTGTTCGAAATCGGTGGTGGCCCCCTTGAACTTGATCCTGTCGCCGACCTTGAGCGTGCCGGTGAGCTCGACCGCCCCGACGCTGATCTTCGAGAAGTAGTGCGTCACCTTGCCGATCTCCTCCATCTCTATCTCCGGCTCCGCCCTTCCCCTCTCCCTCCCAGGCTCCTCCGCCACCTGGATCACCTCCTTGTTTGCTTACCTTACCCGCTCGATCGCTGGACCATCTGCTTGATGAGATGGACTCCCTCTTCTAGGGCCTGGGGGAGCCGCTCCGGCCGGGGCCCGCCCCCTTGGGCGAACCGCGGCGAGCCGCCCCCTCCGCCGCCGACGTGCTTCGCTACCGCCTTGATGATCTCGCCGGCCCGCAGCCTGTCCGTCAGCTCCCCGCTCACCTTACAGACTAGCACTGCTCGATCATCCGCTCCGCTGCCGAGCAGGACGACCCCCCGCCCCAATTTCTCCTCCAATAGGTCGGCCAGCCGCTTCAGCGCCTCGGGCGCAAGATCGACCCGCGCTGCGAGCACCTGCATCTCGTCCAGCTCTTGCGAGAGCGCGAGCAGCTCGTCGCGCTTCATCATGAGCAGCTCCATCTCCATCCGCTCCAGCTCCTTCAATGTTTGCTTGTGCTCCGCGATGAGGCCTTCCAGCTTCTTCAACAGTTCACCCTCAGGGCTCTCGAGCAGCGCCGCGGCTTGGCGTGTCAACGCTTCCTTCTCGCGCAGGTAGCGCAGCGCCTCTGTCCCGGCCACCGCCCTGATCCGCCGCACCCCGGCGGCGACCCCCTCCTCGGAGGTGATCTTCACCAGGCCGAGCTCGCCCGTCCGCCGGACGTGGGTCCCCCCGCAGAGTTCACGGGAGAAAGGCTTTTCAGGGTCGCCGATCGTGACCACCCGGACCCTCTCCTTACCCTGGTAATCCTCCATGAAGAGGGCGATCGCGCCCTTAGCTTTGGCCTCCTCCAAAGGTTCGTAGGTGATCGTGACCGGGAGGTCCTCCAGCACCGCCTGGTTCACCAGCTCCTCGACCTCGGCTAGCTCCTCGGATGAGAGCGGGGCGAGGTGGGTGAAGTCGAACCTGAGCTCTTCCGGGGCGACCAACGAGCCGGCCTGGATGCCCTGCTTGTAGCCCAAGACCTTGCGCAGCGCGGCATGGAGCAGGTGCGTCGCGGTGTGGTGCCGCATGATCCTCCTGCGGCGGTCGACGTCGACCTGGAGATGACAGCGGTCGCCCTGTCGCAGCTCGCCCTCGATAACCTCAACTTCGTGTAGAAAGACCTCAATAGGACCTTTTTGAACGCTGATGACCTTGGCTTTGCCGTTCAGTCCGATGATCCAGCCGGTATCGGCGACCTGGCCTCCTGCTTCGGCATAAAACGGGGTCTCTTTAAAAACAAGCTGCCCCTTCTCCCCCTGGCAAAGGGACTTTATCTCCTCCTTCCCCTCACGTAGGATGAGGATGAGGTTTGATTCTCCCTCAAAATGCTCATACCCGATGAAGTCGAAGTCTTTCTCCAAATCCGCAGGCCATTTAATAACATGGGCTTTTTCAGTAACGCTCATCTGATCTTGAACGGTGATTACCCGGGACCGCTCCTTCTGTCGCTCCATCTCCCGCTCGAAGCCCGTGCGGTCGATGGTGAGGCCGTGCTCGGCGGCCACGTCCTGGGTCAGGTCGGGCGGGAAGCCGTAGGTGTCATAGAGCCGGAAGACCTCGACCCCGGGGATCTCGGCCCTCCCCTCACGCTTAACTCTGCTGATCAGTTCTCCTAAGCGCTCCAGTCCAGCGGAGAGCGTCCGGGCGAACCGCTCCTCCTCTTGCCGGATCGCCCTCAGGATGAAGTCGCGCCGCTCCTGCAGCTCGGTGTAGTGGTCGCCCATAAGCTCGATCACGACCTTGGCCAGCTCCCCAAGGAAAGGACCCTCCAGGCCGAGCTTCCGTCCGAACCGGATCGCCCGCCGCATGATCATCCGCAGCACATAGGGGCGGCCCTCGTTCCCCGGGAGGACCCCATCGGCTAAAAGGAAGGTGGTAGCCCGGGAGTGGTCGGCTAGCACGCGGTAAGCTACGATCTCCTCGCGCATCCTCTGCTCATCGTGACCGAGCAGTTCCCTGATCTTTTGCATGATCGGCCGGAAGAGGTCCGTATCGTAGTTCGTCTCCGCTCCCTGGAGGATCGCCACCAGCCGCTCGAAGCCCATCCCGGTGTCCACCCCGGGTCTTCCAAGCTCCGTCCGACTGCCGTCCTCGTGCTGCTCATACTGCATGAAGACGAGGTTCCAGACCTCCCACCAGCGGTCGCAGTCGTTGTCCAGCGCCGGTGAGCAGTCAGGTCGCCCGCAGGTGCAGTGCTCCGGGCCGCGGTCCCAGACGAGCTCGGTGTTCGGCCCGCAAGGGCCGGTATCGCCCATCATCCAGAAGTTGCTCTTCTCGCCCATCCTATGGATCTTGGCAGGGGGTGCGCCCGCGATGAGCTGCCAGAGCTTGTAGCTCTCGTCGTCGTCCTTGTAGACCGTGAAGTGGAACCGCTCCTTCGGGAGGGCCAGCACCTCGGTGAGGAACTCCCAGGCGAACTTTATGGCCTCCTCCTTGAAGTAGTCCCCGAAGGAGAAGTTGCCCAGCATCTCGAAGAAGGTGTGGTGCCTGGGGGAGGGGCCGACCTGCTCGAGGTCGTTGTGCTTCCCTGATACGCGGAGGCACTTCTGCACCGTGACTGCCCGCTTGTAAGGCCGCTCCTCCAGCCCCAGAAAGACGTCCTTGAACTGGACCATCCCCGCGTTGGTAAAGAGCAACGTCGGGTCGTCCTCGGGGACGAGCGGGGAGGAGGGCACCACCCTGTGTCCGCGCTCCTCGAAGTAGCGCAGGAAGAGCTCCCTCAGCTTAGCGGACTCCATGATGACCTCTGCATTTTGAGGGTAAATCCACGATCATCTGGCGCCAAAGAGCATAGCCCAAATCTGCCCTGCCCGCAAGTGCCGCGCATCCCCACCCTATCCCGATCCCGCCTCACCTCGCTTCGGCTTGGGCTTGAGCTTGGGCCTTGCTCCCCTCTGCTACTTCTCAATATACTAAGCTAGGTGCCGGGTAGCTGCTAGAGGGCACCGAGTTAGGATGGGAGGACCGCTGACCTCGACGCTCTTGATCCGGGGCTTGCAGCTCTTCGGCCATCATGGCTGGCACCCCGAGGAGCGCGAGCGCGGCCAGCTCTTCGCCGTGGATATCGAGCTCGGGGTGAAGCTGGCCGGCCCGGAGGATGAGCTCGCGGCCACGGTAGACCAGGAGGAGATCATCCGTGAGGTTCAGGCCCTGAGCGAGCGCTCAAGCTTCAAGCTCATCGAGAGCTTCGCTCGGGCCATCGCTGAGGAGATCCTCGCCAAGTTCGACCGGGTGGAGCGGGCTCAGGTTCGCGTGCGGAAGCTCCACCCGCCGCTGTCGCCGGGCGCGGCAGTGGAGTGGCTCGGCGCTGAGGTGATTCGAGAACGAACCAGGGAAGCGATAGATATCCCGTCAGAGAGGGAGAAGGAGAAGGAAGGGTAGAGGGAGCCCGAGCTGTAAGGGCCTTCATCGGGCTGGGCTCCAACGTGGGCGCTCGAGAGGAGCAGATCGCCCGGGCGATCGCCCTCCTCGGGGAGGCGCCCCAGGTTGAGCTCCTCCGGCGGGCCTCGCTCTACGAGACCGAGCCGGTGGGGGTCCACCACCAGCGGTGGTTCATCAACACCGTCGTCGAGCTCGAGACCACCCTGAGCCCCCAGGAGCTCCTCGATCTGTGCAAGCGGATCGAGCGAGCGCTCGGCCGGGTGGACCGCGGCCGGTGGGGCCCACGTGAGATCGATCTCGACCTCCTGCTCTACGGCGAGCTGGTCCTGGATGACCCTGACCGTGGACTGGTGCTCCCCCACCCGGAACTCCATCGGCGGCGGTTCGTCCTGGTGCCGCTGGTCGAGCTGGCACCCGAGCTGGTCCACCCCAAGCTGGGGGTGCCCCTGGTGGAGCTCCTCGCGAACCTGACCGATCAAAAGATGGTGAGGAGATTAAGCTGAAGGGAATGGCACCGAGGATGAGGGTGAGGGCGAAGACGAAGGGCCAGAAGGCGAAGCGATCCCCAAGGAAGCTCATCCTGATCGACGCCCTCTCGGAGGAGAAGCGGGTCGCCATCCTGGAGGATGGCCGCCTGATGGAGATCTTCTACGAGGGCCCCGAGCATGAGCGCACCGTGGGGAACATCTACGTCGGGGTGGTCCAGGACGTGCTCGGCGGGCTCGGCTCGGCCTTCATCGACGTCGGCGAGGGGCAAAACCTCTTCCTCTCCCAGAAGGAATTGAATGACCAACTGCTCGCGAGATACGGCTACCGCCGCGGCGAGGAGGTCCCCATCCAGAAGATCCTCCGGCCCGGCCAGCGGCTGATCGTCCAGGTGAAGCGCGAGGGGATCGGCTCGAAGAACCCCCAGGGGACGACGCGGATCGCGCTGCCCGGCCGCTACTGGGTCTTCCTCCCGCTCGACGGCCGCTTGGGCATCTCCCGGCGGATCGAGGACGAGGAGGAGATCCAGCGGCTGAAGAAGATCGCCCATGAGCTGAAGCGCCCCGGGGAGGGGCTGATCGCCCGCACCGCCTCCCGGGGGGCCTCCAAGCGCGACCTCGAGCGGGACTTCAACTTCCTGCTCGGCACCTGGAAGGGGATCGAGGAGGCCGCCGAGCGGGTCACCGCCCCCAAGCTGCTCTACGAGGGGCCGGGGCTGATCAAGCGGACGATCCGCGACTGGCTCCTGCCGGACGTCTCCCGGGTGATCGTCAACTCCGAGGCGGCCTACCGCGAGATCCTGGCCTTCCTCGACTACCTGTGGATGAGCGAGTATAAGGACCGGATCGAGCTCTACCGCGGGAAGCGACCGCTCTTCGAGCAATACGACGTGGAGCGCCAGCTCCGGGAGAGCCTCCAGCGGGAGGTGAAGCTCGAAGGGGGCGGCACCCTGGTGATCGAGGAGACCGAGGCCCTCACCGCGATCGACGTCAACACCGGGGGAGACATCCGCCACCGCAACCAGGAGGCGGCGATCCTCAACACCAATTTGGAGGCGGCCCGCGAGATCCCCCGGCAGCTCCGGCTGCGCAAGATCAGCGGGATCATCGTGGTCGACTTCATCGACATGAAGGACCGCAAGGCGCTGGACCGGGTGATCGAGACCCTCAAGGAGGAGCTCCGCAAAGACCGGGTGACGGCAGACTTCATCGACGTCACCGGGTTGGGCCTGGTCGAGATCACTCGCAAGCGGGAAGGGAAGAGCCTCGCGGAGATGCTGGAGGAGGCGGAGGCAGAAGCAGGAGCAGGAACAGATGAGAGCTAGCTAGCCGAGCCGCTCGCCCCGCTCGATGCGGTAGCCGCGGGCGAAGTCGAGCCCGCCCATCCGGCGCTTCCCCTCAGGCTGGACCTCGAGCAGCTCCAGGAGGCCCACGCCGGTCTTGACCAGCGGCCCGCCCTCCCCCACCCCGAGGAGCTCCCCCGGCTGGGCCGCGGGCTCGGTCTCCGATTCGATGGCCTGCACTTTGTAGACCTTCAGCCGGCGATCCCGGAAGAGGGTGTGCGCGCCGGGCTTGGGGCTGAGCGCCCGGACCAGGTTGAAGAGCTCCCGCGCCGGCCGGGACCAGTCGAGCCGCTCCAGCTCGCGCCCCAGCTTCGGGGCGTAGGTCGCCTGGTCGTGGTCTTGCGGGCGGGGCTCCAGGGTGCCACGCTCCAGCCCCCGGAGGGTCTCGAGCACGAGCTGAGCGCCGAGCGCGGCCAGCTTCCCCTCCAGCGTGCCCGCGTCGTCCTCCTCTGTGATCTCGAGCCCCCGCTGGAGGAGGATCGGCCCGGTGTCCATCCCCTCATCCATCAGGAAGGTGGTGACCCCGGTCTTCCGCTCGCCGCGGATCAGCGCCCACTGGATCGGCGCCGCGCCGCGATAGCGCGGCAGGAGCGAAGCATGCAGGTTGATCGCCCACCGGGGGATGCGGAGCACCTCCCCGGAGAGGATCTGCCCGAAGGCGGCGACCACGATCGCCTCGGGGGCCAGCTCCCGCAGCCACCCCAGCGCCTCGGGGGAGTTGATATCCTCCGGCTGGAGGATCTTTAAGTTTAGCTCCCCAGCGGCGAGCTTGATCGGCGTCGGGCGGGGCCTGAGGCCCCTCCCGGCGGGCCGGTCCGGCCGGGTGAACACCGCCAGAAGCTCATGCTCCTCCGCCTCTGCCAGCGCGCGGAGGGTCGGCACGCCGATCTCGCCCGAGCCGATGAAGACGATCCGCACTCACGATCACCTCAGGTTGCTTTGCCTTGCCCCGCTCATCAGCGCATTATAAGATGGGCTAAGATGAAGGAGCAACTCGCAGCGGAGATGGAGCGGCTCCGCCGCCTCTGGCGGATCCTCCAGCTGGAGAAGCGCGACCACTGCCAGGATCGGGTGGTCCTCGGCGGGCTGGAGCGGCTGCTCGCCCGCCTCCGCGACGAGCTGAGTAGCGGGGAGCTTGGGCCGCTCGCCGAGGAGCTCTTCGCCAAAGCTGAGGGCTACGGCCAGCTCACCCCCCCGGAGCGGCGGAAGGTGATCCTGGAGCTGGAGGACCTCCTCCGGGGGGTGGGCGCCACTACCGCTGTCACCGTCACCACCACCGCCACCGTCGCTGCCGGTGCTGGGGAGTCCCAGCCGCAGCCCCCATCGGGCGCCTTCCCCAAAGCGGGGGATCTCCAGGCGCCGGTGCGCTACGCCAAGGGCGTCGGCACCCAGCGGGAGAAGCTCCTCGCCAAGCTCGGCATCCGCACGATCGAGGACCTGCTGCTCTACTTTCCCCGGCGGATCGAGGACCGCTCGCGCATCAAGCGGATCGCTTCCCTGCGCCACGGCGAGCGGGCCACCATCCGCGGGCTCATCCGCGCGGTCGACGTCATCCGCCCGCGGGGGGACCTCGAGATCCTCAAGGTCGCGGTGCAGGATAGCACCGGGATCGCCTACGCGGTCTTCTTCAACCAGCCCTGGCTGAGGAAGCAGCTCCGCCCGGGGGAGCGGATCGCCCTCTGGGGCGAGGTCGAGCGCACCTGGGGTGAGATCCAGCTCGCCAGCCCGGTCTGGGAGCCCGCCGACGAGAACTTCCTCACCGGGCGGCTCGTCCCGATCTACCCCCTGACGGAGGGGCTGACCCAGCCGATGCTGATGCGGCTGATCCGGGAGAACCTCGCGCTCTACCAGGACCAGATCGAGGAGCTCCTCCCCGAGGAGGTCCGCGAGCGGCATGGCCTGCTCCCCCGGCGGGAGGCCTTCTTCAAGATCCACTTCCCCCAGAGCATGGAGGAGTTCGAGCGGGCGCGGACCACGCTGGCCTTCGAGGAGCTCTTCCTCTTCCAGATCGGGGTGGCGCTCGAGCGCCGGCGGACGCGGGCGCAGCAGGGGAACATTCTCGAGATCGACGATGACCTCTTGGAGGGGTTCATCGCCGGCTTGCCGTTCGAGCTGACCGGGGCCCAGCGGCGCGCCGTCGAGGAGATCCGGCAAGATCTGGCCGCGCCGCGGCCGATGAACCGGCTCCTCCAGGGGGAGGTCGGCTCCGGGAAGACCGTCGTCGCGCTGATCGCCTGCCTTATCGCCCATGCCAGCGGCTACCAGGCGGCGCTGATGGCCCCGACGGAGATCCTGGCCCAGCAGCACTACCACGTCATAGGGGAGCTGGTCCGGCGGGCGGGCTGGCCCCTCCGGGTGGGACTGCTCATCGGGAGCCTCCCCGAGCGGGAGAAGGCGGCCCTGAGGCGGCTGATCGCCCAGGGCGAGCTCGACCTCGTCATCGGCACCCACGCGCTCATCCAGGATGAGGTGCGCTTCCGCCGGCTCGGCCTGGCGGTGATCGACGAGCAGCACCGGTTCGGGGTGATCCAGCGGGCCCAGCTCGAGCGCAAGGGGAAGAACGTCGACATACTCGTGATGAGCGCCACCCCGATCCCACGCACGGTCACCCTCACGCTCTACGGCCAGTTCGACATCTCCATCCTGGACGAGCTGCCCCGCCCGCGGCGGATCAAGACCTACTGGGTGGCGGAGGAGCGCCGCGAGGAGGTCTACGCCATCGTGCGCAAGCGGCTCGCCGCGGGCGAGCAGGCTTACATCGTCTACCCGCTGGTCGAGGAATCCGAGGAGCTGGAGCTGCGAGCGGCGACCCAGATGTTCGAGGAGCTCTCCCGCGGCCCCTTGAGGGGCTTCCGGCTGGGGCTCCTCCACGGCCGGATGGGCGAGCGGGAGAAGCGCCGGGTGATGGAGCAATTGCGGGCGAGGGAGCTGGACGCCCTGGTGGCGACCACGATCATCGAGGTGGGGATCGACGTCCCCGACGCCTCGGTGATGGTGATCGAGCACGCGGAGCGGTTCGGGCTGGCCCAGCTCCATCAACTGCGGGGGCGGATCGGCCGCGCCGGCCAGGAAGCAGTGTGCTTTGCGATCGCCTCGCCCAAGACCGAGGAGGCGAAGCGGCGGCTGGCCGCCTTCCGCGACCTGGACGACGGCTTCCGGATCGCCGAGGAGGACCTCCTGATCCGCGGCCCGGGGGAGCTCATGGGCCTGGCTCAGCACGGCCTGGACACCACCTTCAAGGCGGCGGACCTCCTGCGGGACCTCGAGCTGATGAAGCGCGCCCGGGAGGAGGCCTTCCGCCTGATCGAGGAGGACCCGGAGCACCCCCTGGTCGGGGAGTTCAAGCGGCGGTTCGGCGAGCGGTTCGAGCTGGCAAGGTTCTAACCTCAGGGATAAAATAGGCCCAAGGGAGGGACAAGGATAATAAGATAAGAAGAGAAGATGATCAGCCGGGAGGAGGTCCTCCACATCGCCAAGCTGGCCAAGCTGAAGCTCACCGAGGATGAGATCGAGCTCTTCCGGGAGCAACTCGGCCGCGTGCTGGAATACTTCCGCAAGCTGGAGGAGCTCGACACCGAGGGGGTCGAGCCGATGAAGCACGTCATCGAGGCCGGGAGCGTCTTCCGGGAGGACGCACCTGGGGAGTCGCTCCCCCCGGAGGAGGCCCTCCGGAACGCGCCCAAGCGCCGGGATGACTACTTCGAGGTGCCGCGGGTGCTCTGATCAGGATAAATTAAATTAAAAGAAGAGGGGAGGGATGGGGCCGATGGACCAGCGGTCGCTCGAATTCCTCAAGCGGTATATGGAGACGATCAGCCCCTCGGGCTTCGAGGAGGAGGCTTCCCGAGTCTGGCGCGAGGAGGCCGCAAGGTTTGCCGACCGGACCTGGGTCGATGTCCACGGGAACAGCTTCGCCGTGGTGAACGAGGGCGGCTCCCCGCGGGTGATGCTCGCCGGCCACACTGACGAGATCGGCTTCATGATCACCTACATCGACGAGAACGGCTACCTATACTTCCGGGGGATCGGCGGCTGGGACCCCCAGGTGCTCCCGGGCCAGCGCGTCTGGATCAAGACCAAGTCCGGCCGGATCAGTGGGGTGATCGGCCGCAAGCCGATCCACCTCCTGCGGGACGACGCCCGCAAGAAGGTCGTCCAGATGGAGGACCTCTGGATCGACATCGGCGCGAAGGACAAGAAGGAAGCGGAGGAGCTGGTGAGCATCGGCGACCCGGTGGTCCTGGCCTACGGCTTCGAGGAGCTGCGTAACGGGCTGGTCATCTCCCGGGGGTTCGACGACAAGTCGGGGGCCTTCGTGGTGCTGGAGGCCGCGCGGCTCCTGGCTGAACTCAAGCCGAAGGCCGCGGTCTACGCCGTGGCCACCGTCCAGGAGGAGGTCGGCCTGCGAGGCGCGCGCACCTCGGCCTTCGGGATCGACCCCAAGGTGGGGATCGCCGCCGACGTGGGCTTCGCCACCGACACCCCCGGGATGGACAAGGAGAAGAAGCAGGTCGGCGAGCTCAAGGTCGGCAAGGGGCCGATCATCTCCCGCGGGGCGAACATCAACCGGAAGCTCTTCGAGCTCCTGGTGGAGACGGCCGAGGAGCTGAAGATCCCCTACCAGGTGGAGGGCACCCCCGGCGGGACCGGGACCGACGCCAACGTGATCCAGCTCACCCGAGCGGGGGTGGCCACCGCCCTGGTCTGCATCCCCAACCGCTACATGCACTCGCCCTGCGAGCTGGTGAGCCTCCACGACCTGGAGAACGCCGCCAAGCTGATCGCACACGCGGTGGCCAAGATCGAGGACGACACCGACTTCCTCCCGTTCTGATCTTTTTGGTTCAAGATGCACCCCCGCCCTCGTCGGCCAGCGGCGCTCATCGCCCTCCTGGGCTTCGGGCTGGCTGCGGCCTTCGGCCTCGGCTGGGGCGGCTACCACCTCTGGCAGAGCTACTTCGGAAGCCCGGGGCTCCTCGAGCTGATCGCGGCCCTCCACCCCGAGCCAGGTGCAGCTCCGCCGGAGGCGATCGCCCGCGGCCCTCTCGGCTCGAGATACTTGACCGAGTCCGAGCTGCGGGAGCTCCGATTAGAACTCGACCTCGGCCGGGTCAAGCACCTCCGGAGGCTCGACCAGATGAGGTGGGTGCTCGCCTGCACCAGGGGGATCGACTGCATTCCCCAGATAGAGGAGCCTCGGTTCGAGCTGGTCCATGAGGCCGATGAGTGGCTCGGCGACGGCGACCTGGTGCTCAGCGTCCGCTCCGGCCGCTACGTCAAGGCCTACCCGCTGAAGATCATGGCCTGGCACCAGGTCTTGAACGACCAGTTCGGTGAGACACCCGCGGTGGTGGTCTACTGCCCGCTCACCGGCGCGGGGGTAGCTTACGTCCGGCCGACCATCTGGAATGAGCCGCTGGAGTTCGGCGCCTCCGGGCGGCTCTACAACGCTAACCTCCTGCTCTACGACCGCCAGACGGGGACCCTCTGGCAGAGCTTCACCGGGGAGGCACTCGCCGGCCCGCTGGTGGGGATCGCGGCGCCGCTCGAGCGGCTGCCAGCGGCTATCGTCCCCTGGGGGGAGTGGAAGCGGGCCCACCCCGGCGGGCGGGTGCTCGCCCGGCCGGAGCGGATCCGCTGGGGGGTGGGTGGAAAGGTCTACCACGC
>Ga0190286_1000627_pt1 | contig 14356 bp, 12 predicted proteins | sample 48691834_MG_FD_183241 | JGI IMG/M metagenome (GOLD analysis project Ga0190286, IMG submission 183241) | Hydrothermal vent microbial mat bacterial communities from Southern Trench, Guaymas Basin, Mexico - 4869-18-3-4_MG | ecosystem: Environmental > Aquatic > Marine > Hydrothermal vents >... | reverse complement strand
ATCTCAAGTAAGAACCGTGGGAATTTTTCCTAAGAACTCTGCTGCAGTTATTATCTTTTTGTTTAACTTCCTTGCAACCTCCCAAACCTCTTGGGTATGTTCCCTAAACCTTGCCTCCCTTGGGAGATGATGGTCATAAATAATAAGTTCTGTCTCTGTATTTTTTAATATTTTTATGACATTTTCTATGGTTCTTTTGAGGTTAATCCTTGTAAGCAGATAACCAAACATATAGGTCATTGGTCCATCTAAGATAAGTATATCCGGATTTTCCTTTATTATCCACTCTGCATAATCTTCAATCACTGGACCATTCATATCGCTTGAGTGAATCAGCTTTTTACCTTGGTATTCTATTACTGTGGCAAATATCCAGCCTAATTTTGAGAATTCAATTCCGTGAAATAATGGAGAGGTAAATCTAAGCACGGTCTTTCCAAACCCAAACTCCTTTCCCTCCGGATATATTATTTCAACCTCTTTCAGTTTCATTTCAGGAATCCATGGAAGCTTCTTCCATTTCTCAACCATACCATCAAACCATTCCATACCTTTCTTAAACAGCTCTTTTTTTCTTCGGTTATAATCCCCAAAATCTTTGTCTACCGCAACCGGGAGTTCTTTTAAAGGATTTGGATATTTTTTAATCTTGTTAACTCTCCATATCTCTTCCAGTTTTACACTTCCAAACCGGCTAAAGAGCTTGGAATAGAATCTTTCTGCTCTTTTTCGCTGAGACTCATTTATGTATTCATTTGGATTTTTTGCGAAAATTTTCTTATTTTTATAGATACTTAGGTCATCTGGAAAGTAGTGGTCATGGTGATAATGGGAAATAACTATAATATCTGCTTCTTTTGCTGCCTTTTTTATTTCTTTCCTTCCTTTATCTTTAAGCATCTTTTTCTTTACTGCAGAAAGAGGAAAACTTTTCTGCATCGCAGCAATACCAGGGTCTATCAGAACTGAGATGTCCGGTGTTTTCACAAGCACACAGGAACTCTTAGCACCAAGGGAATCAAACCATACTGGCTTAAACTGAATATCCATTAAAACTGCTTAATAATACCTGAAACTTCCAAAAAGTCAAATGTTGTAAAATCCGTTTTTTTGCGTATCATTATTTAATGAAACTTCCAAAGATAGCGATAGGGCAGATAAATGCAAGAATGGGTGATATAGAAAAAAACGGTCAAAAAATAATTTCATTTATAGAAAAGGCGAAAATGGAAAATGTAGATTTAATTGCATTTCCTGAACTTTCGATAACAGGCTATCCTCCCAAGGATCTTCTTTTGAGAAGAGATTTTTTGGAAAAGAACAAAAAAATAATAGAAGAAATAATCCCTTATACCAGAGATATCGGGGTTATTCTTGGTTTTGTCGATTTTAAAAAAAGAAAGTCTTTTAAAGGACTCAATCTTTATGACCTCTCTGCAAGATATATGAAGGAAAGAATACTTTACAATGCTGCAATTTACATAAATAATGGAAAAATAGAGGGCGTTCAATACAAAATTTTTCTTCCCAACTATGATGTTTTTGATGAGAAAAGGTATTTTGAAAGTGGAAAAGATATACACATCTTCAAACTCAATGGTTTAAAATTTGGTATAACCATATGTGAGGATATATGGGTGGAGAATGGTCCCACAAAACACCTTAGAAAAAAGGGAGCAGAGCTTCTCATAAATATTTCTGCCTCTCCCTTTTATGCGCGAAAATCCATGTTAAGAAGAGAACTTCTTTCCAAAATCACAGAAGAACTGAAGATTCCTGCAGTCTATGTAAACCTTGTGGGAGGTCAGGATGACCTTGTGTTTGATGGAGGAAGCCTCGTTTATAATAAGGGGAAGTTAATAGACATGGCTCCAAGATTTAAGGAAATACTTTATATTACGGAGCTTAAGGATAAAAAACCCAGCATAGAGGAGGGTATAGATGAGGTTTATAATGCCATTGTTCTTGGGCTAAGAGATTATGCAAAGAAAAACGGTTTCAAACATGTGATTTTTGGATTAAGTGGAGGTATTGACTCAGCCCTTGTGGCAGCCATTGCTGTGGATGCTTTAGGAAGGGAAAATGTGAAGGGAGTCATAATGCCAGGACCATATTCTCCGGAGGAGAGTGAGGAAGATGCAAAGCAGGTTGCCTTAAATCTTGGGATTGAGAGCATTTTAATTCCAATCTCTGAAATATACCTTAAATATCTGGAACTTTTGGGAATAAAAAGGGATGAGGTTAAAATCACAGAGCAAAATATCCAGGCAAGAATAAGGGGGAATATCCTTATGGGGTTATCAAACGAGTATGGAGCTTTGGTCCTTATCACAAGCAACAAGTCTGAACTGGCAATGGGTTATTCAACTCTTTATGGGGACACAGCAGGGGGTTTTGCCCCTCTCTCGGATGTCCCAAAAACACTGGTTTATCAACTTGCAAGATACTACAATAAAAAACAGGGGAGAGAGATCATCCCTGAGAAAATAATTACAAAGACTCCCTCTGCAGAACTTGCCCCAGGTCAAAAGGATGAGGATGACCTGCCTCCATATCCAATTCTTGATAGGATAATCCACTTATATGTGGAAGAGGAGTATTCCAAACAGGAAATAATTGAAAAAGGTTTTGAAAAAGAGGTGGTTGAGTGGGTAATAAGAAAAATCAACCAAAGTGAGTATAAAAGGAAACAGGTTCCCTTAGGTGTAAAAATAACACCAAAGGCATTTGGATTTGGGAGAAGGGTTCCTATAACCAACTTTTACGATGTATAAAAGTTTAAGCTTTGGCTCTTAAATATCTTATTACGCTTTTCTTTTTATACATTTTAAAAAGGAGGATGATATGAGAGTGATTTTGTTATGTTTAAGTCTTTTTAGTGGATGGAGAGAGGGTGGAGTGCCAGTGTGTGTTGCTCCGGGTGCTCAGTGGATATTGGATGTTAAGGGAACAGGAGGTGGTGGAGTGGTTGTATTATGGTGGGATAGTGATGAGGGTGTGAAGAATAGTTTTATACAGGTGGTGGACAGTGCTGGTAATTTGGTGTTTGAGGAGCCTGTGAAGGTTACTGAGGATTTGGGGTATGGTGGTGAGGTTGAGGTGGATAGAGAGGGTAATTATTGGGTGGTGTTGACGAAGGCGAGGGATGGGGATGTGGATGTATGGATACAGAAGATATCCCCTGATGGAAGGAGGTTATTTGGGGATGAGGGGAAGGTGGTGTGTGATGTGGATGGAGACCAGAGGAGACCCCATCTTTGCGTATCAGGGGATGGGGTGTATGTGGTGTGGGAGGATTATAGGGCATGGAATTCAGAAGGTATTGGGATGGTATATATGCAAAGAGTTACACTTGACGGTGATATATGCTGGGATAAAGAAGGAATTAAGTTAAGTCTAATGAATGCGTGGCATGGTTCTCCCAAGATTCTTTCTGCCTTTCAAAATGGAGCATGTATGTTTTGGAAGGAATATCCTGATAATTATATGATAGTAAGAGGACAGAGAGTTGACTCTTTGGGGAATTTTTTATGGGGTGATACAGGTATAGTAATAATTTCGTATGGTTCTTCTATGAATTTATCAACGGGCAATTATCGGGATCCTTTTTATGTTGGATATGATGGAAAAGGGAATATAATTGTTTCTCATTTCATGCGTGCTCAGAAGGTAAATATGTTGGGAGAGTTATTGTGGGAGGGTGGATATGAGATAAAGGATTATCCTTATCGGTGTGCTGATGGAAATGGAGGGTTATTTATTTTTACGAGCACTAATGACTTTTTTGAATATCCCAGGATAATGGTGGCGCATTATGATTCTTTATGCTTAGAGGATTGGGATAAGATGGTATGGCAGGGTGAGTATGCGGATTCAAATGATACGGAGATGTATATTTCATCCTCACTTACCGGGAGTGATAGGGCGCTTATAATAGGATGGGATTATTACAGGACGGGGAGTATATTGATGATGAAGATAGACAGAGATGGGAATTCTTTATGGGGTGGTGCTGTTGAGGTTTCAAAAGGAGGGGATTTTGTAAGGGATTTGATGAATACAAGAGTTATAGGGTATAGAGGTGGGGGGATAATAGTGTGGCAGGAAAAGAGGTATGGAGATATGGATATATTTGCTGGTTATGTAGATTCTACAGGTAATGTAGTGGGTATTGAAGAGAGGGAAGAGAAACCTGAATTTAAGATAGAAAGTTTAATAGTATCTGATTGGGTTAGGATAAAGTTTTTTAGAGGGATGGAGAATGTTAGGATTACTTTATATTCTATTGACGGAAGGAGGATAAGGGAGGTTTTTAGGGGTGGTGTGAGGTCTGGGGAGTTGAGGATTCCTTTATCTTCATTACCTTCTGGGGTGTATTTTTTAAATATATTTAATGGTGATAGAGAGGTTGTGAAGAAGGTGTTAAAGGTAAGGAGGTGAAAGATGAGAGTGATAGTGATAATGTTTTCTGTGGTAGCCCTTTTATATGGAGGGCGTGTGAATCAAGAAACACAGGGGATGCAGTTATTTCCGAAGATAGCGAGGATAGGGAATGATGAATACATAGTTGTATGGGAGGACACAAGGAATGGGAGTGTGGAAATATATGCACAAAAGATAGATGGAAATGGGAATCCGCAATGGAATGAGGATAAGGTGTTATCACAGGGAAGTGAGCCTTCCTATCAGGGTTTCATAGGTCATAGGATGGTATCAAGATTGGTAGGGAGTGGAAATCAGGGGATAGTAGGGTATGTGAATTATGCTGATGTAACAGAGACTTATAAAAAAAGGGGTATATGCCAGAGGGACTAATTGGGGGAATCCGGTTCTCATTACCTCAACAGTTACAGAGGATTATGCTTTATGTGAAGATGGAAATGGTGGGGCAGTGTTTGTATGGGTGGCAAAGTCAGGGAGTGAATATTATTTGAAGGCGAGGCATTTGAATGCTGATGGTGGGGATGTTTGGAATAATCCTGGGTGGGAAGACCCTCATGTCGCTGTGCTTCATACCGTCTCTAATGTGTTTGAACACCCGAAGGTGGTCCAAAAGCTTAACTTTTTAGGGAATAAATATAAAATTTTATTAGGTAGGAGGTCATTATGAGAAAAATCATTTTATTTTCTCTTTTGCTTTTATCTTTTGGGTTTAGTTGGGATAAAAATGGAACTCCATTGGTGTATGACCCAGGAGACCAGGAGTTAATTGATGTTAAATTAGTGAACGGTAGGAAGATTGCTATCCTATATTGGGATAGGGTTAAGTTAAATACATTTTTACAAATGGTAGATTTATCTGGAAGTGTAATATTTTCTGAGCCTGTGCAGGTTACCCAGACACTTGGGGCAGGTAATGAGATGGGGATAGACAAGGATGGCAATATATGGGTGGTGCTTACCAAGGCAGGAGATAAAGATGTGGATGTATGGGTGCAGAAGATAGAGGGTGGAAGTGGCGAGAGGTTATTTGGAGAGGAAGGAAAGGTGGTGTGCAGTGCGGATGGGAATCAGAGATACCCCCGGCTTGCCCTCTCCCCTGATGGGGGGTGTTGGGTGGTGTGGCAGGATTATAGGGAAGAAGGAACTTATTTCCCGGATATTTATTGTGCTTATGTCTCTTCTTCGGGCGAGGTGCGGTGGGAAAAGAAAATAAAGGAACAGTGTTCTCCTATTGGGATAATTCCTTCTAATGAAGGAAGTGCTATCTTGTTGGGGGGAAGATGGGTATGGAAAATAGATAGCACGGGTAATTTTAGATGGGATTCTTCTGGAGTAGAAATAGAGGGCATGTGGTATCCTATAGATATCATCTCTGACGGAGAGCATGGGGTTATTACTCTTTATGAGGATGAAAATTACTGTTTGAGGGTTCAGAAAGTTAATGCCAGTGGTGAGATTTGCTGGGATTCGGGAGGAGTTTTATTGCAAAGCTGGGGAAATATCTCCTTACAAATTATCCAAGATGATAAAAGATTTGGAATTTCTACAGATTACAATAAAGGGTGTTTGGTTTCCTCTTATAGGCACTCCTCTCCTGAAGATCACTGGGTATACCATGTGGACTCATCAGGTGTTAATTTATGGGAAGGAGGGGTGAAGGTTTGGGAATCCTCTGAATATGACGCCACAGGTTACAATCTTTATAGTGATGTGACCTATGATTATGGGGGTGGTGGAGTGCTTACTTGGGATGATAAAAGTGATTCCTCTTTAGGTGATATATGGGCTGGAAGGGTGAATGCCTTGGGTGAGGTGGTATGGGTTAAGGAAGTATGTAAAGCTTGGGATGACCAAATAAATCCCAGGATAATCTCAGTGGACACAAATAAGTTTCTAATATACTGGGAAGATTATCGGGATGGAGATTGTGACATTTATGCTTCTCTTGTAGATTCTCTGGGTAATGTGCTGGGGATGAAGGAAGTATGTATGGATTTATTTTATCCTGAATTTGAGATAAGACTACTAAATAAAGGGGTTTTGATAAAGTATTGTATTGAGGGAGGAAACAGAGTTAAGATTTCTGTATACGACATTTTGGGTAGGAGGAGGAAAGAAGTGTTGAATCGGTGGATGGGAAAGGGGGTGCATAAGGTGGAAGTAGATTTTGGAGAGTTATCTTCTGGTGTGTATTTTGTGAGTTTAAAAGTAGGTCAAAAAGTTATTACAAAAAAGATTACATGGATAAAATAGGAGGAAGTATGAGAGGAATAGTGATAATGTTTTTCCTTATTGTTGGCTTTATAGATGCAGATTGGGATGTGAGCATAGCAAATGGGTATCAGTTGTTTCCTAAGGTTGTGTCAGATGGTGCTGGAGGAGTATTTGTGGGATTTTTGGATATGAGGCAGAGAGGAGGAGGACCTGAAACTTCACATGGATATGAGGTATATTTCCAGCACCTTGACGAGAATGGAAACAGATGGTCTCAGGATGTAATGGTATCTGAGCCTAAAGGTGGTGAAAAGCATGGGCATAGGTTGAATCATGTAATATGTGAAGGAGAAGAGGGAAAAGTAATTGTATGTTGGATAAATTATCATGATTTATCCGGTTTCAGCGGTGATCCAAAAGGTATATATTGCCAGAAAGTAAATATAAGTGGGAATTTATGTTGGGATAGAGACGATAATGTAGGTAACGGAATACAACCTATAAAGATAGTGGAAAACATTCTTTTCCCTCCCTCCATCTGCTCTGATGGGGATGGAGGGTGTGTGGTGGTGGTAAGAGAAAAAAGATACAATGCTGGTCTGAAAAAGAATGAGTATAGGATAAGGGCATGGAGAATACTTTCGGATGGAACATTCGCAGATGATCCATACTACCCTGGTTGGAACGGAAAAACAGGTATAGATGTTGTCTCCTGGACTACTGAGGTTCTGGGAGACCCAAAGGCAATCCAAAAGTTTGACTTTTTAGGAAATAAATATAAAATTTTATCAGATAGGAGGTCATTATGAGAAGAATCATTTTATTTTCTCTTTTCCTTGTATCTTTTGGGTTTAGTTGGAATAAAAATGGGACCCCATTGGTGTGTGACCCAGGAGACCAAATAGAACCTATTGTATTAATGCCTCCGGGAAAAGACTATTTTTATCTGGTGTATGTGGATAAAGGAGAAGGAAGTATACAAGGTGAGAGAGTATTGAGTGTAAAAGTAGACTTAAAGAGCGGTGATCTTCTATGGGATACTTCTATTAAGGCTTGTAACTCTGACAGTGGAATGTGGCAACCTGATGCCGTGGTAACAGAGAATGGGGATTTAGTAATTGCTTTTTTAGATGGGAGATTTGGTTATAATAAGTGTAGGCTTTACATCTCTAAAATTAGTGAAGATGGGGAATATAAATGGGGAGCAGATGGAGTACCTGTCTGTACTTTGGATAATGTTGCGGCATACCCCCGGCTTGCCCTCTCCCCTGATGGAGGGTGTTGGGTGGTGTGGAGAGATTATAGACCTGATAGTAGTGGAATATTTGTAAATAGAATAAAAAAAGACGGTACCCCTGTCCAGGAAAATGGAAAATTTATTTTTAGATATGGTTTTTATCCTCTGGTGGTATCCTCTAATAAATGTGCAATAGTGCTGTGGAAAGGGGAAAAAGATGGCATATCCGGCATTTATGGACAAAGGTTTTATCCTGATTTAACTCCCCAGTGGGATTCCGGAGGTAAGCTTATTATATCTTTTTATCAACCTTCTTTAATCCTTGAATCCGAGAGAGAATATCCTTATGCTATTTCTGACCTCAAAGGAGGCGCTATTATTTATTACGATGTGTATGATACTCTGAATTCGGAAAACCCTTATTATACTTTATTCCAAAGGGTAGATTCTCTGGGAAACCTATTATGGAGTGAAATGCCCAAAACTGAAGATGCCTATTATATTGCTTCTGACGATAACTCAGGTGTATTTGTAGTTTGGGGACGCTTACGAAACTGGGATTATAATTATTCAGAAGTCTATGGCACACATATAGATTCCTCTTCCAATTTTTTATGGGAAAATCCCTTATTGATATGGAAGAGTGATTATTGGGATACCACGGAGTATTGGGTATATCCCACAGCTACTCATGATATGCATGGAGGGGCAATAATTACATGGATTGAGTCTACTGAGGATGGAGATGAGTTATGGGGATGCAGAGTAGATTCTTCAGGAGATGTTAAATGGAGTAAAATATTAATAGATGACTATTCTGAAAAAAAATATCCCTTGGTGAAGTCGGTGAGTGATAGTTTATTCCTCATTATTTGGGAGGACTATAGAAGTGAGGATTGTGATATTTATGGCTTAGTGGTTACTCTTAATGGAGAGGTGGTGGGGATAAAAGAGAGTAAAGAGAGCAAAGATTTATTAAGTTTCAATTCCTTGATTACCAATGGCATATTAAAGATAAAAGGTGATTTAGGAAGGGGTATAAGAATAGAGTTATATGATGTTTTGGGCAGGAAGGTAAGGTCTTTTGAGGGGAGGTTCAGAGGTGGTGAGGTATTAATTAATCTTGAGAGGTTTTGTCTCTCGGATGGAGTGTATTTTATTGTTTTGCAAGATAAAAGTTATGTAAAGGTAGGGAAGATAATAAAAATAAGGAGGTAGTATGAGGTATTTAGGGGTATTAGTGGTGTTTATTTCCTTTGGGGTTGCGGATGTAGATGTGTGTAATGCTTCTGGTTTACAATTATTTCCTGAAATTGTTAAATCTGGTTCAAGGGTGTATGCGTGCTGGATAGATAATAGGGACGGTCCTTACGAAGTGTATGTACAGAAGATAACCGAGGATTTGGAGATGGAGTGGGGTAATGGAATAAGAGTATCAAGGACTCCTCATGATTCTTCTGACCATGCGTTATGGAATGGGCATAGACTGCATCAGAAGGTAATTTCTTCAATAAAGGGTTTGGATGAGGGAATAATAGTTACATGGGTGAATTACCATAGGCTTAAAGGAGGTAAATATAGTCCTGGGATTTACCTGATAAGGATAACATCTTCAGGTATTTTTGACCCTGATTGGCCTGGTAAGGGCGATTCAACACTTTTTATTTCTTCCTCCATTTTCCCTCCCTCCATCTGCTCTGATGGGGATGGAGGATGTGTGGTGGTGGTAAGCGAAAAAAGATACAATGCTGGTCTGAAAAAGAATGAGTGCAGGATAAGGGCAAAGAAATTGGATTCTAAAGGAAGAGATTTTCCTCCTTATGGATGGACAGTAGATGTTGTCTCCTGGACTACTGAGGTTCTGGGAGACCCGAAGGTGGTAAAGGTAGGGAATAAAGTAATGGTTTGTTGGTGCAGTGTGGATGCAATATACCAATCCGAAGGTTCTGATGAGTACACACGCTTTTATGCAAGAACAATCTCTCTTTCCTCTGGAGTTATGAGTAATCCTTTAACCATTGAAAAAAAACATAATAAACCTGATGAAAATGGCGTAGTGAAATATTACTGGGATATCCTTGATTTTGATTTAAAAGCAAGGGATAATGGAACAGTATATGTAGGAGCAAGATGGGCATATAGACAAAAACGAACAGACTTGACATATACTACCAAGGCAAAAGGATTAATGGTGAAACTCTATAAAATATCTCTTGGAAGCAATAATGTTGAAAAGAAGCTGGTAAGTGGATATAACATAAACTATGATGAAGAAATAATTGACAATGCGGTTGTCATGCCTATAGAACAGATGCCCATAAGACCTGCTGTGCTTGCATTAAGAGATGAAGGCGGAGTAATTGTTCACCCAGAAGGAAGAAATTCACCCTCCAATAATAGTGATACCACCAGAACATGGGGTATAAAGGTTGTTTATTTTGAAGAAAATTTAAACCTCTATTCTCCTTACTATTATGGATGGCATGCCCATCTTCCGGATATAATAGGAATCGGGAACAAAAGTATACTGGTATACAGTGAGCATAACTCTTCTGACTTTTCAGGAGATATGGATGCTAAGATAAAGGTATTGAAACTTGATGAGGATGGAAATGATTCCCTTGAATGGCACACCTCCTCCATCACCCCTAAGAGTTCACCAAAAATAATAAAATCTGATGATTCTCACTGTATCATTGTATGGGATGAAAAGAATAGCTCCACTGAATGGGATATAAAAGCAGTAAGGCTAAACATAGAGGATTTATGGTCTGAGTAAGGAGGTGAATATGTTTGTTTTTTTGTATTTATTATATCCTTCTTTCTATCCGATAGGATATTTCTCACATGTGACGGATATAAAAATGTTAACCGAAAATGGGGAAAGAGCAATCATGTTTGTAGAAGCAGGAGATTGGAGTAATCCTGCAGACTCGCTTTATCTTTTTTATATTTATGAAGATAACCATCCCTCTTCATATCTGATGCTGAAGAATCCGTTATATAAAAGGGGTTATTATGAACCTGAAATCTGGAAGTATTACGATGTAATGGATATAAGCGATAATGAAGTGGGGTTCATTACTTCTGAGGAAGATGGACTGTATTTAAGGAGATATGATTTTTCAGGAAATGAATTGTATAGTAAAAGATTAGTTGAAGATGATATAGAAAACACAAAGATAAGAGGATTCAAGGCGGTCTGGTTTGAGGAAATTAATGAGTTCATGCTTATATGGTTTTCAGAAGATACTTTAAAATTGATGCTTTATAATAAGAATGGTGTTCCGAAATTTTCAAAGGTAATTTCTTTTTCTGGAATAGAGACTCAGGGAGTCCTGAGTGCAAATGCCTTGCTTCTGGATGATACTTTTTATATCTTCTGGCATCAAGCAGGATTTAACGCAGTATACTCTCAGAAGATGAATATGAATGGTAAGTTTCTTCTTTCTTCCCCAGTATGGGTGGTAAAAGGCTGGAATACAGGAGAATTTAGGCTCACAATGAATAAAGAAAAAAATATCATACTTATTTCAACTTATGAAAGAACTCAATGCACCAATAGAAGTTTAGAGAGAATATGGGGTCCCGGGGGATTGAGAGAAGGGACCCTTATAGGTTTTACCAGAAATGAAGATGGAATTTATCTTCTCCGGATGGAATACGAAAAGAATCTCATCCCCAAGGGGTGGATTATAGGGAAAGAGCTTATTTGATGAAAGCGGATATATCCAATGGAGAGGTTATGGATACTGTGGAGGTTTTTTATACTTCCCATGGATATAATTATCCATTGGGAGATTGGGGAGAGGAACTGAAGAACATTCACTGGCTTTTTAATTCGCAAAAGGACCTTTGCTTTTTTGTAACCATCTATGATTGGGAAGAGAAAGATTATACTCCCTATTACAAGATATATCTTACAGAGCAAGATTCCCTTCTTTATACTGGATTGGGGAAACCAGTATTTACTGAAAAACCAAAGAAAAATATAAGCATTTTAGCAATAGGAGAAGATGGTTCGGGAGGAGCAGACATGTTACTCCGCAGTGGAGATTCTCTCTTTTATTCTCACATGAATAAAAATGAATTAGAAGGTATAAAAGAAGAAAGTAAATCTCTCTGTTGGGAATCCATTGAAGTATTAGGAGATAAGATTATTGTAAGAGGCATTGGAGCTTACAGAGTAAAGATATACGATGCTTCGGGTAGGATGGTTTACGAAAATAGGTTAATGATAAGAAGAAGAAAAAAGATAAATGTTGATTTTCCTCCAGGGATCTATTTTATTGTTGTGGAAGGTAAAGATAGAGTTTTCAAACACAAACTGTTAAATATAAAATAGGAGGTTAAAATGAAGACCATTAAAATCTTATTTTTATTGTGTCTTTTAATCGGTATTCCACTTATTGCTGATGGATCGGCTGGAAAGCTCCCGGAGATATTTCCAATGGGTTTCTGGGGGATAAAACCACCCAGTGGGAATACCGCACTTATATATTTCCGAAGTGGAGCAACTCTTGGACTTTATCACTGGGAATGCAATGACTTTGCACAGTTTGCAAAAGAAGATAAAGAGAAAAGAAAACTTTCAGTATATAGCTTAAAGTACTGGTCAGATAATAATTATGTGGGAGCATTTTATACTGCTCCAATCACACTCAGTGATAAATATCCAGTACAGTATGACCCGGATAGTATAGAGTTCTGGAGTTGTCTTGCTGAAATAGTTGTGGATAGCTTTAAAACAGAAATCTCAGAAAACTCTCCCTTAGTGTATAATGTGAAGATAACGAATGCAGATCATCACATTGCAAGATGGAGCCCGTTATTTTGGGAAGGAATAAGAAAAATAAATACACTCTTTCACTTGAGTTCTATAAAGACATTTTGTTATCCAGGAACTTTTGATACCAATTTTCTTAACAATAAAGAAGGTAAAGGGTTTGATGCTGCTACAACCATAAACACTGGATGTTATTTTTACTGGTATGTTTCATTGAATGACCCTGATTATTCTTACCAAATACAACGAGCCCTTGGAAGTCTGGTAAATGAAGAGTGGAAGAAATATCAATATTATGAAAACCAAAAAAAGCCCACCCCGGTGAGTATTTTCTATCGCAATACTTCAAAAGGGAGAAAAGTCAATACAGAGTACTGGCCAGAGCTTGGGATCCAATGGAAAGAAAATGATTTAAGAACCATTACAGAACCGGAACTCAGGGTAATTACCTCTTTGGCGGTAACTTATGGAGTTAAAGGAATTACTTTTTATTCCTGGTGTTCTGGATGGGATGAACGTAATGGAATTGTGGATACAGAAGGTAAGCCTTATATGCCTCAGGACTCGGCGGATGCAATTTTTGGAGAAAATGTAGTTACCGCAAACGAAAATAACTCTGTATGGCTGTATTTTTACCATGTTGCCAGTGAACTTGCAGATTATGGAAGAGCATTTAGAGAATTAACATGGGATACCGCATTTTCCTATCCTCTATGGGATGATGGTGAAAATATAGCAACTATTCCACCTGAGAAATTGATTGAAGGGGTAGAAGGTTGGAAAAAAGGAAATCCAGATAAGCCTTTACAGTATGCAGAGATAGGGCTGTTTAAAGATAATCACCACAGAGATTATATAATGGTTGTTAATAGACATTGCCTACACGATGACACATTTTATATAACTTGCTATACTAAGGAAACTGAGCCACAACCTCCGGAGGCTCCTCATAAGTTCTTTGTTGATATGAAGAACTTTAAATACAAGGAGAAACAGTATTATAATGGTAAACCAGGATTCCGTAGTGAATACCAGCCAGGAGAGGGAAAACTCTGGGCAGTTGTAACAGATGCAATTCCCCCTCCAAATAAACCATGGGGAGTATGGGCAATAATAATATTAGAACATAATGGCACAAAAGATACCATATTCACCCCATGGGACAGACCAAACTGGCTGAATAAAATAGATAAATATGTAAAGGTTACTTATACCATTGAAATTGCGGTAAGAGGAGAACTGTTCAGATATGGACCAAGGGCAAAAGATGTGGACTCTGTGGTTGTGGAGTTGTGGGATATTGAAGGAGCAAATGCTAAACTTATAGATAATACATGGAAGAAAGAAAAAGTTTATGAAAATTATGTGCCTGAAAATGTAGAATGGGCTGATGATGAATGCTACCTCTTCACATACATCCCATCCCAAATCAATTCAAAGAAATTTGGACATTCCTATAATGCATATATAAAAGTAAAAGCATACAACTCATTTGGTAGATTGATAGATGAAAAAGTTTTCCCATTTACCCCCTGGTGGTTTGTCCCAGGAAATACAAAACACACATGTCAGAGAAACGATGTAGACCCTGATGGTAAATGGTATATTGCATATACTGAAGAAACAGAGGATACTACAGTGCATCTTTTTACCTTAGGAAACAATGAGACCATCTA
>Ga0190286_1000626_pt1 | contig 14367 bp, 14 predicted proteins | sample 48691834_MG_FD_183241 | JGI IMG/M metagenome (GOLD analysis project Ga0190286, IMG submission 183241) | Hydrothermal vent microbial mat bacterial communities from Southern Trench, Guaymas Basin, Mexico - 4869-18-3-4_MG | ecosystem: Environmental > Aquatic > Marine > Hydrothermal vents >... | reverse complement strand
TATTAGGATTCTACGCCCTGACAGGCTTTCTGCTCCTCGGCAGGGGTGAGATGGCCGTCGTCGTAGGCTACGACCTACATAGGATTAGGGGGCTGAACGACATCATCCTCCTGATCTATGGAGACCTCCCCGAGAGAGAGGTGAAGACGATAAGCTTCGAGGATAAACCCCTCCTCTCAACCCCCCTGGGAAGATTATATTGGCATCCCCCAAAACCCCTCTACATCCACTATAAATTCAGGGTTGGAACGGAGCGTTATGAGCTGAGAACCACCGTCATACTACCCCTGGCGACGGATGAGGAGGGGAGACTCCTCTACTGGTGTCTACTGACGAGGGAGGGCTTCAAAACCTTCAGCCTCTACAACTATATCAGAGACCTATTAAGCGGCGAAAACCCCTATGAGGGATTGGAGATACCAATCATCATCGTCGACGGCAGATATAGGATCGTCGACGTTGAGAAGTTCATCGAGACGTATAGGGTTGAGGAGAATGAGACGCAGAGATATCCATGGCTATATCCACGGCATAGGGGGCATAACCTGATAAGGGAGCTCCTCGAGAACGCCTTCCAGGTCTATGTGATGAATAAGACCTATCAGACATATAGACAAATAACGGAGCTCCACCCCGAGCTAACCATCGAGGATCGAGTGGATGAAACCTATAGGATCATATCGAGAGACCTACCGGAATTGGTGGAGGGCCTATTGGATGACCGGGGAATGGAGATGCTTGAGAAACGCTACGGCATAGAGGTCTCCAGGGAGCTCCAGGTAAGGATAGAGTATATCACACCCTAAGACTCAACGCTACAACCGACTCCAGACCGACGGAGGTTTGAAGACTTTAAATCCAGCACCTTCTAAGGGAGGTGTGGAGGGACGTCGTAGACTGATCATAGCCATCACGGGGTCGCCGGGGGTTGGTAAGACAACCATCGCAAGGCTATTGGCGGAGCGTCTCAAGGCGCTTCACATAGATCTCTCCAAACTCGCCATCGAGAGGGGCCTCGTGGAGGAGTGGGATGAAAGGCGGGAGACGGCGGTGGTGGACATCAAATCCGTGAGGAGGGAGGTGGAGAAACTGCTGGAGAGCCATGACCGAGTCGTCGTCGAGGGTCACTACGCCCATGACGTCGTCCCAGGGGATGCCTGGATCTTCGTCCTGAGGAGGGAGCCCTGGAAGCTGAGGGAGGAGTTGGAACATCGAGGCTACGGGGAGGGGAAGGTGAAGGAGAATGTGGAGGCGGAGCTCCTCGACATCTGCCTATCCGAAGCCATTGAGAGCCATGGAGCTGAGAGGATACATGAAATAGACACCACGGATAAGACGGCGGAGGAGGTGGTGGAAGAGATGATCGAGGTGATGGAGGAGAGGAGGCCGAGGAGAATAGGAGTCGCCGACTGGCTTGAAAAACCCGAAGCCAAGACCCTACTGGAGTGGTTGAGAGATATATCTAATTAAGAGGCGTGAGCAAAAAGAGTCATCCTTTCCATATCCTATATAGCCTCCCCTTTACCAGACTTCTAATTTAAAAAAAGGTTTCTCTATGCTTGGCAGCCCTGCTTTTCTGGTTCAGCTCCCCTGAAATCCATTGGGAAAATGGTTTAAGTCGTCCCCCGCTGAGACCTGAAGCTCGACGGTTTTTCAGCTCCCTCAACGGCCCTCTCTATCCTCCTCAGTACCCTTTGCAGTTTTTCAGAGACCTGAACCAAGTCTATGTCCATCGACCAAGTAAATCTTAAAACTCAGCAGAGAGTAAAAGATATGAATGCCTCTAACCTAAACCATCCATTCCTCTCAATGCTAAGTAAATGATGGTTTTAAACCTCGACGGAAAAAAACATATGGGAGTGATCCTCTATATTTTGATACCGTATTTTTCTCGGAACCTAAGCTTCACCGCCAACTGATGCCCTGGATACCTCTCATAGTTCGTGTAGGCTATAACCGCGTCGGCGACGCTTTCAAGTCCCTCGCGTGTAAGGAATTCTACGCTGAAGAACTTAATGAAGTCATAGACGGAGGTTGCAGAGTAAGATTTTGCATAGCCTCCTGTGGGCAGTATCGAGTTGGGACCCGTTAGATAGCAGCCAGCTGCGCAGGCGGAGTACTTGCCTAGGAAAACAGCTCCAGCGTTCCTTATCTTCTGAACGGTCTCAAAGGGATTCTCCGTCATTATGACGAGATGTTCAGCGGCATATTCGTTAGCAAACTCTATAGCCTCATCCATATTTTTAGCAACTATAATACCGCCATAATTGCCGATGGCGCTCTCAGCGAACTCCCGCCTCCAATCTGGAAGCATATTCATCAATTTCTTCAAGCTTTCTAGGATTTTCTCTGCGTGACTCATGGATGTGGTCACTATGACGCTGGAGGAGTCGGCGCCATGCTCAGCCTCCGAGAGGGCATCCACAGCGACAAGCTCTGGGGGAGCTGACTCATCGGCTAGGACGAGTATCTCGCTTGGGCCTGCTGGAGTTCCGAGGGCGACCACATTGCTTACAACCCTCTTAGCTGCTGAGACATAGATTCCTCCAGGCCCAACAATCTTATCCACCTTAGGCACCGTCTGGGTTCCATAGGCCATGGCGGCGATGGCCTGGGCTCCACCTACACGGAAAATCCTATCTATGCCCACCATGTCGGCGGCGACTAGGGTCGCTGGGTCTCCAAAGCCCTTTATGGGGGGTGTGCACATAACCACCTCATCTACGCCAGCAACCTTAGCTGGAACTCCAAGCATAACCACCACGGAGGGGAGAACCCCCTTCACGCTCCCAGGAACATAAATGCCGACGCGTCTAAGGGGTGAGATGAACTGCCCAGCCATAATGCCCCTATCGACCTGGATAAACCACCTCTCCTTCGGCATCTGCGCCTTATGAAACTTAGTGACATTCTTAACGGCCACCCGAATAGCTTCAACAACTCTCTCTTCCACTAAACTATAGGCTCTTTCAATATCCTCCTTCGAAACTTCTAGCTGTTCTGGGGTTAGATCCACCCCATCAAACTTCTTTGTATATTCTAGGAGAGCTTGGTCTCCCCGCCGTCTAACATCCTCGACTACAGGTCTAACTCGCTCCACAGCCGCTTCTATATCCACTTCAGCCCTCCTCAAGATTCTCTCCTTCTCCTCCTCGGTCATTTTATCTAGTTCGTATATCCTTAGCATTTCAGAACCCTCTTAATAATTCTCCTATGGAGCGTTTTAAGCTTTCTTATTCTAAACTTTATAAGTAGCTCTGGGGTATCCTTTTTTATGTCCACCGAAAGCCTCGGCTTAGTTATAGAGGAGGTCACCCTAAACTCCGCTAAAGCGAGGAGAAGAACAACGGAAACACTAGTGGAGGCACGGGTGGATCTGGAGAGGAAGGAACTTGAGATATCAACGGGGCTGGCCTTTCTAGATCATATGATTCAGGAGTTGTCCTGGCTTTCCTGCATGGGCATTGGAATTGTGGTCAAACCCCTTAGAGGTAGAAAGCTCACTCATACCCTCGCGGAGGACTCGGGCATAACCCTTGGAAATGCCCTCAGATCCTTATATGTGAAGAGGGCTAATGAGTTCGGGTTAAACGGCTCTGGCTTCAGCATAAGCGTCCTAGACGAAGCCATGTCTATGGCGGTGATCAGTATAGAGGGGAGGAGAAATGCCTACATACGGATAAGCTGCGAGGGGGGTAAAAGAGAGTCTGTGGAGGACATGCACTCAGCAGATCTCATCGCCTTCATAGAGGGGCTATCGCAGGGCATGGGAGCAACTATACATTTAGACTTACTCCATGGACTTGACCCTCACCATTGCTGGGAGACAGCCTTCAGAGCTCTAGGAGAGGCCATCAGAAAGGCCTTTGAAAAAAATACGTGGAGGAAAGGGGCAATTGTCGGAGTTAAGGGGACACTAGACTAGTCCTCTAGCTTTCACTAACCGTCTGCGGGCCATACCTAGCTCCCTGTGGAATTAGATAGCCAGCCCTAAGCAGCCCCTCCATAACGGTGAAGCTGATGGCTGAATTGGCGATCATCCAGGCGGGGTCTGTGAACCATAGATATCCGAAGTACTCGAAGGTTCTCCACTCAATTGGTACGTAGTAGAGCATGTAGAAGATGTGATCCCATGCTTCAATGGCAGAGCCGTATGCGGCCATGAAGATGAAGAGGGCGATGCCTATAAACCTCTTCTTCGCATCCTCGCTTTGTAGGAACTGTGGGGCATACTTCCATCCTATTGGCGTGAACCAGAGGAGATTACAGATTAGCCTTGGCAGATAGCCTATGTTATACATCATGTAGATGTGCCCCGAGGTTACATAGGGCGTTTTCCAGATGGCTGGGAAGACGATGAAGGGGTCAAGCCATGTTCTCCAGAAGATGGTGAACAGGAAGAGGGCGGCGGCTATTATCTTGTATTTAAATTTGTAGGCGGCGTATATTGCAAGTCCAATATAGATGGGCCAGGTCACCTCGTTAGCGAATATCTCCGGAAAGCCGAAGCAGTGAGAGGGTGGAACCACCAGCCATGCGATGAGTCCTCCAATGAAGCTGGTGAGGGCGCCAAGCCACGGGCCAAAGATGAAGGGGGCGAGTATACAGAAGGTGTAACCCATGTGGTAATAGCCGCCTCCGGGCCCGAAGGGAGCAATAGGAATAAATTCACCAGCCACGATGATAGCAGCATAGACAGCCATCATAGCCACAGGAATTCTTAGCCTGACCCTACGCCTTGACATAATTTCCTACCCCTATGTAATATATATTGTGAGGTGAATTCTTTAAAAGAATTTCCAAAAGCTACTTAAAAAGACTAGGGCATTTAAAACAGGGACGCTAAAATGCTTTCCCTCTACATCTGTGGTAACCCGAGCATCGGCGCCAGTGGATAGAAGAAGCGCACAACAATAGCGAATGCTAACACCACCACGAATAATGCTACCATGACGTAATCTATAGTTCTCATCTTCACCTCCTCTAGGAAGGTTCTCTCTATAGGAGCTCCGAAGGCCCTAGATCGCATCGTCATATCAATTTCCCTAGAATCGCTCATAAGCGTCAGAATAGCTGGAGCAACTAGGGGTATATAGCCGTATCCGGTTTTAATCTTCTCCTTTAATGGGAGTTTCCGCCTATCATATCCCCGAAGGGCCTGCGCATCCCTTATGTCCCTAAATCTGCCCTGAACCACGGGCACCATCCTCAGTCCGATTACTAGGGTATAGATGATACTGTAGGGTAGCTTAAGCTTGTGAAGCATTCCAGCAAACTCTGTAGGTGAAGTGGTGTGGGTCAGTAGCGGAATCGCCACCACTAGATTGAGAAGTCGAAGGACGATGGACCAGGCGAAGAGGAAGGCTCCTAAAGTCACCACCCCAATGTCTATGAAACTCCCCCAAGGCCTAAGATGTCCTATAACCAATAGTGGAGTTTGGTCTCCGCCGCCGTAGAGGAAGGAGCTGGTGACAAAGAAGAAGACTATGGGAAACAGCAGGGGCTTAGCGAAATTTTTGAAGACCGCTGCTGGAATCCTGGAGGCGATCCAAAGGGACATATTAATAATTAATATCACGAGGAGGGCTGCTAGGTCTATGGTTATCGCGATGCTCGCGATCGTCAGGAGCACATATATGAACTTGGTTAGAGGGCAGAGCTGCCTAAAGAGTCCTTTTATGCGGAGATATCTTGCCTCATACATGTATACCTACCCCCTAGCTATATGAATTACATCTAGCATCTCATCTACACTAAGTATGTCTGGTGGAATGCCGTAGCTCTTCATTTTTTGGGCTAGTTGCGTTATTTGAGGCGGGCTTATGTAGGTTTTCCTTAGCTGCTGAGGGCGGCTGAACACCTCCCTCGGGCTTCCAACTATCAACACCTCCCCCATGCCGAGTGCCACGACCCTATCGGCGTATTCAGCGACTAAGTCCATATCATGCGTTATCATTATGATCGTCTTTCCCTTCTTATTTAGCTCCTTAGCTAACTTCACGATGCTGTATCTTCCCTCTAAGTCCTGTCCAGTCGTAGGTTCGTCTAGTATAACTACCTCGGGGTTCATAGCGATGACGGACGCCACCGCCACTTTCTTTCTATCCCCGAAGCTTAGGGAGAGCGGAAATGCGGAGCGGAGCTTAGTGAGGTTAAAGACGTCCATCACTTCCTTTATCCTCTTTTTAATTTCCTCCTCTGGTAGACGGAGATTCTTCAGCCCAAAGGCGATTTCCTCCTCCACGCTGAGATTGAATATCTGGTAATCTGGGTTCTGGAGGATGAATCCAACCCTCTTAGCAATTTCGGCTACGTCGTACTTGCTGATATCGACCCCCCTGAAGAGCACCTTCCCCTCGTTAGGAGTCAATAAATTAACTAAAATCTTAGCCAGGGTGGTTTTACCAGATCCGTTTTGCCCAATTAAGGCAAGGAACTCCCCCTCATAAATCTGGATATTTACATTTTTTAAGGCTTCTACGGGAGGCTCCCCAGGATATGCAAATGATATATCCTTTACTTCAATGATTGGTTTTTTCTCCATCTTACCCAACGATTCCTTTCTTTTCGGAGTTTTTATGGATATAACTCCATTCTCTATGAGTTTTCTCAACATTGAGGCAGCTTCCTCTACTGTTATTGGGATTTTTTCCACGTTTATCCCTTTTTCCTTTTTTAACCTATGGAAAAGCTCCGAAATTTGGGGGACTTTCACTCCGATTTTTTTAAGTAACTCAACTTTTCCACATATTTCTGAGGGTGTTCCCTCCGCCACAATTTCACCTTTATCTAGAAGGTAGATTCTGTCGGCGATTCTGACAATCTCCTCTGTTTTGTGAGTGGTAATGAACACGGTTTTTCCATATTTCTCATTTAACTCCTTAATTAGAGAGAAAAATTCCATGGTTCCTATAGAATCCAATTGGGATGTAGGCTCGTCTAGGATGAATATGTCCGGTAGCATAGCAAGTCCAGCGGCTAGTGCAGCTCTCTGTTTCTGTCCTCCTGAAAGCTCCTCTGGGGCTCTATATTCGAGGCCCTCAAGTCTTGTAACGGAGAGAGCCCACTTTATACGCCTAAGTATCTCATCCCTAGGTAGCCCTAGATTTTCTGGGCCAAAGGCTACTTCCATCCGTAAATATGGCGTGATAAGTTGTGTGTCAGGAACCTGCCGAACTAATGCAACCTTGGTGGCTATTTCATAGACATCGTTTTCTAGAGGATTCATTTCAGCAATTTTCACAGTTCCGTCATAGTCTCCGAAGATAATGTTGGGTATTATACCTGTCAGGCAGTAGCATAGGGTTGTTTTTCCAGCTCCATTTCTCCCCATAACAGCTACAATCTCACCCTTTTTCACAGTTAGGTTAATATCTCTAAGAGCTTTTGGACCACGTGGATAAGAAAAAGAGAGGTTATGGACTTCTATGATTGGGGATGTCATTTATGCATCCCTCATTTCGCCTACTTCCTTGTTAAGGCCGCGGAGATGGCTTCAATGATTACGCCTCCGATGACAAATCCTATGGCGTAGTAGTGGTTTCCCTCCGCAATCCAATCGCTCCAGGTTATTGCCGGATGGAAGAGCGCGTGTAGCACCATGATGAGGCATACGACGAAGAACCAGATGCCAATCCATCTTAGAAATACTCCAAGCCTCGCATAGCGTAATTCACCAGCTGCCATCCCCTTAGCACCTCATTCTAATTTACATCAAAACACAGTAATTAATTTTTTTTATTCTGTTCCGTGAATCTAGCGGCCTTAAAACAAATTCAAGCAGGTCGATATAACCTATAGAACTCCCATACAATCCATGTGCTAGATGGGTTCTTTTTGTGAGAGAGCTAAAGAACTTGTAAAGCATGTAATCCTTCATCACCATCGGATTTCTAATTCCGCCTATCAAGTCTCATAGCTTTTAGCATCGGTGTTAGGTTGCGGAGCTATGCACGAAAGTCATATGACGCTTAGAACTAAGGGGAGAATCGGATGCCGCTTGAACGGTCTCGATCTCTCAGCTATCCTTGAAATCTCGGAAGTGTATCCTAGGGATCCAAGACTTAAAAACAAGCATCCTCAAGCTCTGAGCTGGCACATTGGGAATGCTAATTATACTCTTTGCTTCTTCTCTCAAAAAGGTGTTAAGGTGTTGAGCTCCCTTTTCACATACTCTTATGGAGGCATGCCCTGGAAGATATAACTTCTATGGAGTAAAGTGGGGATATCGTCTAGATTGGAGGGGCACCTTTTTGAGTGGGGGTTATATAGTTTGCATCTTCTCGTTAAAGTTATATTAAACAAACAATAAGCATTTAATCAATCTTTTATGAGGAAAAGTCGTATAATCTGATGAAGGTGTATCTCATCATTAGATGTCCAAGATGCGGTGGGCTGCTGCTAGCTAATACGAGGTATAAGACCAGAACCTGCCCCCACTGTGGGAGGAGGATGAAGCTGACCTCCCTCATACCCCTGGCGAGGGCCTACACGCCGAGGGATGCCGTAGCCATCATACAGGAACTTAAAAAACGGGAGGCGGGGAGGGGTCGAAATAGATATAAGAGACGTTAAAGAGATAGAGCGTTTCAGTGTTCCAAATGGGTGAGGAGGAGCTTCTCGAGCAGCTTAGAAGATATTTAGAGGAGGAGGAGTATAGGAAACTGCTGTCCTTCTGCTGTGAGCCGAGGGATTGGAGGGAGCTGACGAAGGCTGGCGTTAAGCGAGACCGCCTCTTCGACATCCTGAGAGACTTGAAGCTTGTGAAGGCTCTGGCCTTCGCTGACGGCAAATACTACACAACCGAGATGGCTAAGAGCCTGTTGGAGAGCGGTTGAGGACCTCCCTTTTTATAGCTCACCCCTAAATCTTATCTGGGATCGAAAATGGCGATGGCGAGCAGGAGATTCTTCGAGGAGCTGGGACATCTCGTCAACAGGGTTGTGCAGGTGGAGGATGTGAAGGGGAGAGTCGTGGAGGGGAAGCTGCTGGGCTTCGACACCAACACCCTCAGCCTCTGCCTCGGAGAGGTGAAGGGGGAGAGGGGGGAGAGCCTCCACAGGGTCTTCATCTACGGCCCAACCATCTCAAGGATACTCGCCTCAGAGCGCCCCTTCAACCTCGAGGCCTTAGCTGAACGATTGGAGAGGGTGTTTCCAAACATGGTGAGGCTCTTCCCAGAGGCTGGAGTCATCGTCGTCATGGATAAGATCAGGGTTGACGAGACGGGTGTCGTCGAGGGAACTGGGCCAGCCGCTGAGAGGGTTAGGAGGGTCTATGAGGAGTTCATAAGGGAGATGAAGTAAACCCACCCTTCTTTTGACATAAAGTGAATATAGGTTGAGGCATATCTCATCGGGGAAGATGTCGTTTGAGGTCATAGACAGAGACATCCTCGGCAGGATAGGGAGGCTGAGGACGAGGAGAGGCGTAGTTGAGACACCCCTCTTCCTACCAGTCGTCAACCCCCTAACCCAGCCGATACAGCCGAGGAGGATGCTCGAGGAGTTCGGATGTAAGGCGCTCATAACGAACGCCTACATCATAAAGAGGCGGCTCGGCGATCAACCCGACCTTGAGGTTCATAGGCTACTGGACTATGACGGCGTCATCGCCACGGATTCGGGGGGTTATCAGATACTCGTATACGGCGACGTGGAGGCTGATCCCCTGGAGATCGTCGAGTTCCAGAAGCGTATAGGGTCTGATATAGCTGTGATACTCGACATCCCAACCGGCTGGGAGACCTCCAGGGAGAGGGCTGAATGGACGGTGAGGGAGACCCTCCGGAGGGCGGAGGATGCGCTTCCGCTGATCGCCGACAGCGACGCCCTATGGGTCGGCCCAGTTCAGGGTGGAAGCCACCTCGACCTCGTTGAGTTCTCAGCCAAAAGCATGGGTCAGCTCCCCTACGACATCTACGCCCTCGGAAGCCCGACGAAGGTGATGGAGCAATACCTCTTCTCAACCCTCGTCGACATGGTGATGGCGGCGAAGCTGAATCTCCCCTTGAATAAGCCCCTCCACCTCTTCGGAGCTGGGCATCCCATGATCTTCGCCCTCGCCGTAGCCATGGGCTGCGACATCTTCGACTCAGCCGCCTACGCCCTCTACGCAAGGGAAGATCGATACCTGACGCCGAGGGGGACGATGAAGCTCGATGAGTTGAGGTATCTACCCTGCCCCTGCCCAGTTTGCCGCCGATATGATGCCGATGAGTTGAGGGAGATGCTGAAGTTTGAGCGGGAACGGCTGCTGGCGGAGCATAACCTCTACGTCTGTATGGCTGAGGTTGAAGCCGTGAAGCAGGCCATCTCTGAGGGAAGTCTATGGGAGCTCCTGGAGGCGAGGAGTAGGGGTCATCCAGCGCTGGCCTCAGCCTTTAGGAGGCTGACAGAATATCGTGAAGCCCTGGAGCGGTGGAGTCCGACACATAAGTTGAGGGGTCTCTTCTACTTCGACCACTACGACCTCTCCAGACCCGAACTCCTGAGATATAGGAAGAGGCTGACCATAAATTACAGCCCGCCGAGTAGGGCCTCAAGACTGCTCTTAGCCCCAGCTCCAAGGGAGAGACCCTACATACGATCCAGCGACTACAGGAGGCTTAGAGAACATCTAATAGGCTTTGAGGAGCTCCACCTATGCTTCTACGCCCCACCCTTCGGCGTCATCCCCCCAGAGCTGTCGGAGACCTACCCCCTCTCCCAGATCGAGGTGGCTGAACCCATAGACCCGGAGACGATGAGATGGACGGCTGAGGAGACGGCGAGATACATAGAGGAGAAACCCTATGAAGGCGTCGTCCTCTACAGGGGGTCTACAGACCTCGACATCCTCATCGAGAGACGCTGCAGGGAGATCTGCGACAGACTTGGGAAGAGTATTTGGGTTTTAGAGGCCTCTAACCCCTATAGCGAGGCATCGCTGAGGAGATTGAGGGAATTTCTCAAGGATAGATTTAAAGATCATAAATCATAGTGTATATCGATGTCTGATAATAGGGGATCAAGCTACATCTCCATGAGACTTATAACAAAAGAGGAATACCATGAATTCATAAAGAATCATGGCTCAATTTCGATCGAGGATTCTATGATCAAGATTGGATCGAGTCATGGGATCGATGAATATCAGCCGAGGGATTTCACCCTTGAAACCACAACGGTGTGGTCCTTCCCCACCAGGGGTAGATGGGCTACTCATAGGGGCGATTATCGTGGGAATTGGCCTCCACAGTTGGTTAGGAATCTCCTCATCAGATACAGTAGGCCAGGTGAATGGGTGCTGGATCAGATGTGTGGGGGTGGAACCACCCTCATAGAGTGTAAGCTCCTCGGCAGAAACGCCATAGGGGTGGACATAAACTATGAGGCCCTCATGCTCACCCTAGACCGATTGAACTTCGCCTACAGCCCCCAAGGCGTGGAGGAGCCTGAGATCAGGGTGTATCATGGAGACGCGAGAAATCTAGACCTCATAGAGGATGAGTCCATAGACCTCATAGCCACCCATCCACCCTACATAGACATAATCCCCTACTCCAAGGGCGGAGACCACGGAGACCTCTCAAAGGCCTCGAACCTGGAGGAGTATCTGGAGGCGATGAGGAGGATAGCGGCTGAGAGCTATAGGGTTTTAAAGCCTGGAAGATTCTGCACCATCCTCGTCGGAGACACGAGGAGGCATAGGCATTACGTCCCCATAGCCTTCAGGGTTATGCAGCAATTCCTCGACGCAGGCTTCATCCTCAGGGAGGATGTCATCAAATGTCAGTGGCGTATGAAGCGTAGCAGGGAGAAGTGGATGGGGCTGGTTAAGGCTGCGGAGGAGTGCTGGGTCGAGCGGCCTAAAGGCCGGAGACGCTGGACGGACTTCCTATTGATAAGCCATGAACACCTCTTCATCTTCCGTAAACCCCTTGAGGATGAGGACACGTCGAAGTATGCCCTCAGCATGAAGTGGTGGTGAGCGAAAAGCTCGCGATGATGGGTAAAGCTTAGAGGAGGAGATGAGGGGCGCCATCCATCATCGCTTCCTCTGGGTTGGAGAATAAATTCTCGAATAGGGTTCTACGATATTCTTAGTACTCACAGCAGATAGAGTTCCCTCGCCGTCCTCGTCAATGGCTGAGCTCTATCCCCTGTGATGTGATAGAGATCCTCCACCTCAACCCCATAGGAACCTAGTTTGAGATATCTGACATTGAGGGCTATCACCATCCCCTCCAGGAGCTCCTCATCACACCTCCGTCCAATCCTAGGAGGCTCATAGGCTTCAAGGCCGATCCCAGAGCCTATCGAGTGGTTCACGGCTCTCAGGCCTCTCTCCCTAAGCTCGGCCTCAGCCCTCTCATAGACCTCCGAGGCTGAGGCTCCAGGCTCTAGGGCCTCTAGGGCTGCATTCTGGGCTGAGAGCACAGCCTCCCACCGCTCCCTAACCTCCCTCCTCGGCCTCCCCAGGATGGCCGTCCTAGAGACCCTTGAGTGGTAGTGGCCTAGGGTGCAGCCAAGCCTCACCCTGATGACATCTCCCCTCGCCGCCTCAAGGGTTGAGGGGAGGGGGTTCGGGTAGGAGCTTCTCTCCCCGAAGCCGAGGAGGATTATGGTCTCCACTCCTCCATCGGAGGCGAGAGAGTATCTGAACATCCCTGAAGCCTCAAGCTCTGATACCCCTGAGCCGATTATCTCCAGGGCGTCCTCCATCGCCTTCTCTAAGACCTCCGTCGCCCTCCTCAACCTCTCCACCTCAAGGGGCGTCTTCACCATCCTCATCTCCCTCAACAGCTCAGAGCCCTCCACCACCTTAATGACTCCAAGCCTCCCCCTCAAGGCCTCAAGGCTTCGGGGGAAGAGTCCAGAGGAGTCGAGGGCGACTCTCCCAGAGGGTTTAAGGTCTCTTAGGGCTGCTGAGAGGGCTGAGGGGGCGTCGACATATATCTTGGAGCTTTCAAGGAGGCTAAGTATCTCCCCCGTCCTCTCCGCCATCCAATCGGTTGAGACCTCGAAGCTGGGTGGCCCATAGAGATATAGGGACTCGAAGAGGGTTTCCCCCTCAGCTATCAGGTCGACCTCCTCGACGGGAGCGATGAGCAGGGGGTCTCCATCGAGGGGGAGGATGGCGTAGGCCTCTGAAACCCCCAGCTCCAGCCCCCTACTCCAGTAATCGGCGACGTAATAGACGTTCTGAGGCGACGTCGCTATGAGAGCTTCAACACCCCTCTCAGCCATCAGTCTTCGAACTCTCTCCCCATTTAGAGGCATCAATCGATCTATGTTTTAAAGTGGTTATGAAGGTGGGGGGTCGAAACCCTTAAATAGAGGTGGTATAATGGAGTTTCAATCACTGCTTTTGTTTCCCTCCAGCCTCGGTGATTGGTTTTGATCAAGGCAGGTGAACTTCTGATACTCATCTCATCAACGCTCTTCCTCAGCTACCTCAGCGGCTTAATCTACGATAAGACGAGGATACCCGATGTGGTCTGGCTCCTCGGCTTCGGCCTCTTCCTCGGCCCCGTCCTCCACGTATTGAAGGTCTCCACCTTCGAGGCTCTCTCACCGCTTATGTGCATCATCGCCCTCATAATCATCCTCTTCGACGCCGGCATCAACGTCGATGTGAGGGAGGTCGTTGAGACGATGGGTAAGGCCGTAACCCTCTGCCTCACAACCTTCACGATAACCCTCATCACCCTAGGCGTCCTCCTCCACCTCTACATGCCCGATAGCTTCACACCGCTCCAGGCGATGCTCTTCGCCTCCATGGTCGGCGGAACCAGCACGGTCTCTGTGCTGAGCATCCTCGCCAACCTGGAGAGACTCGTCGATATGGATGGCGCCAAGGTGATATTGATGATGGAGTCCGTCATCTCAGATCCCCTCTGCATCATCACCTCCATGACCATCATCAAGATGATCATGATGCGGGGCGTCTCACCCCTCGACGCAGCCTTCAGGATCGTCCTCACCTTCTCAGCCTCAACCATAATAGGCTTCACAGCTGGAATCCTCTGGGCTAAGGTGCTACACCTCCTCAGGGGGAGACCCCTAAACTACATCATGACCCTCGCAGCCCTCTTCCCCATCTACGTCCTCACCGAATCCTTCATAGGCCCTGGTGGAGGCCCCGTCTCAGCCCTCACCTTCGGCCTCGCCATCACCAACTTCAACTACATCTTCAGGAGCATGGGGCTGGAGGAGAGGGTTTGGATCGATAAGTATTACCTCAGGGAGTTCCATGAGGAGATCACCTTCTTCATCAAATCCTTCTTCTTCGTCTTCATAGGCCTCATCTCCCAGCCGACGGAGAGATACATCACCACGGGCCTCCTCCTCGTCCTCCTCCTCGCAGTCATAAGGCTCATGGCGG
>Ga0190286_1000625_pt1 | contig 14381 bp, 15 predicted proteins | sample 48691834_MG_FD_183241 | JGI IMG/M metagenome (GOLD analysis project Ga0190286, IMG submission 183241) | Hydrothermal vent microbial mat bacterial communities from Southern Trench, Guaymas Basin, Mexico - 4869-18-3-4_MG | ecosystem: Environmental > Aquatic > Marine > Hydrothermal vents >... | reverse complement strand
GAGTGAGGCCATGAGGGCTGCCCTCGAACACTTCCGGAGGGCCTATGCATCTCCCAGAGGCCTATATCTCATCGGTGAGGCGCTCGTCGGAGAGGGCGATGAGGTGGCCCACGTCGACCTCATCATCGGCGACAAGTCCAGCCCCGTCGGGGAGGCCTTCGCCAGGGCGCTCAGCAATCCAACGGTGGGTCACACACCCCTACTGGCGGTCATCAGGCCTAATCTGCCTCCGAAGCCCTTCACGCTGATCGTTCCGAAGGTGACGATAAGGAATATGGAGGATGCAGGTAAGATCTTCGGCCCAGCCCAGATGGCTGTGGCTAAGGCTGTGGCAGACGCCGTGGAGGAGGGCATCATACCCCGTGAGGTTGTGGATGATTGGGTGATCGTCGCCAGCGTCTTCATCCATCCGAAGGCGAGGGATATGCGGCGCATATACCACTACAATTATAGCGCCACGAAGCTGGCCTTGAGGAGGGCGATGATGAGTTATCCGCCGCTGGAGAAGGTCATGTATGAGAAGGATAGGGCTAAGCATCCCCTCGTCGGCTTCAGGGCTCCGAGGCTTTGGAGGCCTCCATATCTGCAGATAGCCCTCGACATACCGGATATAGAGGCTGTGAAGAGGGTTCTGAGGGCTATGCCCCGAAGCGACAGCATAATCTTTGAGGCTGGGACTCCGCTGATCAAGCGTTATGGGGTGAGGGTGATTAGGGAGATTAGGGAGGTTGTGGGCGACTCCTTCATAGTCGCCGACTTGAAGACTTTGGACGTTGGGAAGGTTGAGGTTGACCTCGCCTTCAACGAGACGGCTGATGGGGTCTGCGCCTCAGGCCTCGCATCTAAGGAGACCCTCGACGGCTTCATCTATGAGGCCCGAAGGCTTGGCATCTACTCCTACATCGACATGATGGAGGTTGAGAATCCCGTTGAGAAGTTGAGGAGCCTTGAGAAGCTGCCGGATGTCGTCATACTCCATAGGGCCATCAACGTGGAGAGGAGGGGTGGGGAGCCGAGGTGGAGCTATATAAAGGAGATTAGGGAGGCCTTCGAGGGGGAGAGACTTCTCATCGCCGTCGCCGGAGGCGTAACGCCTCAGACGGCTCCCAGGGCCCTGGAGATGGGGGCTGACATCCTCATCGTCGGCCGATACATAACGCAGTCCAGGGATGTGGAGAGGGCCGTCAGAGAGTTCATGCCATATCTAAGAGGCGACATAGATCTCTTCAGGGTTCATGTGGAGTGAGATGACCTGGATGAAGCTTAGGGCGCTGCCCTTCCTCGCCCTCTTAGTCATCCCCATATCCATCGGCGGTGGAGGGGAGCATCGCTACCTCTACGCCGTCGTCTATAGAATCGAGAATAGGGGCTCCCATCCCGTGAGGCTGAGCGAGGATGATAGGAGCATAGCCCTCTTCTGGAGCTCCAGGTATCAGAGGGTTGAACTCCTAAACTCCACGCCTGATATAGAGAGGAGATACAGCGACGACGATGGAAACCCCCTCGCCCTCCTGAAGCTGCCTGAGGAGATAGGGCCAGGGGAGAATCTCACCCTAACCATCTATTACATCATAAGGCTGAGGGAGCGTCCAAGGCCGAGGCTAAACCCGGAGAAGGCTGGAGAGCTTGGGGATATACCTAAGAAACTCGTCGAGGAGTTCTGCGTCTCAACCGACACCTTCAGGATAAACGGCGAGATCAGGAGGCTGGCTGAGGAGATCACCAAGAATGAATCGACGGTTCTTGGAATGGTGACGGCCCTGGTGGGATGGATGAGGGGGCATATCTGCTATGGATCGGGGGAGCTCCCGAAGTATCCACAGGAGACCCTCAGAGATGGATATGGGGACTGCGATGATCAGGCCATATTGCTCGTCACCCTATGTAGGGCTGTTGGAATTCCAGCCTTACTCCAGCTTGGATGCGTCTACCTGAGGGATTATGAGGGGCGTAGACTGGCCTGGGAGAGCCATCTCGATGTGAGTCAGAGGAACATCGGTTGGCATGGATGGGCCCTCGTCTATATACCTCCATGGGGATGGCTTCCCGTCGACCTAACCCTGAGAGCCGTCGGCGAACCCATCAACTGTATCGCTAAGGCCCCAGAGTATGAGGGATACATAGCCGTCTGCTACAACATCTCCAGGGGAGACTACGTCGGGGATAGCAGGAGGGAGCGTGAGAGGGTTATCGAGGAGGAGCTATACCTCACCCTCTACGAGGAGCTCATCCCCCAGAGGGCTGGGAGAGCCATGGGGATTGGGGAAGCCATCATAGTGGCCGCCACCATCACCATCGTCATAATCCTCATCCTCAGATGGAGAAGAGCATTTTAGGGAATGGGGAGAAGGGATAACCGATGACCCCGATAAGGATACCTGAGCCGATCCTGGAGAGGAGGAGCATAAGGGCCTATGCGGAGGGGGAGCTCTCAAGGGAGGATATCGAGAAGCTCATAGAGGCAGCCATCCTCGCCCCAAGCGCCGGAAACCTACAGCCCTGGGAGTTCATAGCCGTCACAGACCCCGAAACAAAGATGAAGCTCGCAGAGGCCGCCCTGGGTCAGTATTTCATCGCCCAGGCAGCCGTCGTCATCGTCGTCTGCGCCGTCCCCTCCAGATCGGCGGCGAGATACGGCAGAAGGGGATCAGAGCTCTACTGTCTACAGGACACAGCCGCAGCCGTTGAGAATATCCTGCTGACAGCCGTGGCCAACGGCTTGGGAGCCTGCTGGGTTGGAGCCTTCGATGAGGAGGGGGTGGCTGAAGTCATAGGGGCGCCGGAGGATGTGAGGCCTGTAGCCCTCATACCTATAGGGCCTCCGGCTGAGAGGCCTCCCAGGAGGCTGAGGAGGAGCCTATCGGAGGTTCTACACTGGGAACGATGGTAGACTCTCTCCTCAGGGGATTGGCCTTGAGATATGTAGTTGAGGTGAAGTTCCACGGAGACTTCGTGGAGGTTTCGGGAGACCGGATCATAGTTGGATTGAGGTCTAAGCCCATCGGAGGAAGAGCTAACAGGGAGTTGGTGAGGAAGCTGGCTAAACACTTCGGAGTCTCAACCAGCCAGGTTAGGATCATCTCAGGCCTGAAGTCGAGGGAGAAGATCGTCGAGATAGAGCTGTAGGATCATCGCCTCTTAGGAGAACCGCCCGTTCCCATTTAGTAATACAGCATGGCGCTATATTCGGCGATATATCCAATTTTTATGTTATATTGGAGGTTTATATATCGCCATTTTATTTAAAGCCCAAATGAACAGCTTCAACCTCCAGCGATTCATGTTCTATAAGGGTCGGAACATCTACGGGTTATACGTCAGAGGTATATCAAGACCGGGAGTTTTGAGGGATATGCTCTCAGTCTTCGCGGAGAGGGGGATAAACGTCCTCTACTTCTCGACAACCGTCGCCGAGAGGGGTGAGATGGGGGCGGCTATCTGCTTCTTCGACCTCACGGATGTCTCCATACCCCTGGATAGGCTGCTATATGAGATTAGGAGGGTGAAGGGGGTTAAGATGGCGGTGATAATACCCCCGAAGTTTGAGGGTTTCATCGCCGACACGATTTCATTTCCCCTAATGCTCGGCGATGTCAGGGGATTGCTGATCGATGAATCGGCTCTGAAGGGTTTGCTGAGGGATGTAAGGATGAGGATGGGGAGCGGGGCGGAGGCGATGCTATACCACTTCGGCTTCGAGGCCGGACTCGAATGGGCGGAATACATCATCAGGGAGGCCGAGGGAATAGGGGTCAGGGAAAAGCTGGAGAAGATAAGCATAGCAGCCGATGTATTCAGAGCCTTAGGCTACGGCGTCATCGAGGAGATCAAAGCCTTCAGCGAGGAGCCACCCTACATGGAGGTGAAGGTCTCCGGAAACATCGAATGCGCCCTCGGCGCAGAGATGGGGGAGAAGAGACCCTACAGCCACTTCATAAGGGGAACCCTCGCAGGCTTCGCCAGCAAACTCCTCGGGAGGAAGATGTTCGCCGAGGAGACCAGATGCATAGTGAGGGGAGACCCCCACTGCGAATTCATCATCAAGGAGAGGAGAACGTAATAGCGGATCGAATTCCACCAAAATGAAGAATGCCCCAGCAGGGTCTAAGCCTTGAATACATGTCCGGCCCATCGGGGCGATGTCTTTGGCGCCCACCGGTCTTCAGCCGTTTCGACCGATGGGCTCATCGCCTCGATGCATGTATTCTCGGCGTGCCCCCCTGCCGGGGCAATTCACTATAGGGTTCTCAGAGATATATTATGATTGTGTTACATATGTGGGGCATTACTGAGATTTGAATGGGGTTTAGGGGGTTCTGATTTGCATCTCCTCTGTTAAAATGTCTCAAAATTTTTAGATAATAACTAGATTTTGAGAGGGTTATGCGGCGGCTCCTCCAGGCAGAGCAGTAGGGGCAGGGTGAGCATCAATAGGATGGCGTGGAGAATCAGCGGCGCCTTGAAGCCATAATTGGAGTATAGCAGCGATGCGATGTAGGGGGCGGGTATTCCAGCCATCCTGAAGTAGGATGTGAGGCTCCCAAGGGCTGAGGAGAGGGTGTCTGAACTAGTCTTCTCGGATACATAGGCGATCCATGCGGGCGTCCACATGGAGGGGTCGAAGCCTGATATGATCTCGAAGAGGAGGAAGCCCCAGAACCCCCTGGAGTATATGAAGCCCAAAGCCGTTGTGAGGGCGGCCGCCCAGGAGGAGAGGAGGAGCGGCTTACGCCCTAGACGATCTGAGAGATGCCCCATAGGAATCGATGAGAGGGCCCAGGCGATGTTGAAGGCCGTTGATAACATGCCTAGCTGAAGGGTTGTGAAGCCATAGTGATCGACGAGGAGGCCGTAGAGGAGTGAATAACCGGCTGTGTAGCCTAACCCCTGTAGGATGACGATGAGGTATAGCGGCGTCAACTCCCTGAAGGGTTTAAGGCGGCCACCTAGGCGGCTGATCCAACGTCCATCCCGCCGCTCAGCTCTCAGGGTCTCCTCCACGAAGAGGGAGATGAGGAGGATGCTGAGGAGGTCGCAGAGGATGCAGAGATAGAAGATGATGTGATAGCCGATTCTGAGGGCTATGTAGCCTCCGGCTGAGGCCGCCACCGTTGAGGTGGCGAGGGAGATGGATAGGAGGATGCTGATGGCCATCGCCCTCCGCCCCCTCTCCACGGACTCGGAGATCAAGGCGCTCCTAGCGGGATTCCCCTGCATATAGTAGGCTGAGAATCCTAGGAGGAAGGCGAAGAGGTAGAGGAATAGGGGATTATGGGAGGAGAGAAGGGCTAACATGGAGAGAACTCGGCAGAGATATGAGGCCTCAACGATGGATTTACGCCCAAACTCGTCTGAGAGGAGTCCCCATAGGAGGGAGCCAGCCGCGGAGCTGAGATTTATCACGGTCTGAGCCAAACCCAACTCGATGATGGAGACCCCCATCGACAATAGATAGGGCTGCCAGACGACGTAGAACATGCCGAAGCCAAGCTGGGAGAGAATCGTCTGGAGGGCGAGGACTCGGAGATTCCCCTCCAGCGACAGCCCCTTAAGGGCCTCCATCACAGCTATACCTCTACCCCGCTCTCATATTAAAGATGGATAGGGGAGACAGCCGAGGGGGGAGGGCCATCATAATATATGGCCCAATAGGAAGCGGGAAGACCACAACCTGCCTCAGATTGATCGAGGAGCTCAAGGGGAGAGGCCTCAAGGTGCTGGGCCTCATCTCCCCACGGGTCTATGAGGGGGATCGACTCATCGGCTATGATCTGCTGAGCCTCTCAACGGGGGAGCGACGCCCCCTATGTAGAGTCCCTGAGAGGGCTGAGGGAAAATGGCTCCGCTATGGGAGGCTCCACTACACCTTCTCCTCCGAGGCCTTTAGATGGGGTAATCGCATCCTGCAGGAGGCGGCTGGGGAAATTGGGGAGGGGGTCATCATCTTCATCGATGAGTTTGGGAGATTGGAGGCCCTGGAGCTGGGACTATACGAGGGCGCTATGGCGGTGGCGGAGGAGCTCAGGCGAGGTGGAGCGGCCATATACACCTGTAGAGACAACCTCATCGAGAGGGTTGAGGAGCTCCTAAGGGGGAGAGCCAAGAGGGTTTCGAGGCATAGACCCTACGATATTCAGGGGATTCTCAGGTGCCTCGATTTAGGGTCTTTGAGGAATACTCGTCTGGAAGCCTTTTGAGGATCAGATATGCGAGGTATCCGCCGATGAGGGCTGATAGAAGCATATTTGGGATAAACCAAAGGGAGGTGAGAAAGGGATAGGAGAAGATGAGGAATGGAAGTGCATGACCTAAGCCTCCTAAAAGGCTGGATGATAGGATGGGGATAAGCCTAAGACCACGTGAACTGATGAGTGAGACCTCAACACCGAGACCTAAAAGGATATCCTTCAACAGTATGATTGGAATCGGCTTAGTTGGATGAAGGAAAACACCCGTGATCGCAAGTAGAAAACCCTCAATCACAGCCCCACCCCTACCGACGTAGGCCCTCGCCAACACCGTCGAGATGAGAAGGAGCATGAAACCTAAGTAGAATCTAAAGGGATTGAATGGAATGAGACTTAAGACGGCGTTGAGGCTGTGAGTCAATGGCCCCAGAACATATCCAAGGGCCGTTGGGAGGGCCGTCAATACAGCGAGGAGGGCTATCGCCCTTGAGTCACGCCTCATATAGATGCCTCTGGAGTGGAATACATCCGCTTTACATTTTATAAATTTATTGGAGTTATGCAAACGTATTCGATTTCAGGAGGAATGCGATATCGTTTTACGCCTATATGCGTAGATTATGATGATGGTTAGACGTAGGATTGGATTGCTGACGGAGAGTCAGCTCGAGGTTTTGAGGCTTAGACTTCAGGGCCTGTCGCAGGAGGAGGTGGCGAGGAGGCTTGGGACGACGAGGCAGAACATCTCCATCATAGAGCGAAGGGCGAGGAGAAACCTCAGGTTGGCTGAGGAGACCCTCAGAGCCTATAAGGAGTTGATAGCCGCCTCCTCGGTTGAGGTTCCCCCCGAAACCCATCTCGTGGATGTTCCCAGGTTGGTTATCGATGCGGCGGATGAGGCGGGGGTGAAGCTCAGGGCGAACTTCACCAGGATATACGACGAGATCAGGTTTAAGGCCAGAGACTGCGTCAGGGGTGTGAAGACCCTAAAGCCGTTGAGAATCCTCATCCTCAGGGACGGAGACATAGAGGTGATCCCAGGGTCTGGAAAGGATAAATAGCGAGAAAACCATCTATCACTGAAGATGGAGGCGAAGGAGGTTTTTAAGGAACTCTCCGAGAGGGAGAGCTTCATCGTCATCGGCAGGGGTATAAGGCGCTTCGACGCCCTCGACAAGGCGCTTGGAAGGGCGAAGTTCACTGCAGACTACATTGAGAGGGATGCCCTCGTGGTCAAAGTCGTCAGGAGCAGCCTCCCCCACGCCCTCATCAAAGGCATCAAAATCGATGAGGCCCTGAAGATTCCAGGGGTTGTCGCAGTCCTCACCGCCAGAGACATACCAGGCGAAAACCAGATCGGATACGCCCTACCGGATCAGCCTCTACTCAACGATGTTAAGGTTCACTACGTCGGCGACCCAATAGCATTGGTCTGCGCCGTGGATGAGGAGGCGGCATTCAAGGGCGTCGAGGCCGTGGAGGTGGAGTATGAGGAGCTCCAGGCGGTTTACACGATAGATGAGGCCCTAAGGGAGGATGCGCCGAGGATCCACGGAGGCGAGGATAACATCGCCGTCACCACGAGAGTGAGGAAGGGAGACATAGAGGAGGGATTCTCAAAGGCTGAGGCCGTAGTCGAGGAGACCTATGAGACGCCGTATCAGGAGCATATGTACATCGAGCCGGAGGTGGCCTACGCCATACCTGAGGGACATGATAAGGTGACGGTCATCGGAGCAATGCAGAGCCCCTTCCTCGTGAGGGAGAAGGTTGCTGGAATCCTCGGCTGGAACCTAAACCAGGTGAGGGTCATCCAGGCCCTGACAGGAGGCGCCTTCGGGGGAAAAGATGACATGGGGCCGCTGGTCTGCGCCAAGGCAGCCCTCGCAGCCGTGAAGCTGGGGAGACCGGCAGCCCTAATCTTCGACCGGGACGAGTCGGTCGCCTACTCCGTCAAGCGTTATCCAGCCAGGATCAGGTATAAGTCTGGAGCAGACGCCGAGGGGAGGATGACCGCAGCCGAGGTCGACATCACCATCGACTGCGGAGCCTACGCCAATAGGGCGCCCTTCTGGCTCTGGAGGATGACTGCTCACGCAGCAGGCCCCTACGAGGTTGAGGCTGTCCACGTCGACGGGAGGGCTGTCTACACGAATAAGGTCTATGGGGGGAGCTTCAGGGGATTCGGCGACGTCGCCATACACTTCGCCATCGAGTCCCAGATGGATATGTTGGCTGAGAAGCTGGGCCTCGACCCCCTCGAGTTTAGGCTGAAGAATGCCCTGAGACCCGGCTCCAAGACGACGACGGCTCAGCTTTTAGACCACTCCGTCGGCATGGAGGAGTGCCTCAAGGGGGTGGCGGAGGCCTCAGACTGGTGGAACCGACGGAGAGAGGCGAAGGCTGGGGGGAGGCTTAGAGGCGTAGGCGTCGCCTGCGCCCACCATGGCATAAGCACGAGTAGAGGCGCCCCAGACTGGTCGGCTGCCTCCCTCATCCTAAACGAGGATGGAACATTCACCTATAGAACCGGCATCTGCGAGCTTGGTCAGGGATCACAGTTCGGCCATGCTAAGATCGTCGCAGAGATACTCGGCGCCCCCCTCGAATCGATAAGGGTTGAGGGGCCCGACACAGATTCGACGCCGAATGCGAGGCCAACCCATGGGAGCAGGGGCCTCATGCTCGGAGGCTCAGCGGCGGCCGACGCAGCTTTGAGGCTGAGAGAACGCATGGTTAAGGTGGCTGCGGAGATGCTGGGCTGCGACGAGGAGAACGTGGAGCTTAGAGATGGGAGGGCCTATGACAGGCGTAGGCCGGAGAACAGCGTCAGCTTCAGGGAGCTGGCGAGGGAGATGTATATTCGGGGGGTATCACCTGCAGCCTATGGATTCTATGCGCCACCCCGCAGATACTTCGATCCGGAGACAGGGCTCGGAGTCGCCTATCCGGTCTACACCTTTGCAGCCACCGTCGTGGAGGTTGAGGTTGACCCTGAGACTGGTGAGGTTAAGGTTCTCGAGGTCTGGCCGTCGATGGATGTCGGCAGAGCCATAGACCCCCTGCTGATTGAGGGGCAGATCCACGGCGCCATAGCTCAGGGCCTCGGCTTCGCCCTTATGGAGCACCTCATCGTCGATGAGGGGAGAGTTCTGAATCCAAACTTCAGGGACTATGTCATCCCCTCATCCCTCGATATGCCTAAGGTGTCGGATGTCATAATCGTCGAGAAACCATATAGACACTCAGCCTTCGGAGCTAAGGGCGTTGGGGAGCCAGCCATAATCTCCATAGTCTCAGCCGTAGCCAACGCAGTCTACCACGCCACGGGCATAAGGTTTAGGACTCTCCCAATAACGGCTGAGAGACTCTACAAGGCGTTGAGGGGTGAGAAGAGATGAGGCCGCTTCCACGATTCAGGGTTCATAGACCCAAGATCCTGGAGGAGGCGTTGGAGCTCCTGGCGACTCTGGAGAAGGCGAAGCCGATAGCCGGTGGAACAGACCTGATACCGTTGATGAGGGAGGTTGAGGTTGAGGTGGAGCATCTCATAGACCTCGGCGGCATAGGGGAGCTGAGATTCATCGAGGAGGAGGATGGATACATCAGGATCGGGGCGACGACAACCCTCAGCGACCTCGTGGACTCGACGCTTATCGCCTCGAAGGCTCCGGCCCTATGGGAGGCAGCCTCCTCCATGGGAAGCGTCCAGATAAGGAATAGGGGAACCATAGGCGGAAACCTATGCAACGCCTCACCAGCAGCCGATCTTGCGCCGCCCCTCATCGCCCTCGGGGCGGAGGCGGAGATCAGGTCTGTGGACGAGGCGAGATGGATTCCCGTTGAGGAGGTCTTCGCAGGGCCTAAGGTGAACAGCCTCGCAGGGGATGAACTCCTCACCTCTGTGAGGTTTAAGATTCCCCCGAGGGGTGCTGGATCGGCCTTTGAGAAGATTGGACGTCGGAGGGGGGTGACCCTCGCCCTTGTTAACGCTGCAGCCTACATCGAGTTGGAGGGTGAGACCTGTAGATCGGCGAGGATAGCCCTGGGGGCGGTCGCTGAGAGACCTCTGAGGCTTAGGGAGGCTGAGGGGAGGCTGATGGGTGAGAGGGTGAGCGAGGAGCTCATCGAGGAGGTTTCTGAGCTCTGCAGTAAGCTGGTTAGACCCATCGATGATGTTAGAGCCTCAGCTTGGTATAGGAAGGAGATGTCGAGGGTTCTCAGCCGTAAGGCCCTGCTTAGAGCCTGGAGGAGGTGTGAGGTATGACGCTGCGGTTTAAGCTGAATGGAGAATGGATCGAATGCGAGGCTGAGCATAACGAGACACTCCTCGACCTACTGAGGGAGCGGCTGGGTGTCAAGAGCGTTAAGAGGGGATGCAACGTCGGCGAATGTGGAGCCTGCACCGTCCTATTGGATGGGGAGCCCGTGAACTCCTGCCTGGTGCTCGCACCCCTCGTGGAGGGGAGGAGCGTAGAAACCCTTGAGGGCTTGAGGGATAAGCCGGTGATGAGGGAGCTGATAGAGGCATTCGTTGAGGATGGAGCAATACAATGCGGATTCTGCACCCCTGGTATGCTCATCTCAGCCTATGCGCTGCTGAGCAGAAACCCCAAGCCCTCCGAGGAGGAGGTGAGGAGAGCCATCGCCGGAAACCTATGTCGATGCACGGGATATGTGAACATAGTTAAGGCCATACTCGACGCCTCGGAGAGGTTGAGGGGTGAAGATTAGCAGCCTCTTCGAGGAGCTCAGCAGAATCCTGCAGACGGGGAGGAAAGCCGCCCTCTGCACCCTCATCTCGAAGAGGGGATATGGCCCAAGAGAGGTTGGAGCCAAGATGCTGGTAGACGAGGAGGGGAGAACCCTTGGAACCATAGGGGGGAGCGAGATGGAGAGGACCATCATCGACGAAGCCCTAAAGGCCTTGAGGGAGGGGAGGCCCAGAAGCGTATCCTTCGCCCTCGGCATAGAACCCAAGGAGGGGATGATACCACTAAAATCCGAATGCGGGGGAACAGTGGAGGTCTTCATCGACGTCATACAGCCCGATCCAAGGCTCATCATCATAGGGTCAGGGCATATAGCTAAACCCCTCGCAGACCTCGCCCACATGGTGGGCTTTGAAGTCGTCATCGTCGACGACGCCCCAACGGCCACAAGGGAGAGATTCCCCTACGCAGAGATACATTCAGGGCCCTTCGAGGAGGAGCTTGATCGATTGGAGGTTAGGGCGACGGATTACGTAGCCATAGTCCATGGTGAAACCCCCTATGAACTAACGGCCCTGAGGAAGATGCTGAGGAAAAATCCAGCCTACATGGGTCTGCTTGGGAGCAGGCATAAGGTTGAGAGGCATAAGGCGAAGCTGAGGGAGGAGGGCTTCACGGATGATGAGCTGAAGCATATCAGGGGGCCGATAGGCATAGAGATCGGTGCTGAGACCCCTGAGGAGATCGCCGTAAGCATCATGGCGGAGCTCATAAAGGTGAGAAGAGGACATTAAACATAATTTTTAAATAGAGCTTCTCATTTCTCACTGAGAGATGCCTAAAAACGATTTCCCACATAGGGATTATGAGGTGACCTTATTATTTAGAAACTTTCAATCTCTATGTAGGAGTAGTGGAAGACCGGATAAAGGAAGGATTGAAATAACATATATTCCTGATCAGGAGTTAATTGATCCTATTGAAGTAGAAAAATATCTCAAGAAATTTAGAACGGAAAAATTTGGATGGAATCTGTTCCAAACAAGATATTAGATTATTTGGTTGATAAATATAAACCCAGAATGATGAAGGTTGTTGCTTATTTTGATGAACCTTCTGTTGGAGATTTAGTTATGGTAAAAGTAGTATTCGATTCCGAAAAGAGGAGCTTAGCCCTCTCAACATCCTCGGGAGTATCCAAGTCGAAGACGCACCAGTGATCACCCTTCACGTATCGGTGATAGGCATCATATCGGTCGACGACAACCTTAATGGGGGTGTCAGGCGGCAGGGCCAATATCTCCTGGAAGAGTGCTCTACGAAAGAGAACGGGATGACCCCTTCGACCCTGATAGCGGGGGCTGACCAATAGGGCTTCGGAATCCTTCTCCATGACGCCCGCCATCTCGTCGAGGAGCTCAGGCTTCAAACCCAATTGGTCTCCGAGGATGAGGAAGGCCGCATCCCCAGAGGCCCTGCGCAGCCCAGCTTGGAAGGAAGTGGTCATGCCAAGCTCATAATCCGGATTATAGACCTCCTCGACGTCATAGTCCCTTAGGATTGGCCTTAGCTCCTGGGGTTTATGGCCCAACACGACGAGGGTCTCATCCACCCTTGAGGCCTCAACGGCCTCCAAGACCCATGAGAGGAGGGGGCGACCTCCGAACTCTATTAGGAGCTTGTTCCTCCCCATGCGCTCAGATTTCCCCGCCGCCAGGATGACGGCGGAGAACCTCATCCCGCCATCTCCTCAGCCGCCCGCTTAACAGCCTTAACTATGTTGATGTAGCCCGTGCATCGACATAGATTGCCCTTCAGATACTCCCTAATCTCCTCCTCGGAGGGGTTTGGATTCTCATCGAGCAGGGCCTTAGCTGTGAGTATCATCCCTGGAGTGCAGAAGCCGCATTGGACGGCTCCCTCCTCCAGGAAGGCCCTCTGAAGAGGGTGGAGCTCCCCGTCCTCAGCTAAGCCCTCTATAGTTGTTACCTCCCTCCCATCGACCTCCACGGCTAAGGTGAGGCAGGAGAGTATGGGTTCACCGTCGAGGAGGACTGTGCAGGCTCCACATTCGCCGATGCCGCATCCATATTTCGCTCCAGTTAGGTGGAATCGCTCCCTAAGCAGATTGAGGAGGAGGGTGTTCGGCTCTACCTCCGCCTCAACCTCCCTCCCATTAAGCTTAAATCTAATCCTCACCTCGATTCACCTCCACCCCTTCAATCCTCTTCTTAGCGATCGTCAATGCGTCGATGGTGAGCGCCCTTGAGACAGCCCTCCTATACTCTGGTGGAGCCCTCCTCCAGCGGGCCCGAGGTCTCACATGCCCTGAGACGATGTTCGCCGCCTCCTCCAACACCTCATCTGTAAGTTTCTTTCCCCTCAGGAAATCCTCGGCCTTATGCACCCTTATAGGGGTTGGTGCACACCCCCCAAGTGCGATTCTGCATTCGTCTACTACCTCGCCCTCCAGCTTTAAAACCACCGCCAAGTTTACGGTGGCGATGTCGAAGTTCGTCCAACCTATCTTCATGAATGATGTCCCAGAATTCTCTGGGAGGTATGGGGATATCACCTCAACCAGCATCTCATCCTGCTTGAGAACCGTCCTCCCTGGGCCGATGAAGAACTCCTCTAAGGGGACTATTCTCTCCCCTTCTGAGCCTACGATTTTAGCCTCTGCGTTCAGGGCGAGCAGTGGGGTTGCGGCGTCGGCGCTTGGGCTTGCATTACATAGGTTTCCCCCTATTGTGGCCATATTCCTGATCTGAATCGAGCCCATTGTTATAACTGCCTCATGTAGAACTGGCAGCTTCTCCTCGATCAACTTGGATCTTTCGAGTGTTCTAAGCTTCGTCGCCGCACCTATATGTATTCCATCCTCTTCCTCCCTTATCCCCGTTAAATCCTTAATCCTCTTTATGTCGATGATATGCTTTGGTTCGATCAATCTCTGCTTCATCTTTACGAGGAGGTCGGTTCCCCCTGCAAGTATGCTTGCCTCCTCTCCATAACGTGACAGTAGCTCAACAGCCTCCTCCACGCTTTTCGGAGCGTGATACTCGAATTTGAATGGTATTATATGGGTGTTTAACTTGTTGATGTACATTCTATCCTCCCTCCCTCTCCCTCAATGCCTTAAGTATTTTGATCGGCGTGATCGGCAGCTCATAGAAGCGGATGCCGATGGCGTTGTAGATGGCGTTCGCCACCGCCCCCGCCACGGGGTTCAAGGCTCCCTCCCCTATCCCCTTGGCTCCGAGGGGGCCAGTTGGCTCATAGGTTTTGGCGAAGAACACAGTGAATCTGTCAGGTGGAACTAGGTCGGCGGGTGTCGGCAGCTTATAGTTGTTTATAAAGCCCCTATTCATCAGGTCGCCGTTCTCTGGGTCGTAGGGGGTGTCCTCTAAGATGGCCATGCTCCAGCCCATGGCGAAGCCGCCGTGTATCTGGCCCTCAGCCAACTTCGGGTTTATGACGC
>Ga0190286_1000624_pt1 | contig 14395 bp, 12 predicted proteins | sample 48691834_MG_FD_183241 | JGI IMG/M metagenome (GOLD analysis project Ga0190286, IMG submission 183241) | Hydrothermal vent microbial mat bacterial communities from Southern Trench, Guaymas Basin, Mexico - 4869-18-3-4_MG | ecosystem: Environmental > Aquatic > Marine > Hydrothermal vents >... | reverse complement strand
TTATCAAAGTTATGTGACTGATTAACATCGTCAACAAACCAGCTCCACACGTCTATCGGCTGGTCTGCCGAGGCATTAAAGAAAACGCATTCTGATTCGTTTATTATTATCTCAGTGGAGTTATCTTCCGTGATGTTGTTATACCAGTCGGTGATTGTGGGTGCTGCTGGCAGTGCGAGTGTAACCTGTCTCGTTCTCTCGTTGTTAGACCAATCATCATCTATCGGTATGCTTGCATTTACTGTGATATCGTAGTTGCCTGGTGGAAGTCCAGAGGTGTCCCATGTATCTTTATAGGTGTCAGACTCTCCTATATCCAATGAGTACGTATGTGTTCCAATGGTTTCATTCCAGCTTTCGGTAGCAACTCTCACTATTACTGCTATTGATGTCTCTTTGAAATTACCCTCATTTGTCAGCTTATAACGAATATTGTAAATTTCTCCAATTGTCAGGTTCTCATCAGGTCCTACGACATCTGTTCCATCACGTGTTATCTTTATCCCGTCAACGGCTCCCATATAGTCAGTTGACACATTTATGTCATGAACTCCACCAAGTGTGATATTGAAGTTGAAAAGCCCCCCGAAGTTTACCTCATCTTGCTTGATTGTATGATTTGTGATGCTTGACTGACTGCCATCCGGGCTCGTAACATTGAACTGCAGTATTTCGGTGGCGTTCACGTCAGCTCCAGTGGCAAGCACGAGCTGATAGTAGTTAGAACCAGTATTCGTCTCCGCTGTGAACACTTTTGATGTGTTCAGGTTCGTTATCGTCACGTTCGAATTCAAAACAGGCGCACCCGTGCTGTCGTTAATCCAGCCATATACCATGAACGGAGTTGGCGGTGCTTCTTCTTTGTGTTCCACCACGAGGAACGCATTCGAGGGCATCATGCCTATGTCATGAATGTCGCCGATTCCTGCATAGTTATTACAATCAGTGAGATAATCTTTAACAGTGCTCAAACTTATAGCGACCTGTGGGTTCCATCCTACTTCCATGTATATAACATTGTTCGAAAGGCTGCAAGCATTGGGGTCCATACCACCGCAATACACATCTTTTCCAAGTGAGATGTTGTTGAAAAACAGTTCACCGCCGTCATCGAAAGTATTTGCCCACGGATTAACAATGCCAAGGCTTGCATTCACTACCCTGCCATTAATACATCCCTTGAAACTTGCATTTGTAATTGCTTCCCAGGGGTGTATATATCCATTTTTCACCTCGAGCACATCTGCTCCTTCGTTTATCCAGTATTCGATCATTGGTTTTGTTTCATCTTTGTATAGTATTAGTATACCAGGACCTGCTGGGCAAACAGAGCCGCTACTTTGAGTGCACTTAACCGTTATTTCATAAGTTCCGCTTTCCTGGATATACTGCGTCACATCATATACCCAGTTTCCCCAGTAAAGATCAAAGCCGCCCCAGCACTTTCGGTCATCATATTTTTTCTCCACTGAAAGAACATACGTTCCTGTTTGGTTTTTTATCTTGACTTCCATCTGTGGGAGAGAACCCTGCGGATAAACCCAGGTATAATAAACATTGAGCCTTGCAAGTTCCACTTCCGCTCCTTGCGGTAGACTGATATTATACGTTCCGGTCCTCGATTCTCCCGGTACTAATTTACCATATACAGAATCTCCCGTTGTGAACAGCAATCCACCTCTAAGTTTTCCGTGCGCAATGTTCTCTAAGGGTTCATCAGCGGCATAGCCGTTCCAATATGCAGTCTCTTGCCTGGTTAACCCATTATTGTTCTCATTAGATTCAATAATGTCATCATCGCAGTCAGCAATTGCTTTTAGCGTGTATGTTTTTGGACTGCAGCCATCTGCACAATCGCAGCCAATCGGTGTCCATTCGAAGTGTACGGTGGTGGAATTTCCGGCATCCAAGCCAGATACGCTTCTCTTACCTATGAGTTCTTCATCTATATACAAGCACACATTGAAAGCTCCGGCATCTTCAGTGCCAATGTTCTCCACCGTAGCAGCAATCTCGCTCGAAAGGTTGAACCAGGGGTCTTGAGAAGTTCCATAAAGACCTTCATGGTAGGCATCTATCGTCGTTATGTTCAGGTCTATACCCGGTATTATCTCCATTTTGCATTCAAATGTTCCGTTGTGCGCCACATTGGGAATGGGTTTATTACTCGCATTAAGTAGTTGATGCTGAGTGAAATTGAGAGCAGATGTGCAGTCGCTTGTAGCATTTTTGCAATGTAGTGTTATGTTTGCAAGCAGGTTATCACCAGTAGGATAAGGAGCAAAAAAATTTGAATTAGTTATCCTTACCCAGTCACCATGATGTGCCCATCCAGGAAGGCTTACCCACGCGCTACCTGAAAAGTCTACAGCAGTTATGTTGACACAACTTGAGTCAAAGGAAATGTCTGTCGTGACTCCCCTGCACGGAATAGTTGTATTGACTCTAATCTGGACGATGGTATTGTTTTGGCAGTATACACCAGTGCTGTGCTCAGGCAGGAAGTAAACGGAGTTTGCTAACGTATTGACAGTCCACCACCATGTCTGCATGACTGTTCCATTCTCATTGCTTGCAACTGCCGATACGTTCCAGTAGCCTGCTACTGCACTCCTGTTCGTGTAGGATGCACAAGTAACACTTGTATTTGTCTGAACGATTGTTCCGTTGATCAGCCATGTGACGTTCACCGTTTGATCTATGCTTATGTTGAATGTTCTCGTATCGCCCTCGGTATTGATCACAGAAGTGGGTGGTGCGAACGATGTTATTTCGGGAGCGGGATAAGCTTCGGATGCCGCAGTCCATGCGGTATGATTCACCCACGTCTGGTTGATGTTACCTGCGGTGTCAACCGTATGCGTTGAGATCGTATGCTGAATATTAGGAGTGAGTCCGGTCGCATTATAGAATTGCACGCCTTTTGAAACATTCGTCTTGAAAACCCCATTCAGATACACCATCACGTGCGAGAAGTCCATATCCGCAGGGTCGGTCCACGTCCAGTTGATATACGTCTGCTCGTAAGTCACGTTGTGCAGGTTCATAACACTTGCGGGCGGTGTCGTATCCAGCTCTCCGCTTATCCTCACGGAATCCAGCCAAGCGGCATTATAATATCCCTCAGCTTCGATTTTCACGTATCTGGTCTCATTAGAAAACGAAACTACGAAGTCAGAATCATTAAGTGGACCACATCCATCGCCGCCTATAAAAGTCCAGCTCGAACAATCGGGCGAGACATAGATATAAAACCCAGCCATACTTTCACCGCCGCACACATCATCATAATGTCGGTTCACATACATTGTTCCATTGCTAAAGGTAGTGCCCATATCAACGATGATGGTACCATCTTCGCTGGATGTGTATGCGTCATCGTCTGGACCGAGAATATTTTCTGGATTGCTCCACCATCCGGTATGGCTCACTACGCTCTGCGCCCATGCAACCTCTGCCGATACGCTCGCTACCATTACTGCTAATACTGCGAATGCAGCGAGCATCGCAGTAAAAAACTTTCTTTTCGCTCTCCCTTTCACGACCATTTTTTTCTTTTTCACCTCCTAACAAACTTCAGGAAAGTTTGAGTCTGACCAAATTTTATTCTTTTCTTCTCTCCATTTCCATCTTTTTTATCACCTCCATTTCCTATCACCTATCACCTTTAACCTATCATCCATCACCCTCTTACCACCTTCTTATCACCTTCCCGTCACCTTCCTTGCTTCTCCCCTCCTCAGCGCTCCTTTCTTCCCCTCCTTCCTGATACACACCACGCCGCGGAACCGCCTCCATCGCTACAATCACACCGCAAAAAGGTATTGCATATCTGGCTTTTTTACCGATCTCAAGCTCTTTGGTTCGTCCTTCATGTCTTCGTCCCGCGCCCCCATCTTCGCCCGCATTTGTATGCGTGGTTGGTAATAATATTAAATATATTAATAAAATTATTTTCGGTTTTTTAAAAATAAAATATTAATAATCAAAAGTATCAAATATAAAAATAGCAGTAAGCACACATTTTGAATTCTTTTATGAACCATTAAACAGAAGATTTAGAGATATTAGATATATTATTTATCAAAAAATTTTGAAAAAGTGTGCTCAAACCACGAGATTACACAGATTGCAAAAAAGATTATACAAAGAGGTTTATTTACCGCCGAGAGCACGAAGAGCGCTGAGATGGCAGAAGGCATGAGTTGTGAGTTGTAGGGTGTGAACGCTTTTTATACTCAGGAATCAATAATAAAGAAGGCGAAGGGGGTGTTGCGAGATGCAGAAAACAATTGAGGTTGTGTGTGAAAAGGGAGTGCTCAAGCCGCTGGAGCTTGTGGAATTAAAAGAAGGTGAGAGGAGGATGGTCGAGATAAAAGAGTTGCCGGAGAAGCTTTTCGGGATTTTCCGTGGAAGGGATTTGTCAATGCTCTTAGAGGAAACCGAAGATGAATGGGGGATTTATTGACTCAAGCGTCTTTCTCGACTTCTTAGAAGGGAAAGCAAAAATACTTCTTGAGGAGTATTCGGGTCTCGAAGGGTGTATCAACGACATCGTCTTTTCGGAAGTCGTATTCGTTTATATTAAAGCGGAAACGAGAAAGAAATTCTACGAGTTGAAGAAGAAGCCGAGCTCGTAAAGTCCGTTGAACTCAATGACCTCGAGGAGTTACTGGGGAGATACATGACGCTTGACGTCGGTGAGGCTGTCAAGAGCGAGGCTGAGCATCACGAAATACGGCTTACTTCCAAACGACGCTCTAATCGCCGCTACCTACAAGCATCATAACATAAAGAAGATTGCCACGTTTGACCCCGACTTCAAAAGAGTTGACTTTTTAGAGATAATGTCCACCCAGCCACCGACGATGGTGGTGGGGATAGGGCGTGCATGAGGGTCTGCCGGTATAACTCCTGTATGCTCTGTGAGGTTCAACAAACTCATCCCTTCCTCCTTCGCCACAAATGTTATCGTCGCCGCTATACCCGGATTGGATACGCCATAATCCACATATTTCCGATATTCTGCATATGAGACCACACCCGTATTATTATCAATGATATTCTCCATAACGTCCGTTGGGACGCTGTCCTGGCTGAGAAACGGTCCTTTCTCCTGTAGTGTCGCGTTCAATACCGTGTTATTGAAGTACAGCTTATAACTAACCCCATAACCTCATTACCCTTTGGGTCTACGGTGATATTGATGGTGAATGCTTCACCTGCCACAATCCTCTGATAGGAAGGTTCGACGCTTATTTCAGCAGGTATTGCTTTAGCGGGTTCAACCTGTGTACTAATTGCAAGGATGAAGAATAGAGAAAAGAGGGCGGCAATGAAAAAATTCTCACTTTTCTTTTCATTGATATAATCGGATTGCAGGTATCCAGTCGGTGTATCTTTTTCCATTTGCATCTATAAATTCTTCGCATTTTATTTCACCTCCTATTGCGGGATATTCCTTTGCATGAATTATTTGAGGATAAGAGCCCGTGCGAATGGTGTAGTTGTATTCTTTACCGGGTTCGAGCGTAAAGGTGGTATTGAACGTAAGGTTATGCCAGTCACCTGAATATCCACTCCAGTTTGCGTATGCATCCACGCCGTTGCCCCATATTCTCGTGTATTCAGTGTGCCCGCCGGTGCCGGGGCATGAATAAGTGTATATTCTGTTCACTACTAGTGTCTGATTGGGGTTGATTGTGCCGTTGTGGATGCCAAAGATTGATGGATAAGGATTATCAGAAGCGCCGGTGTCGAAGATACCAATGCCGGGTTTGGCTTTAAGCATAATATTGAAGTTGAAAATTCCGCCATTGTGTATCTCTTGCTGTGTTATCGTATGGTTTGTGATATTTGACTGGCTTCCATCAGGACTTGTGAAATTAAACTGCAATACATCGCCTGCGATTATGTCAATGCCATGGCTGATCATGAGCTGGTAGTAGTTAGAACTTGTATTTGTCTCTGCCCTCCATTCCTTGCTTGTGTTTAAATTTATTATGTTGACAAGAGGGTTGTTGCATTCACTATCATCTTCATAAAAAATATATCCACAGACCAAAAATGGAGCTGGTGACATTTTAATTTCTACCGTTCCGTTATTAATTGTAACATTTTGAATTTCGGTAGCATTTGGGCGAGTTAATATCACGTCACCAAATTTTAAATCAGTTACACCACCTCTGACTGCTTCAAAAGTGATAGAAGCTAACACGCCCGGAGTGGTTACACCTCCGATTACTTCAGGGTCACCCATTCTAACTTCACCGTATTCAACCTTGCCAATGGTGTTATTGAAATCGTTTATTATCACTATTGTCGAGGCGCCATCTTGGCTAAGAAAAGGTCCTTTTGTCTGTTCGATTACATTTAAATGCAGGCTATTGAAGTATAGAGCATATTGAGCACCACCTATCTCAATGCCATCTGGATTTACTGTTATGTTCACTGTAAACGTATCCCCTTGCGAGACTTTTAGATACAATGGTTCAACGCTTATTATCGGTTCTGATGCTGATTCAACCGCTATCAGCGTTGTAAAGCCAAATTGTGCGAAAATACACAGACCAACAATGGCAACAACCACTGAAACCAAAACTTTATTCATTTATCCATCACCCCCTCTTTTTCTTTTTAATATGAAGTATGATATTGCAAAGAGTCCTGTTATTGCAAACGCAGCTCCAAATCCGGGCAGTCGATTATTCTCTCCACGCATTGAAGTGGTTGGAGTTGGTGGGGTGGTTGTGGTTGGAGATGATGAAGGCAATGGCGACTGAACAGAGTTTATCGTGGGAGTCTGCGTTGGTGTTGAACCCGGTGTCTGAGTTGGCATTATGGGTGCTCCTTCATTGCTGTTATCCTCCCCAGAAGATAAAGGAGTAGCTGATGTCGGTGTTGGCATTACAGATGTGCCTCCATTACCGCTATTCCCGCTTTCAGAAGTTGGTGTTTGAGTTGGCGCGGGTGTGGGAGTAGGTGTTGGTGTAAGTGTAGGGGTTGGTGTTGGGGTAGGAGTAGAGATTGGCGTTGGACTCGGTGTAAGGGTAGGCGTCGGCGTTGTTCCTATATCGCATGTTCCATTATTCGTTATTTTGCTGTATGGAACGCCATACGGGTTACTTATTATCACATTGCTCAGGTCTAAACTGCTCGTGCCCTGTTCTTCCATCGCTTTAAAGGTAATCGTTGCAAGTACACCGGGAGTGGTTATGCCACCAATTACATCGGGGTCACCTACCCTGTATTCAGCATACTCGATCTTACCATCGGTGTTACTGATTTCGTTCTTTATCATGCTTGTTGAGGCACCATCCTGACTTAAAAAGGGACCTTGGGTCTGTTCGATTACAGTTAAAAGCGCATTGTTGAAATATAGAGCATATTGGACACTGCCTATTTCAACGGCGTCAGGATTTATTGTTATGTTAATTGTAAACGTATCCCCTTGCGAAACATTTAGATATGATGGTTCAACACTTATCGTTGGTTCTGGCATTGCGTGGCACATTTGTATGAGGGAAATAAAAAATATGCCAGCAGTAGCAATTGCTGCGATCAAAGTTTTAATCATTTTTTCTATCACCTCTCCTTCCTCCTTCTGATGAGAAGATATGATAGTGCAAGTACACCTGCTATTGCAAACATCACTTCAAACCCTTCTATTGCAGGAGTTGGCGTTGTGGGTGTGGTTGTAGTAGGTGTAGGTGTAAGTGTAGGCGAGACCGTTGGTGAGGCAGCAGGGGAGGGAGAAGGAGTTACAGTTATTGTTACATTTATTGCTGGTGTGGGTGTAACCAATGAGGTTATGGGGAAATACATCTTCCACTCGTTCAGTCCACCAAGCATGTTATACACATTTTCGAAACCATTTGCGACAAGTGTTTCACTCGCTGTTCTACTGTCAACACCATTTTTACAATAAACAATAATTTTTTTAGATTTATATTTGTCTAACTCGCCAATTCGGGATTCTAACTCGGATAAGGGGATGTTGACCGCATCAGGTATGTGTCTCTCTTTATATTCCTCTTCTGTTCTGACATCCAGCAGAATAATTTCTGCTGGCTCTTCTTCCAGCATTTGATGCGCTTCTTCAACAGTGACAGGAACGACAGCAGGCTCACCTGTAACTCCCCCTATGGTGCATGTTCCACCGTTAATTTCAGTCTCAATGCTTTCGCCATTTATGTCAACTAAAATCACATCACCCAATTTTAAATCGCTCAGTCCAGAGGTCCCGATTGCCTCAAAACTAATAGAGGCTACCACGCCAGAGTTTGTTATGCCACTCTCGCCAGTTCGTGTCTCGCTATATTCAATCTTGCCAATAGTATTGTTAATTACATTTATCACTTCGATTGTCTCCACGCCATCCTGGCTTAGGAAAGTTCCTTGAGTTTGTGAGGTTGCATTCAGTATGCTCGGGTTGAAATACAAATCGTATTGAACGGCATATATCTCTTCGCCTTTTGGGTCCACCACGATTTCGATTGTGAATGTATCTCCCTGCGATACCTCAACACTTGCTGGCGACACACTTATCGTCGGACTTTGCGTAGGTGCAGCTTGCGCTATCGAGCCAAATGCTAAATTAAGTAACGCAAGCGATACCAAACCTATTAATATTCTTCTTTCTTTCATTTTTATTCTTCCTTCATACTTTATGTGGAAAGGGTTATAAAAGCTTTTCGGTTTTTACCATGCAGTATGTCCCCAGTTTGCTCCTATTATCATTGCGTCCAGGATGTTTATATTGCAGTCGTTGTTCAGGTCTGCCCTATCTGCCCTATCATGTCCCTCCCAGCAGTAATCGCCACATGTACCGCATTCTTCGCCCCATTCGCTTCCTACATACGCAGCATCTAAGATGTTCACTCTTCCATCACCATTCGCATCTCCAGCGATATAGACCTCAAGGGGTATGATAGCAGTGCTTATAAGTCCCCCTGTATCTTCCACCGTTAAGATAACATTGAAAGGTTCATAACAGTTGGTTGTCCAGTTCCATTTCCAAGTCGAGTAAATATGTTCTGTCGTTATACCCTCGCCCGAATATCCGTCTCCGAAACTCCAATTGTAGTTCGTTATGTCATCGTTATCGGGATCGTAAGAAGCGGAAGCGTTGAAGGTCGCATTAGAGAGATATTTTGAGCCCACGTTGTTATACCGGTGCATGGACCTTGCGATAGCAACAGGAGGAAGGTTTATGAATGCAGTGCCATTATCTACCGTGGCGGGTATAGAAATTTCTACTGGACCCGCTTCCTTCAACTCATTGATGCTTATCTTCAATGCGCTTTTCTCACCATGTTCACCAACCGCGTTTAACTTGACTTCTGCGAGCTTGATATTGCCATATAATCCATCACCGAAATCCATCCCGCCCATTCTAACAGTGCCGGTGGAATTATTGATTACCGGCCAGAACCAATCGAAATCACTGTTATTAGCAGAAACAATATGTACCACGGAGGGGTTGAAAGTGAGGGTTATGTCTGCGACACCGAGATGGCTCACATTGTGAATCATAATTTGCGTAACCGCGTTTTCTCCTGCTTCCATAAAGGCATCATCAATTGAGATAATAGTTGATGCTGCACAGGTGGGTAAGACAAACAGCGGAGCTATTGCTAAGAATAGTGTAACCAACATTACCACCACCGGCTTCCTATTCTTTGCCCTTACATTCCTCTTCATTCTCATTTTTATTTTTACCTCCTTTTAGCTAACGTAGCTTTTCATATCCCGGCTCTCCAAACACATGTTTCGAAAGAAACATCGAATCGAAAACCGATACCGCTCCGTTACCACTGACTTCTCCCACACGCTCATTCATTGTTTCAAATCCTGGTTTTCCGATCACGTATTTTCTGATGTACATTGCGTCGTAGAGACTTACTTCGCCATTCTCACTCACATCTCCATTCAATATGACCGTCAGTGATATGCTTACCGACGTGTTTACGTTTCCAAATACATCTGTTGCGCGTATCGTTAAATTATGTGGCAAGTAGCTTTCGTTATAACACAGTGCCGTTCCCACAGAAGCGTTTATAGTTACAGTCCATATATCAGTACCGGGAATGCGAGTCATTGGTTGGTCAGGCAAGCCACCGATCGAAGACAGGTTGATTGTTACGCTATCAATGCCAGAACCGTCAGTTACGGTAACGTTCAGTTGTGAAGTTTCCCCCCACATAGGGTTGAAATCGGTATCCTCTGGAATATCAGGTGGATTTGCTGCTGGGTTCGTTACCTCCGGTGGTATGGTCTCTATTATGGTAAATGTTCCGTTATGCGTGGTTGCGGGTATAGAAATTTCCTCCGGGTCTGCCTCTTTTAGCTCATTGATCGTGAGATTCAGTGTGCATGATTCTCCACCGCTGCCCATCGCCTTAAGCGTCACATTTGCAAGTCTTATATTGCCCGTGAGTCCAGGAGATGCTGCTTGAATTGCAGCAATCCGTGTTATACCGCTGGAATTGTCAATCACGGCATCAATGAAATCGAAATCGCTGCTGTCAACAGCGGTGACATGAACTACCGATTGGTTGTAGGTAAGAGAGATGTCAGCAGTGCCTGCATTGATTATATTGCTGATTATAATCGAGGTGGTGACATTTTCACCTGCAAGTGCATCTGCTTCGCCGATGCTGATGATTATCTCATCGAAAGTCTTGAAGGAGTGCTCAACACTTTGAGCAGAGTTGTTGCTCGGATCTGTGCTGTTCACCACGTAATAGTAGGTAGTATTCTTGATTAACCCGGTAAGAACAATGCTGTGATAGGTTACAAGCGATGCGTTATATGCAGTTTCTGTATAGTTGCCGGATTGGATGCCGTATTTGACCATGCTGTCGCTCGGCTCGTCGGTTTCCCAGATTATGGTTGCAGAGTCTTTCGTTATTGATATTGCGCTGATATTAGTTATGACAGGTGGTGTTGTGTCAGGAATGAATATAGAGATGTTCTGCACAAAGCCGCCGGCATCCATCTCCGCCTGCGTTACCGTGTGCTCAAACTCTGTCGAGTTACCGAGGTTATCACTGGCGTTGAAGTGTAGTATGTTTCCTTTACTTATATGAGCGAAGTTTGTCATGACCTGATAATAATTAGAGCTTGCGTTTGTCTCAGCGATGAATACTTCAGAAGTGTTCAGATTTGTTATTGTTACATTGGGATTATTTACAGGAGAGCCATCGCTGTAATTGACGAAACCTGAGATGTTGAAGTGAGTTTCATTGATTTCTACTGTTCCATTGTTAATTAATACGCCAGAGATTTCATAACCAAGTGGGTCGCTCAATATCACATTGCTAAGGTTCAGATAGCTTATCCCGGGTTCCATCGCCTTAAAAGTAATTGTTGCAAGAACACCAGAAGTGTTTACGCCATAATCAACACCTGTTCTGAATTCGCCGTATTCGGTCTTGCCAATAGTGTTATTGATTTCGTTTGTTATTACTATTGTTGAGGCACCATCCTGACTGAGAAAGGGACCCTGGGTCTGCTCGAGAGCGGTCAACAGCGTATTATTGAAGTATAGAGCATATTGAGCAGCACCTACCTCGTTGGCATCAGGATATACCGATATATTCACTGAAAATATATCTCCTTGCAGGACATTTTGATACGATGGCTCAACGCTCACCGTGGGTGCTGCCTGAGCCGATGCGACACAAAGGCAAATTAGAATGACCAGCGGTACTATCATCATTCCGACAATATTTCTATTTCTCACCTTATCTTCACCTCCTTACAAACTTGATTACCGCTGTCATGGTTATATGCTATAGCCATAGTAATTTCTCTTTCCCTCATCTTATACTCCCATTTCTTTTTTCCCATCCCTCGCATCTTTACCACCTCTCTATTTTCAACGTTTAGAATTTGTCCCCCGAAAAAAGAAAAAAGGAAAAATTTTTTATTTTTTGTTTGCCTATCCCCTATTCGCTTTTTTACTACCATGCAGTATGCCCCCAGTTCGCTCCTATAATCATTGCATCCAGGATGTTTATATTGCAGTCGTTGTTCAGGTCTGCTGCATCTTGCTGCAGGTCATCCCACAGTTTCTCCATGCACTCACTAACATCTGTATCACATGGGTCTGGATAACAGGGACAGTTAGCACAACAACAATCGTTCCAGTGCATTCCTATGTACGCGGCATCGAGAATGTTCACCTTACCATCTCCGTTCGCATCTCCCGCGATATACACAGTAACATCGAAGTTAGTCGTGCTGGTCGCCTCCGGGCATCCATCGTCTGTTACAGTCAGATAAGCAGTGAATGGCAGATAGTCTCCACCTGGATCGCCGAATGGCTCCCACTGCCATGACTCATACTTGTGCTCTTTGCACGTGCAGTTGTTCAGGTGTGAACCTTCACTGGTTCCGTATTGACCATCACCGAAAGCCCATCTGATGTAAGTGATGTTACCGCCCTTGTCAGGATAGTTGAGGTCGTAAGAGCAGGAGCATAGAGTTGTGGTGCACGGGTATTTCTTCGCAACGTTGTTTATACGATGCTTTGATATCCCAAGTGCAGTTGGCGGTATGTTGTTGTTTATTGTAACCGTACCGTTTTCGATAATAATGTCATAGTTTGGTGTCTGGTTGCAATCAACGATGATTACATCACTTAGATTTAGATTGCCTATGTCTCCACGTGCTCCGATTGCGGTGAACTGGATTGTTGCCAGGATACCTGCTTCAGTTACGCCGCTTTCTTTCTCCTTCCTTGTCTCAGCATAAGAAACGATGCCATTTGCCTGGTCTATCTCGTTGATAACCACAATCGTATCTGCGTCACTACCGAGGAACGGTCCCTTGTTTTGAGTCTCTGCCCTGACCACGCTCTTATTGTAGTACAAATCGTACTGAACACCATACACACAATGGCAAGCAGGGTCAACTATTATGTTTACATCGAACTGCTCTTGCGGTTGCACAGTGGTTTCAGGCGGGTCAACACTTATCCTCTTTTTACAGAAAATATCCACAGTGTTGCTCTTCATCTCAACCCACGTTTTATTGCATGCTATACCTTCAACAACCTGAGTGTTTGTGTTATTACAGCATTTGACCTTCTGCGCACCGAAGATTATGGTCAGTGTCTGGCTTTTCTCAAGTGTAAAGTCGGATGGGAATGTCCAAGTGACGTTTGTGGTATTATCTGGACCCGGTTCCACAGTAGGCGTCACAGGTGTGATCGGGACTCCATCCACGGTTATATTTTTGGTATCGGTGTAGTTCAAACTCTCTGATAGTATATCTGTAACTACGACGTTTGTCAGGTTGCAGCACTTTGGATGGACCTCGCACTTGAAGATGATGTCTTCATTAACCTTTGCCACCCTTGAGGTATCCCAACCAGGAATCGCTGGATTCCACACCCACTTATCAACATTTATGTCGAGTGGCTCTACATCCAGTTTTGCTACCGCGAATTCACTGTAACCAGCATAGCCTTGAGTATCGTTGACATAGAATTTAATTCGGTCAACGAGAATATCAGGAACTGAAATATTCCATACACCATTTATACCATGACTTTGGTTCCCCTGTGGATGGTAGTATTGGACATGAGAGCCACCGAGATACAAATCTATGTCTCCCTCTTCTGGCTCACCACCGGGTCCCTCATTGTCAAAGAGCGAACGAATTTCCAGATAGCTTAAACAATGAGGAGTATCGAACGTAATTTCAAGCCTTTCCAGTTTATCAATACTATCTACCTCGTCATCCTCTGCGCCAGATACTCCTAAGCCTCTTGTTCCGCGATGCGTTAGTATTCCAGGATCGCCATTTCGGTAACCCGTAACAGTAGCTGTTCCATTTAGAAGCGACCAATTATTAGTACCAAGATTCACCATTGTATCATCAGTAGACCATCCAGAAGTGTCACCATCAACACCAGAGAGTGGTTGAACGAAACTAATAGTGGAAACACCCCCTCCACTTCCAACTCCTATCGGTGCTATTGTTGCTAATATGCTCCCAACCACTACTGCTCCAAGCAAAATCGCTGTAATGTTTTTCTGTATATTCTTTGTATACCTATTCCAATTTTTTTTCATTTTTTTTTCTTTTTCACCTCCTAATTATTTGGGTATTTGTATAGCGCCCCTCCTCGGCGCTTCCCACAACTCTTCCACCTCTTTTCATTTTCCACCTCCTTCCTCCTCTGTGAAAAAATAAAAAAAAGCAGGGAAATACTGCTGCTCATCTCTCAGGCACCACACCGGCAGTTTAGATCCTTCCCATACATAAAGTGATCAAATATGTCCAATGCATCTCCCAAATCTATGTTGTCGTCTTTGTTAACATCCGCAGCCCACTCATTTGGCAGAGGAATACTGTACATAAAGTGATCAAATGTGTCCAATAC
>Ga0190286_1000623_pt1 | contig 14397 bp, 6 predicted proteins | sample 48691834_MG_FD_183241 | JGI IMG/M metagenome (GOLD analysis project Ga0190286, IMG submission 183241) | Hydrothermal vent microbial mat bacterial communities from Southern Trench, Guaymas Basin, Mexico - 4869-18-3-4_MG | ecosystem: Environmental > Aquatic > Marine > Hydrothermal vents > Microbial... | reverse complement strand
GGAGTTTGCAGTAGCACACATCCAATATAGCCTGGTAAAGTCACCCACCCTTCCTCATATCCATCAGAATCATATGTATATCCTAAGTTAAGTTCTGCATCAAACCCTATCATGTCGTCTTCTGCATCTCCAATATCATTATCCATGAAGTATCCCACATACACATCTCTTAAGGGGAAGGGATTCATATTTCTTATCTTGTAGTTAATGAATATAATGTTATCATTGTAGTTATAGTTCCAAGAATAGGTTCTCTGTTCTATCCTTATTCCCAGTCCCCATGTATCATAGGGACCGGTATCTCTTATCCATATCACAGTTGCATCATCTTCAGGTATCCAGTCTCCTCCACATGCGTATGTATCTTCCATGGAGACGATATCACCCATCTTAAGTTTCATTCCTTCAGGTCTTCTTGAATTTATACTTGTATCAGTAAAAGGCCATGTGGTCTGATAATCCAAGGGAGTTGTCCCCGGTTGAGCAAACAGATAGTTACCTTCCCCAGTATACCCATATCCTTTTGGAATCCTTTGGGTACTGAAATAGAGTCCAAGTCCTGAGATATCACCCATGGAACCTGCGTTCTCTAATTCAGGGGCACTCATTGCACCCATATCAGAGTAGAATGCTGCCTTGGAAACATTAGGAACCCACACTGTATCTTTTCCTTTTACCTGAGGATAAAGAGCACCAACCCATATTCCATTTGCCCAGCTATAATACTGTCTGGTCCCAGCAGGATACTCACCCACTGCTTTGTATATATACTCACCTCTTAATGCATCAAATGGGAATGTCCCATCATAGTATTCCCAGGTATAGGGTTGTCTAAAAACTCCTCCTTGAAGCGCATTTGAGACAAGCCACCCTTTAAGATTTCCTACTCCAGTCCATGCTATCATCCACCAGTCCGCGGGTTTATCAGTAATCTCGGATTGAAGAGATGCTCTCTTAGGGAACTTATATCCATAAGGGATATAACCCTTCGCAAATACTACTCCTATTATAAGAACAAAAATTAGAAACAATTTTTTGTACCTCATTTATCCTCCTTTAAAAGTTGATTTCAAACCCTAATTTTATGGTTATGGGATCGCTGTAATTCAATGGATTATCGTAATACTCTTCCCAGTCCTTCAAATCCGCAAGATATGCATCCCATGCACTGCTAAATCTTTCTGGGTACATATCTACATAATACTGGTATCTTGAAGGTTCCCATTTGGGTCTATTGCCAGGATCATTGGGTAGTCCGGTTCTGGAATAAACACTCCTTATATTTCTCAAGTTAAGTAGATTTCTTACATCCACATAAAATCCAAGTCTTGTCTTACCAAAATAAATTCCCTTTGTAATCTTGGTATCTATATTATAAGAGGGAGGCATCCTTTTGGAATTTGGCTCCAGAAGATTTCCCTTTTCGTCTGTAGGAGTATAAGGAGCTCCAGAAGCAAAAGAGAACTGAGCATTGATGTTGAGGTCTGATAAAACTCCAAAGAGAGCCCCCTTCATATAACCCCGGGGGAAATAGAAATTAATGTTTGCCTTCACTGTATGGGTGACATCAAACTCTAAAGGATAGACTGTTTTCGGGGGAGGTATATTCGTTCTGAGATATCTATAATAAAACTCTCTTGCAGAAGAACCGGTCCCCTTTGCATTGAGATAAGAGTATACAATGGTTCCTGAGAGATATTCATTTGCCCTTTTCACAATCCCTATATCTACTCCTTTTATGGTAGCAAAGTCTTCTAAAGTATATATGGTATAGCTTGCAAGTTTCTTTTTATATATCGTATTTATTCGCCTACTTGCAAGAAGATTCCTTACATCCTTATAATATGCAGTAATTTCTAATGCAAGATTTGGGGTAAAGGCATACTTGTATCCAACCTCATAGGCTATTGTCTTCTCCGGAGGAAGATTTGGATTCCCAATAAGAGGGACTCCAACCGTAATATCTGCTTCAAGATTTTGATAAATATCCCTGAAGGCAACGGGCTGGAAGAAATGCCCATAAGAGGCATATAAAACAGACTTCTCAGACACTGAGAAGGATATCCCTATCCTGGGGGATAACTGCCATTTAGGTTCTGCCTTTGCCTTTCCGGCATCTAAATTTTCTAAATCTACATAGAATTCTGAGTTGGGATCAAAATAGTCAAATCGCAACCCCGCATTTATTGTTAAATCCTGATATTCAAACTTATCCTGAATGAAGGAGGCAATGGATATGGGCTCTTTATGGTAATGGTCATTATATGGATTTTCATTTACAAACTGAACATCGGTAAGGTCAAGGAAGTACTTAATGTACTCTGCTCCAGCCTTAATCTCATGATATTTGTTTGCCTGCCAAGTTAGTTTGAAGTCTGCGGTATAATGTTGGGTAGTCCTATCATGCCACCAAGGTCTAAAATAGTATGCCCATCTCCTCCATATAGGTTCACTTTCATATCTAATGAGATACATATTCCCACTGGATTCCACAGAGTCATCTGGAATGGAATCCATCTGCCATAGTTTTATATCACGTTGATACTTCTCAAGATCAAATAGATGGTATATTACTGTGTCTTTATCTATCATCCATGTATTGACTTCGTAACAGAACTCGTTTCTTGCTTCTACTTCCCTCTTTAACTGATCCTCTTTGGTTTCCCCAAGCCATTTCCATCTCTTCTCTTCATTATCATAATAACCGTACTTTTCCACTTTTTCATAATACCAGTACCACAATGCCCTTGCAGAATCCAAGGCTTTGGAAGAAAACCGATCATTATAATAGCTCCAGAAGGTAATATCAGAGTCTAAGAGTTGTTGGTAGTAAGTAATAATAGAATCAGGAACGTTAAACTTCATGGAATCCGGGTCATACCATCTTTTACCATCTGCATTTTTTTGGTTGTATGCCCATCCTAACCACTTGAGCCTTTTCCCGAAAGCCATGAAATCATTGTAATGTCTCCCATCTTGAGAACTTAAATGGAAATGAGTTTTAAAGGTTCCTATGTTTACCGTATAGAAAAGATTGTCTCTTAAACTATGTATAATTTTTAAATTTAACTGGTAGTTGTCTCTTATATACCTTGGTGTTTGAGAAAGCCAGACTCCCTTTGACCTGGAATGGCTATACCGATGATACCAGGTATTTGCATAGTTACCACTTAAAACCGCCTTGAACCCGGTAAAGGGTTTCCATGTTAGTTTTGCGGTTCCACTTTTCCTATGCTCATCATTATGGGGTAACCTATCTTCATGTTCCAAGATATTTCCCGATGCAAAAAAGGTGAGTTTTGGAATTACAGGAACAGGCCCTCCAAGGTTCAGACTTACATTATCATGCCCAAATCCATATTTATGCCCATTCACTTCAAACATTAAAGGTCTGTCAGTTTCATAAACTGCTGAACCGGAATATCTCCTACCTCCTTCCTTTGTAACAATATTAACAATCCCTGAAAGAGCTTTACCATATTCAGCACTGAACCCTCCGGTAATCACCAGCATCTCTGCTATTGCATTCTTATCCACAAAAACTCCACTGGCTCCGGTAGCGGGGTCATTGGCATTTATACCATCCACTACATAAACCACTTCACCACCTCTTCCACCTCTTACATGCAGTCCTCCTGAGAGTCCATGGCTGGTCTCAACCACTCCTGCTTGAAGTGCGACTACATCCTGATAATCGGTTATTGGAGCCTCTCGGAGAGTTCTCTCTTCAATTCTTTTTCGAGAACTGGTAACATCCTTCTCTATAATAGGTCTTTCAGCTTTTACAACAACTTCAGGTAACTTAATTGCCGCAGGTTCTAATTTGAAATTAATATATGTAGTTGCATCAGCAGAAACCTTCACATTTTTCACTCTAACTGTGGTATATCCTATCATTGAAGCCTCGAGCGTATATGTGCCCACAGGAACATTTATTATGAAGTATGAGCCATCTATATCAGCAGAAGCTCCAAGCTCTGTCCCCACCACGATAATAGAGGCTCCTACAAGAGGTTCACCTGTAGATTTATCAATCACCCTTCCTGCTATTTTACCTGTAATCCCCGCATGTAGCCCGGCAAAGATAATAAAAAAACCTAAAAATACCTTCTTCATTTTACCTCCTTGTTTATTTTAAGGAGGGGGAAGGGCCCCCTCCTCTGGGCTATATTAAAATATGAAATTAAATATAACCCTGTGAGACCCACCAAGAAACTCTATGTGCCTATAAACATAATCTATTCTGAGTTCCTTCCCAATGCCTGGTCTTACCGTAATTCCAGCCCCACAAGATAAACCAGTAAGAAAGCCCACCTCCTTGGCATAGTCCAAATCGGTATTAAGAATGTATCCTCCTCTTAAGAAAAAGAAGTTATTCATATTGTACTCAGCCCCAATGTTAAGTGTTTCATTTATATCAGAAGGATGCACTATATCCGCAGTAAGGGTTAGTATCCTATTAGAGATGTTAATAACATTGTAGGCTACCCCAAACCTGAACATTGTGGGTAGAGGTGCAGGAGTGGTTCTATACTCCGCAGGAATGGGCATATCAGGTCTTACTGAATCGTAAACATTTATCTGTAACTGTCTTCCCCGGTAACTGAGTTCTGGACCAAAATTTGCTATGGTAACTCCCAATCTTAAGTCTCCAGGACCTCCTGCTTTATAAAAAAGTCCCACATCCATAGCTACCCCATTTGCAGATACATCCCATATGCCTTCATGTATCATTTTGAAAGTGGTGCCAAAGGAAAGTTTATCTGTAATCATTTTCCCAAAGGAGAACCCTAAAGCGATATCTGCTGCTCCAAAGGTTACTCCAGTACCCAAATCTTCTCTTACCGGAGTTGTTATGTCATCCAGTTTTGTCTCTTCAAACTTCCCCATGGTTAAAACCGTGGCACTTATCCCTATGGTTCCCACACCTTTTATAGGAAAGACCATGGAAATAAAGTCATGGTTGATATCTGCAATCCAGTCTATATGGTTCAAAAGCACCTGAATCCCTTGGATATTCCCCAGACCCGCTGGATTCCAATAGGTTGCTGAGGCATCATCTGCTATGGCAACAAAGGCATCTCCCATACCCGTAGGTCTTCCCACACCTATTTTAAGAAAGGGTGCGGAGGTTGTGGCTACCTTGGAAAAGGCACCAAATAATACAGAGGTTATAATACTTATAAAAATCAGTGTTTTTTTCATTTTATCCTCCTTAATGTAAGATTGCAAACTTACCCACCTGAGAACCTACCTTTGATTCCACATGGAATATGTAGACTCCAGAAGCCACAATCTGGTCATGCATATTTAAGAGATTCCAGAACTCCATTCCACCTTTATCTTCATCCTCACTCACTGCTTTATGTTCTATAACCTTGACCAGGTCTCCTGCAAGGGTATATATTCTAATGGTACACTCAGAGGGAAGATTTATAAACGCTATCTTTCTTGCTTCTCTTCTTATCTCCCATCTGTTATACATTATATAAGGATTGGGAACAACTTTTACATTAAGTGTTAGGGTAGTATCTTCGAGTAATTTTTCAGATTCTAAGGTAATCTGATATTTATTATATCCAGGGGTTGTTTTCTGAACCTTTGCCCCCTTAACAATCCAGACATCTCCATCATTAATATAAGAAGCAAGATCACCAAGAGGCTCATTACCTTTATCTTTTAACTGGATGTAGCCACCGCATAAATATATTGCAGAGATATTATCGTTATATGGATCAAGTGTGTTTTTAGGGCCTTCTTTGGCAAACTGAAATGCCCATCCATCTGCATTCTCAGGATGTTCAGAAGAAAATTCCACAAAGGGAACCTCTATATTATGATCCATATCTAATACATCAATCGAGAGGATGTTTCCATTTTTATGCCAGGTAATCTTAAAATCAGCACCTCTATATGCCCATACTGCCTTGGTAGCCTTGGGGAATTTAATAATATCTAAGGGATAGGAGCCCTTCTCCAAGATTATATTTTCAAATGCTTGGGAAATCTTATCAACATCCCATGTGAGTTTAAAAGCAGACCCTGAAAGAAAAGGAAAGAGCTCCACTGAATCAGGCTCTCCAAAAACTATTTTTATACTGTCATTATAAACACTATCCTTCCAAGAAATCTGATAGGGATAAATCACCTCATCCGATGACCCGGTATAAACTGGACCCTTAAACTCCATATCAAATGTAATTACTTCTCCAAGAGGAGGATAGATAGGAGTTACCTCTATGGAAACTCCTGGGCTCATAGTATCACCGGATACTACATTTACATAAACCTTTGACTCCACATACTCGCATGGCTGAGTCCTGGGGATTGCACTCACCGGTTTTTTCCCTCCTTCAAGCCAGAAAGCCACTGGAATAGAGTCCAAGGTACTATCACTATATTCCCATATAAATATTGTATCTCCCTTATTATTTACAAAAGTATCCACCGCTATTGAGTCTGTATACACCCAGCGAAATGTGGTATAGTAATTATAGTCGAAGGCAGAAACTGCATAATAATAAGGGAATCCATTTACCACATCATCATCTACATAATAATACTTCAACCCTTTATCATCCGCTATAATCCATCTATTGGAATCTGCAGATGTGGTATCACTAAATACAATTCCATCCTTTTTATCAAAGGTTGCCAAAAGCTCCCATTCTTTTCCATCCTCGCTTTTATAGAGTTTATATCCTTCAAAGTCATACTCTTTGTAATTGGGGTCGTAACCTGCACTTCCTGGCAGAGAGGCAATTTTATAATAAGGATCGGGTTGGGTCTCTGAATAATTATCCCATGTTATTATTATTTCCTTATCCCTTGGAATCAATCTCACATTGGGAGATGGAGGAGGTGCAGGCAGAAGCCAGTTCATATCATATATGAACTGTGCAGTTGAGGATACTTTTGCCAAGGGTAGCGTATCCTGTTCCCCATTTATCCAGTATTCTGCTGCAATTACCGCTACCACAAGTACAGTGGAATCTCCCGGGGCTAAACTAAAGGGACCTGTAGATTGCAAAAATCTTTTATCAGCAGGTCCTGGGTCTATACTATCGTAAGGCATGTATATTCCGGACCTGTAATCATAGCCTGCCATCATCATATACCTATCTTTATCAGTAGGAGGGTCTATATCTATAGTAAATCTTTTAAAAGCAGTTAACCCAAGCTGTTCTATTTCACTCGGGTCTTCCCAGTCAGGAACTCCATCACCGTCTCTATCTCCATAAGGAGGATACTTTGCTATTAACAGAGTGCTATCAAGTTCTTGTTCATCTGTAAGTCCATCTCCATCATTATCTATCCCATCATTTAATGCATATGGGCTTTGTAAGTAATCGTAAGCCATTACTCCAGGAATTCCTGATTCCCATTGAGGTCTGGGAGTTTCCTTACCATCATAATCCCAGCAGAATCCCACATTATCCACATACAAACTATCTCCTGTCTCTGGGTCATAAAATGTTTTCTTAAGAATGAGTCCTATCATATCATCTCGATAATTACCTATATCTGGGTCCACCACCGCAGCCACATACATGCTGTCTATAGGATGGTCTGTAACATTTTTAATTACATACTTCAAAAATACAATGTCTCTGTTTGATGTATAGTTCCAAGCATAAACCCACAAATATATATCCACTCCAATGGGTCTTGTATCTCCTGGGTCATGGGTGGCAGGATCAAAATCGGAAAAGGCACAGAACATATCCTGCAAGGAAAAAACCTGGGGTCCTTCTGGTCCCCAAGTTATATGGAACCTTTCCCAAGGCACTGCACTCCAATCGTCCTCAGTAGACTTATATATTCTATCCTGGGGATTACCGTATCCTTGCTCCCAGTAATCATGAATAGCAGGCACCATCTCTGAAGCTCCTGAATTAGGATTGTATCCATAACTTACAAGGGCTTGAGAAGAATCTTTATCATATGCTCCTATCCATATTCCTGCACCAAAAAGGTAATAATTATGCAAAGGCTGGGGCCAGTATCCTCCGGGGTCTCCGGTCTGAGCATTATGCCCAAACCTTCCATCATTTAACACCTTAAGATTCCATGCATTTATATCCGATTCCTTCATATCAAATATCCTGCTCCGGGGTGTATAAGAGGCAGTCCTCGCTATAACCAAAGATACTATTAAAAACCCTAAAATTAATACTCTCTTCATATTATTACCTCCTTTTAAAATAGAATACTAAATCCTATTCTTATAAGCCTTGGATTCCCATAGTTAAGAGGATTATCAACAAGGGGTTTTCTTGCCTTCATGTAGGAATCATATGTCTCCCATCTTGTTATATATCCATCATGGTTGTAGTCTCTTGCAGGATGATAATAGGTAAATCCTATCCATCCCACAGGCGAAAAATCATTTTCCGTTATTATTCTTCCATCGTCAGAAGGGCTTCCAGTAGCTCCATGCACAGAAAGTACATTGGTTACATCAAACAAATTCCTTATATCTGCAAAAAATTCGGCTCCAATTCCAAAAATCTTGATTCTCTTTGTTATTTTTGCATCCGTATACCATACATTTGGTCTGCGTGCAGAGTTTAAATCACCAATTTGATTACCCCTTGGATCAGTGGGAGTATAAGGAAGCCCGGTTCTAAAATGGGTAACAAGACCTATCTCAGTATTCTTAAGCAATCCTATATAAAAATCTTTTGGGAAGGAAAATCCCAAATCCCAATTTAAGGTGTGTCTTACATCATAATCAAGCCAGTAATCCACAGCTGGGGTTACTATACCTCGATAACTGAGATAATAGTTTGCATAGGCAGTGGATGCAGTGCCCTTTGCCTCTTGATATGTATAAGAAACCTTACTGTGCCATACATGTTCTGGAATCTTAATTTTTGTGATGGTAACCTCGAATCCCTTTACTCTTCCGAAAGCAGTATTCTTATATAAATAGTAAGACATGGGAAGAGCCTGAATAAGTTCAGTGGTGGTAAGGTCATATATATCCTTATAGAATAAAGTGAGGTCAAAGGCAAAGTAATCGGTAAGCTGTGCTTCGAATCCTGTCTCATAGGCTATGGTTCTTTCTGCAGCAAGGTCCGGATTGCCCACTATTATGTTTCCTCTTCTTGCGATATCAGCATGCAGGGATTCATAAAGATAGGTAAATCCAGGGTCCTGGAAGAAGTGACCATAAGAAAACCTAAACTTTATCCTTTCAGTTATAGGAAACGCCATACCAAATCTTGGAGAAATTCTATACTTAATAGAAGCTCTAACCGTATCTTTTCTGAATAGACTTTCAGGGTATACTCTTTTATATGCTGCAGGATCAAGCAAATCGAGCCTAAAGCCACCTCTTAACACAAGCCCTTGAAAGTCTGCCCTATCCTGAATATAACATGCAAGCCTATAAGGATAAAGGTTGTATGCATCCCAGAAGGGGTTAGGGTCCCAAGGAAGAGAATTTTCATAAAGTTTAAGGTTATACCTATTGAATTCTATCCCTGTTTTAAACTCATGTATCTTTCCTATGTTTAGGGTAAAATCCCCTTTTGCCGTATAGGTCTCAGAACCCCGGTAATGCCATAGTCTGTAATCTCCTTCTCCATAATAAAGCCCAGGTACTCCCCAAGGGTTGTTTGTAGTATAGTTGTTGTATCTCTCAAATCTCATAGTATCACCTTCAGGGGTAACTTTGCTGAATTTGTATAGAATCTTTACTGCAGAATCAGGAGGAATACTGTCATTATGCAATACAAAATCCTCTGCCTTGAATCTGAATCTATGCCATAACCCAATTTTATCCATGATTCCCCATATCCCTTCCAGGCTGTCCTCTGCAACTTTATCCCTAACCGATTGCAATCTATCATTATAGAAGTAACCAAACTTAAGGTTTAATACCGCAGAACCTATCATTCTGTTGAAAAGTATGTTAACTCTTCGAAAATCCATTCGTGCAGATTGATACCTATCCAGCCAGTATCTCCAGTACATACTGAAAAAGTTCCACTGTTCACTGCTTAAGAACCCGGATATATTTATCTTCCCTTGAGGAGTTCTAAAGGTTAATTTCCCTTCTAATCTTCCCTCATCCCTTTTTCCTGGAAGTCTATCTCTATTTGTGTATAGGTAATCCCTTGTGAACAGTTCTCCGGAGAGAAAATATCCTGATTTTTTAATAAAAGGTAATGGTCCAGAGATATGTCCCTGCCAGTATTTATAACCATAATTTAAGGCTTCGGTTGGAAATACTGCATCAGTGGTATATCTCAAAGCCCCTTCAGTTGGTTTTGTCCCACCTTCCTTTGTCACCACCTGCACCACGCCCGACATTGCCTGACCATATTCAGGGTCAAACCCCCCGGTAAGCACCACTATCTCCTGGATCGCATCTCTGGAAGGTGCTGCATAAGATATTCCGTAAAATGGATCCTGGGTATTTATTCCATCTACATAGGTGGCAACTTCTCCAAATCTTCCTCCTCTTATATGAGTGAATCCATCTGCAGTCACAACTCCAGCCTGTAATGCCACAAGACCTCCCAGAGTCTGTACCGGTAATCTATCAAATTCCTTTGAGGAAATAACCCTTGTGGTCTGAACCGCTGTCCTCACCACAACTTCTCTTTTTGCCTTTACTTCAACCGGACCAACCTCTATAACTGTAGGTTTCAGTTTGAAGTCCACTGTGGTTGTCTGGTCCGGTATTACCTGAATACCACTTTTTCTCACACTTTGATAGCCAATATAAGAGGCAGTGACCGTATAGGTTCCAGGAGGTATATTAAATATAAGATAGGTTCCTGTTTCATCAGTTGCTGCTCCGAGTTCTGTCCCTTCTATTATCACATTCACTCCAATAAGAGGCTCTCCAGTTTCAGCATCTGTAATCCTTCCCACAATTCTACCTGTTTCACCCGCCCATAAAAGGGCAAAAATGAAAAGGGATATAATTAAAAACCTTTTCATACTACCTCCTATTCAACCTTTATTGGAATCGCCCACATTGTCTCTTTCCAAACTTCATTAGGGAATACAAAAACATGATAAAGAATAGCTTCAAAGTATATTCTCTGAATACCGGTTTGAGTAAATGCAAACTTTTTTACCTCAGGATATAAAAATCTCTTTCCTTCTACAATAAAGTATTTCACCACCGTATCCACCACATTAAATCCCATATCCTCGTCAGCCCATACCCAGTACACAGAAATCTCCACACTATCTTTCGCTTTTATGGTGATCAAAGAGTCTAAAGAATAAAGTCTTCTTACTCCATAGGTAAGGGTATCTGGAACGAAATTCACTGTATCCACTCCTGCGCTGTGTTTAAAAATCACCATTCTAATCCAGGGAGCATCGGAAAAATTGGGCACGTTCATTTCCGCGCCCCCGGTAATTTTTGAAAGATACCAGTTATTTTCTTCATCTCTTTCAAAAAATGCCTCTTGCCATACCACTCCAATGAAATCCTTTTCAAAAAGGGTATCAATGGAGGTAGAAGTAGTATCTCCTTTTCGGTAAACCTCATCCAAATATATTTTTGCCACTGCTGTAAGAGAGTCTGTAATCCTTACCTGAAGAGTGGTGTCAAATGGACTTACTATTATAGTATCCTTATGCTGAACCAGTTCTTTAAGAGACCTAAAAAATCTAAAAGGTATATACCTCTCCCTTAAGGTATCATTTTCTACATACTTGTGGAGTGTCCCCTTTAAATCAGAACCAATTTCAACGGTATCTCCTAAAAAACCAAGCACCTCAAACAACTCTTTATTCTCATCAAGTAATGACCTTATGGCTATAGTATCCTCGGAAGAAGGCTCCCAGGGAGGTTCTGGAGGTTCTTTACCACAACATAAAAATATTATCGTTACAGCCATTATCTTCTTCATCTTCCCTCCTATAATCTTTGGGACTGTATTTACTATATATAAGGGGGCATAAATGCCCCCTTATATTTTATCTTACGAGCGTTATCTTTCCTTTATAGAGGCCCTCGGATGTTTCCATTAGATAGAAGAAAACACCTGAGGAAACATCTGGTCTCCACCTGATTGTATTTTCTCCTTTCTTGAGATCTATGCTTCTCTTGTAAACCAGTTTTCCTGATACATCATAAACTCTGAGATTTGCTGGAGAAGGTACATTAGTGTTTATATTAAATACCACCTCTTTAGTAGAGAAGGTCGGAAGTAAAGTAATATATGGCTTGGTAGTTTCTTCAATTCCTACTCCTCCACCGTAAGGACTTCCGGTATAATCAGCAGTTATACCTACTCCTTCAGGAGGAACATTTGCCAAATCAAAGGAGTATGCACCATTATCATAATCTATAGTTCCTGTGCCACCCGCATCGCTGGAGAGATTCCCTGCCCCATCATCTGTGAGTATCTCACCTGCTCCGTAAATAACCACTGAATTTTCGGCAATAGGATATTTCTTGAGTTTACCTTCAAAATGTGTTGTGGAACCGTCTCCAACAGCAAGAAGTTCATTTCTAACTTCCCATTCCTTTGGTCCTGGAATTGTTATGGAATGGTTCATGTATTTTATGTATATGGGCATTATTATATCATTCTCCACATCATAGTATATATCTGAACCATCGAAACTCTCCACAAAGAATATATGGGCAAGATTGTTTATATAATCTATTCTCTTTGCTATAACAGGGACATTTTCATTCTCATCGGCGCTGTTTGTAAGATTAATTGGAACACCCCAAGATTTTCCTCCGTCATAAGAAATATTAGCATATATATCCCATGGAACCATTGCTCCAATTGTTGAATCTGCAAGATTATCATCATGTCCCCATACCACACATACTACATCACTATCTCCTATTACACCCGTTCCTATTGCAGGTCCAGGATACTCTAAAAGAACCGGAATAAGAGCCCCTGTTGAGGGATCTCTAACAGTATTAATGGGCATCAATGTATCTCCAGCAGGATTTGTGGAAACATATACTCCTCCAATCACTGGATAGTGTCCTACCTGGTCATGCTGCTGGGTTAATGCTACCACAAGAACCGGGTCTCCAGTGGATGTAAGCACTACCTGCCACCATATATAGCCGGGGCCATCAAAAAGAGGGAAATAAACAAAATCCCAAGGCTCAGGGATGGACCATGTTGCCCCATTATCTTCAGAAACAGTATAATAAAGTCCAGCACCCTCTACAAATCCAACAACCACTGCCTTTCCATCTCTGTAATCCCAGGTGCATGTTCCCACACCCATACCTTCAAACAACTCTCCATTATCATTTACCACTGTAAAGTCCTCTGTGGTGTTGTACCATAAGGTTCTTGGCTCTGCAGTTTCCATTATTATAAGCACATTCCCATCATCTGTAACTTTACCCACAACCTTATGAACACCTATATCTCCTGTAATGTTAACAGGGGGATCCCATACACCACCACAGTATCCTCCCGAACCATAGCTACCAAATCCATGTCCCCAGGCAGGTCCTGGAGCAAGAACAGGATATGTGGCTCTGGGCATATCACCTGCCACTGCAGTGGGATATCTTGCACCTTCACCCTCTTCATAATCATACACAAGGTCTTGGCACCAAGAAGCTCCATTGTCGTTCGAAACATTCACATGCAATCTTCCCACATCATCAAATGCTCTGTTCACTATAGTAATCCAGCTCTCCCCGTCCACATCAGACCATGCAATACACTCATGCCCTACCGCATAAAAGGCAGTGTACTGATTACCCGCAGAATCCACCACTACTCCGGTCAATGAATTTATTGTGCTCTGTCTTGGTCCTACCTCATTATGGTCAAAGGGGTTTTCTACCTTCAAAGGAATGAGGTTAGATTCACTAAGTCTCATTAATCTGGGTGCCCCAAATGCTACACCCACCATTACTAAAAAGACCAATACTTTTTTCATTTTATCCTCCTTTTTTTATTTTTTTACTTTCTTTTTTAATGATTTATCACCTCCTTTCTAATCTGTGAGTTTAAAATCAAAGGGTATAACTACCCATACTCTTACATACCTATCCCTCTGTTTTGCTGGAGAGAATATCCATTGTCGAGCAGCCCTTAAGGCAGCCCGATCCAGCTCTGCATTCTTAGATGATTTGATAATCACTGCATCAGCAATCTTGCCATCTATATCTACCAGTACTTTCACCACCACCTTCCCTTCTATTTCTGCTTTTCTCGCAAGTTCAGGATACACAGGCTTAACCTGATGAATAGGCTTGGGTTTAACCTCTACTTTCCAGAAAGGCACCACGGGAATTTCAACAGACTCCTCTGGTTTTTTGTATATTTCTGCAAAATCGGTTGCCCCAATGGTGGCTGCTTCAACCTCTGCCTCAGATTCAGCAGCCACAGGAAGTGCAGGCTTCTGCTCCGGAGGAGGCTCCACTATCTC
>Ga0190286_1000622_pt1 | contig 14443 bp, 14 predicted proteins | sample 48691834_MG_FD_183241 | JGI IMG/M metagenome (GOLD analysis project Ga0190286, IMG submission 183241) | Hydrothermal vent microbial mat bacterial communities from Southern Trench, Guaymas Basin, Mexico - 4869-18-3-4_MG | ecosystem: Environmental > Aquatic > Marine > Hydrothermal vents >... | reverse complement strand
TGGGTAGCGATTTTCTTAGTAAATCATCCAGATGCAAAAGTTAATTCATATATTGCGATTCCTTATAATCCTTATGAACCAAAGCCGTATGAAAGATGGACGCTTAAAGGGATGTTAGATTTAGAGAGAGAATTGAAAGTTGCAGAGGAATTTTGGGATTTTCTTGGTGGCAATGGCGCATATTCTGAACTATTAGATTGTTTTGAGAGAGTGGGTATTGAATTAAGACCCGAAATTGATAAATATTTCTCGAAATTCAAATAATGAGCAAAAAGAAGGAATGGCACGTCATATAACACAGCATAAAAGGTTCGTGCCTAACGGCACTCACCCAAATCCTTCGCTTTCAGCTCAGGACTTCTTTTATGCTGGGAACGTTAGGCGACATTTCAATTGGGAAATAGAAAATGAAAGTATCTAAGGACATACTGGGGTTAGCTGCTGAATTTGCTGTGGCAAGTGAACTTTGCAAGAGGAACATCTACGCTCAGTTAACTCTTGGATTGCGAAAACGTACAGATATCTTAGTTGAAACTGAGAAAGGGATGTTGAGAATCCAAGTCAAAAGATGGTCGAAGAACATAAAGACCGATGGGATAAAATAGCAAATATTGTAGGAAATGAGAATGCTATAAGTTGAGCGTGAAAAAAAGTGTCTCTGATCAGGAAATAGAAGATTTTTGTGAGAAAATTCGTAATGAGTTCAGTGGCTACACCGAATCTAATCCTGTGACTACCCGAAGTTTTTCGGCTAAGAGATTGCATTCCCTCAGATTCACCCGATCCAGTTGTAATCTCAAAAGCACAGGAACTCACAACCTGAGGAATTTTATTGGCCATTTACAACAATCTAATAAACATAACTTAGTACCAAGTTGCCATTGGCGTCTCTAATAAAAATAGTGTCACCATCATTGTTCCATATAGGTCTCCTACTTCCCCAAAAAACCTCACTTTGAGTATATTTTCCTAAACCAGTGCGCAAGGTCACCTTGGCCTTAGCTTCCTTTAAAAGAGGCAGTATATCTACAATTTGGATAGTTAGAACAGGCAATGAACCTTATCCCCTTTTTACTTTTCCTTACTACCAGTGGTTTTCCACATTCAGGGCAATTACCTAATTGCTTTTCTGCTTCTTTTTCTATTTTTTTAGTAAAACGGCACTCAGGATAGCCAGAGCAGGCCAGAAATGGGCCATAACGTCCTCGCCGCAATACCAGCAGCCTCCCACATTTAGGACAAACCTCGTCTGTTTCATTATCTGTGTTTATAATGTTGATATTCCCCTTTTCATCACGTTTAAATTCCTTGGTATTCTTACAATTTGGATAATTAGAACATGCCAAAAAATGTCCGTGCTTTCCCCACTTAATCACCATAGGATGCCCGCACTGCTCACAGATAATATCTGTAGGTAAACCACTTGATTTTATAGTTGCCATGTTTTCTTGGGCTTTTTTAAGATTTTCCTCAAAAACCTTATAAAATTTTTTTAATGTTTCTACCCACTTTACTTTCCCTTCTTCTATCTCGTCTAGTTCTTCTTCTAGGTGGGCAGTAAAGGATACATCCATAATGTCAGGGAAATTCTCTACTAATAAGCCAGTGACTAGAAGTCCTAATTCTGTAGGTTTAATTTTTTGCTTTTCTTTAACTGCATAATTTCTTTCTAATATTGTAGAAATGATTATAGCATAGGTACTAGGACGGCCTATACCCTTTTCTTCCAATTCCTTAATCAAACTGGCCTCGGTGTAATGTGCTGGTGGTTTTGTAAAGTGTTGCTTAGGAACAATCTCTTTTACCTTGAGCACCTCTGCCTCCTTTAATGGTGGCAATAAAGCCAACTCCTCTTTTTCTTTATATAGGTGCTTAAATCCAGGCCATTTCAGTACACTTCCCTTTGCCTGGAATAGATATTCACCTGCACTAATGTCTATAGTGGTCTGGTCATATATAGCAGGACTCATCTGACTGGCCAGAAACCTCTTCCATATAAGTTCATAAATTGCATATTGAGATTTATTAAGATAAGGGGTCACAGCCTCAGGTGTTCTATAAACAGAGGTTGGTCTAATGGCCTCATGGGCGTCCTGAACATGCTTTTTATTTTTATAGATATGAGGAGCCTTCGGAAGATAATCCTTTTCAAAATGGGTATTTATGAATTTTCTTGCCTCATCTATAGCAAGATGGGAAACCCTTACTGAATCAGTACGCATATAACTAATTAGGCCAATGTGTCCCTGTTTTCCTAAAGGGATGCCCTCATAGAGTTGCTGTGCTATGAGCATGGTCTTTTTTGCACTAAAATTTAATCTTTTTGCCGCCTCTTGTTGAAGTCCGCTAGTAGTAAAAGCAGGAGGGGGGTAGCGTTTCTTTTCATCAAGTATTACCCTTGAAACTACAAAGGGCTCCCCTCTCAGTGCCTCTACTATTTTATGGGCCTGTTCTTTTGTAGAAATATCAATCTTTTTTCTATTGATTTTAATGAGTTTTGCCTCAAATACAGGTGGTGTTTGTCCAGCAAGCCTTGCTATAACCTCCCAATACTCCTTAGGACAAAAGGCACAAATGCTGCGTTCCCTCTCACATATAAGCCTTAAAGCCACAGATTGAACCCGACCTGCAGAAAGTCCACGTCTTACCTTTTCCCACAAAAGTGGTGAGATTTTATAGCCTACTAACCGATCCAGGATACGCCTGGCTTGCTGCGAATTAAATCTATTTTTATTCAATTCTGTAGGAGATTGAATGGCCTCCTTTATGGCCTTAAGGGTAAATTCATGGAATAATACCCTCTTTATAGCCCTTTTACCGTCTAACTCCTGGGCCAGATGCCAGGCAATGGCCTCTCCTTCACGGTCTGGATCAGGGCCTAAGTAGATTTCCTTTGCCCCTTGAGCTATCTTTTTTAATCTTGTAACAACCTTCTCCTTTCCTGGAATTATTGTATAAACAGGCTTAAAATTATGATCAGTATCCACTCCCAAAGTATTTTTGGGCAGATTTTTTATATGCCCTAAAGTAGCCTCAATTTCAAATCCTTTAAGATACCTTCCTAATGTCCTTGCCTTAGTGGGAGATTCCACAATCAACAACTTTTTTTTCACTTGAAAGCAACCTCCTTATTCAACTACTCGTGATTTTGGTTTTCATTTCACCTGCTTTGTATATATTAAACCCAAATAAAATGTAGAGAATCCAATAGTCAGGAGCCAAAATCCAGAACATCACCCCTCATTCTGACTTCTGAATTTTCCTGTTTGACATTAAAACCTTTTTACATATTGTTTTCCGGGTAGCTCTTTCACTAGGCCTTTTATCTCCATAGTCATCAATCTTGATGAAATTTCCCTTACAGGCCTATCTAATGCCTGGGCCAATTCATCCAAATATTTTGGTATATCTAGTAGTGCCCAAATTTCCTTTTCTCCTGAATTTAACTGAACCGTTTTCTTTCTTTTGACCTCAGAGAAATTATAAAATTGGTCTATTTCTTCTAAGATATCTTCTACCTTCTCTACCAATTTTGCCCCTTGTTTAATAAGTTTGTGTGTGCCTTCACTTCTGAAAGAATCAATCTGACCAGGTACAGCAAAGACTTCACGCCCTTGTTCTAAGGCCAATCTAGCAGTAATCAAAGACCCACTCCTCTTTGCTGCCTCTACTACTATCACACCAAAAGAAACACCGCTAATAACCCTATTCCTGATAGGGAAATTCTGTGCCTCTGGGGGTGTCCCGAAGTGGAATTCTGAGATTAATGCTCCAACCTCAGAGATTTTCTCATAAAGTTTTTTATTTTCACGTGGATAAATCACATCTATACCACAACCCAAAACAGCGATGGTCTTTTTTCCTGCCCTAATTGCCCCTTGATGGGCAGCAGTATCAATACCCCTTGCCAAACCACTTACTATGGTAATACCAAAGTTTGAAAGCTCAGAGGCCAGCCGTGTTGTAGCCTTAAGACCATATACACTGGCCAAACGTGACCCCACTATAGCAACCATTGGGCTATTAAGTATTTCTAAGTTCCCATTTACATAAAGGAAAGGAGGCGGGTCATATATCTCCTTAAGAAGGACAGGATAACTATGATCATAATAGGTAATAAATTTGATGTTTAATTCAGAAAGCCTCTTGAGTTCCCTTTCTACTTCTTCACGCCAGTCATAGCCCTTTAGATCCCTTATAAGCCTTTCACTCAGACCAAAACTTCTTAATGTCTTCTCTTCTGCCTCTAATATTGCCTTTGGATGTTTAAATTCTTTTAATAATTTTAAATATGTGCGTTGCCCTATGCCAGGAATAAAACTCAGGGCAAGCCAATCTTGATAATCTTGTTCCTCACTGAGGGTTGAGGATGGCTTCATCTTAATAGTCTATTCTACTATATCTCCACAATGAAAAGGTTGTATTGATTTTAATATAAAGGCAGTTGCACTATTTTTCGTAACATAAACTACAAGCAACTTCCCCAGATATGCCAAAGGAAAGGGTAGGGGTTGTTTACGATACACATTTAGTACATGGCCTATTTTTACGCCTTTTTCAGTCCCTGCATCTATATAAACAATATGAGGCCAACCTATCTCTGTTACATTTTCTCTACTTGCTACAATGGTGGCCTTAATACATGGTCTTTCCTCTAATATTTGAATGCGCTTAGAGATAGAACAGTAGGGCATAAGGTAATCACCTACATAAACTACATCATAACTATGAACAATCTCTGCCTCTGCCAGTTTTTCATAAACTTTTTCTATCTTTAATACCCCCAATATATAATGCACATAACCTATTTCACCTGTTTTTGGATGATGGACTTCTGATGTCCGATAAATAAAGTACTTTTCACCTACATCTGGTAGTTTTTTATTAAATTGTAAAAATACCTTATCCCCTCTTCCCAAAATGGTTTTATCTGACTCTTTTGTCTTAAAAACTTGACCAACATAGGGGTCTGGTTTGGGCTTTAGATAGCCAACTGCTTCTATGGACATAATCTCAAAAATATCTGCCAAGGATATATAGAAAAAAATAAATACTAAGATAAATATCCCAAAAAATGTCTTTTTATTCATTTATTATCTACTTGTTTTTATCTTATATTTCTTAGATGCCGCTTGTTCTAAGGCAACCAAGACCGGACTAGCTACAAAAATTGAGGAGTAGGTCCCCACTATGGCCCCTATGAGAAGGGCAAATATAAAATTATGGATGACCCCCCCACCCCAAATAAATAGTGAAATTAAAACCAATAAAGTGGTTAGTGAAGTCAAAATAGTCCTACTTAAGGTTTCATTTATGCTCATATTGATTATATTAGGAAATTTTTCTTTATAGGACTTGCGTAAATTTTCTCTAATACGGTCAAATACTACAATGGTATCATTCAGAGAATAACCCATTATGGTCAATAAGGCAGCAATGACAGGCAGGTCTATCTCCTTATCCATTAATGAAAAGATGCCCAGTGCAATAAAGACATCATGCATCAAGGCAATTACTGCCCCTAATGCAAATTTTAAATTTAGAATAATATATAAAACTAAGGTGGTAACAAAGGCCCCTATTACCAAAAAGGTCAAGGGGACATCAAATAAGGATAGAAAATAGACTATCACCAGTAGTGAAATGCCTACTGCTGCACTTATCCCCCACTTCATTTCAAACCTTCCTGAGATATAGACACCAATAGCCAAAATTGCATAAAATAAGGCCAGAAGGGCCTTTCTTCTCAAATCTTTTCCTACTTTTGGCCCAACCATCTCCACCCGCCTGATCTCTACGCCCCCCTTTCCCAATTCTTCTTCCAGTACATCTTTTATTTTATCAGACAATCTTTTTAATTCCCCACTTGTTTGCTTGGCCCTGATTAGGTACTCACTGCCTCCATGGCCAAACGGCTGCACAGCACTCCTGCCTAAACTAATCTTTTTAAGTCCGTTTCTAATCTCATCTGCAGAAACAGGATTTTCAAATCTCACTTGGACTATAGTTCCCCCAGCAAAATCTATCCCATATCTAGGGCCGCCTTTGATAATAAGTGAAATAATTCCCAAAAGGATTAATAAACCAGACACAATGAACGCCCACTTTTTATGACCAAGAAAGTCAATATCTATACCTGGTTTAATAAATTCTATACCCATGTTAAATACAATTCGTTAATTGGTTAAATACTTTCTACTACTTAACGACTCAACCATTTAACGATTTAACTTTTTCTTATATGCTTAAGTGCCTCAATTTGAGCTTATAGACCAAAAGGTTAAAAAATACCTTGGTCATAAATATTGCAGTAAACATGTTGGCAATAATGCCTAAGCTTAAGGTTACAGCAAACCCACGTACTGGACCTGTCCCATATTGAAATAGGATAAGGGCAGTAATCAATGTGGTCATATTGGCATCAAATATAGTCCAAAACGCCTTTCCATAGCCAGTATCCAAGGCTGCACGTGGGGTCCTTCCCAAGCGGACCTCCTCTCTAATCCGCTCAAATATCAACACATTGGCATCTACTGCCATCCCTATTGTTAAGGCAATTCCAGCAATGCCTGGAAGGGTAAGTGTTGCCTTGAAGGCTGCCAAACCTGCCATTATAAGGAGAAGATTAAAAAATAGTGCCAAATTTGCAATAGCCCCGGATAATGCATAATAGATAATCATAAAGACTATCACTAAAGACCCTCCAATAAGTGAGGCCTTAAATCCTTTTTGGATAGAATCTTGTCCCAAAGAAGGTCCTATTGTCCTTTCTTCTAAGATCTTAATAGGGGCAGGCAATGCACCAGCCCTGAGTACTACTGCCAGATCTTTTGCCTCTTCTAGGGTAAAACTACCAGTAATCCTGGCCTCCCCATGCGGGATCTTTTCCCTGATTACAGGTGCAGAATGAATTTTGTTGTCTAATACAATAGCCAATCTACGTCCTACATGTCCTTCTGTAATGTGGGCAAAAATCTTTGCCCCCTGTTTGTTAAAAGAAATCCCTACATAGGGCTCATTTATTTCTGGGTCAATTAATACACGGGCATCTGAAATATAATCACCAGTAAGCAATGTCCTTTTTTCCAATAAATAGGGAATTTCTATTTGCTCTCCTGTCCTTTTATCTATACTGGCCTCATATAATATTTGGTCTTCAGGTGGAATATTACCCTTTAGTGCATCCTCTAGACTATGAGCGTCGTCAACTAACTTGAATTCCAATCTTGCTGTCTTTCCAATAATGCTTATTGCCCTTTGTGGGTCTCTAATGCCTGGCAGTTGCACTAAAATGCGTGATCCACCACAACCACGAATATCGGGTTCGCTTACTCCAAACTCATCTATCCTGTTGCGGATAGTCTCTAAGGCCTGACTAATTGCCAAGTGCTCAATTTGACTCACACGCTTCCCTGTTAAAGATAGCTTTACAATCTTTATTTTATCCTCTGTTTTTACCCCCACCCAATTAAGCTCTGGGTATTCCTTTTTAACTATATTATGAAACTGCTCTACATCCTTTTTTCTAACTAATTCGATGTTTATATCTGAAACGCCCTCTCTTTTTACACCCAGAAATGGTATCCTTTCCTTTTTTAATCCATCCTCTATATCCTCTGCCAAACGGTCTACTGTAGCTTTAACCGCTTCTTTTGCCTGAACCTCTAAAACAAGGTGGATGCCACCCCTTAAATCAAGCCCCAATTGTATCTTATTTGTAAACCACCACTCTGGCAGCTTGGAGGTCAAAGAGGGCATTAGATACATTAAAGTCAAAAAGAAAATCCCCAATATCAAAAAAAGCCGCCATCTAAGGCCCTTCATAATCTACTCCTTATGTTCCTCAGGCCGGATTAATCCGATAACATAATTTCTTGTGATTCTCACCTTAGTATTGTCAGGAGGTAGTTCTATAGTAGCTATAGTGTCTGTTACACTTACTACCCTCCCACGTAGCCCACCTTGGGTAATTACCCAATCCCCACGTTTAAGGTTTGCGACTAATTCTTTGTGTTCTTTACTCCGTTTTTGCTGAGGACGAATGAGCAGGAAATAAAAGATTACAAAGATTAGGATCAATGGAATAAGGGGCCCTATTATACTTCCCCCTCCTTTTCCTTCTGGAGGAGGTCCCATAGCCCAGGCCAGATTTAAAAACATTAACAACATAATTTCCTCCTTAACTTTTTTGCACTTCATAAAACTTTTTTCTAAATTCTGCAAGATGCCCTTTAAGGATGGCCTGCCTTATTTGTTTCATAAAATTTAAATAGTAATAAACATTGTGATAGCTATTTAGTCGATAGGCCAGAAGTTCTTGAGAAATAAAAAGATGCCTCAAATAAGCACGACTATAGTGCTTACACACATAACAGTTACATGTTTCATCAATAGGGTGTTCATCTTCAGTATATTGGGCCTTTTTTATGGTCAATTTCCCAAAGCTGGTAAATAGTGTACCTGTTCTAGCGTGCCTAGTAGGTACTACACAATCAAACATATCCGCACCACGGATGACGGCCTCTAAAATATCTTCAGGCAAACCAATCCCCATAGCATAGCGAGGTCTATCCTCTGGGAATATCTCATTACATATCTCTATTGCCTCCCAGGTCTTCTCCTTAGGCTCCCCTACAGAAAGTCCACCAATGGCATAGCCATCAAAACCTATCTCAATTAAGGAAGCAGCAGCCCTTCTCCTTAAATCAGGATAAACGCTTCCTTGAGCAATGCCAAAAAGGGATTGATTTAAATTTTTATGTGCCAATTTAGATTGTCCTGCCCAGTTTGTTGTAAGTCTTAAGGATTTTTCAGCATAACTGTAGTCTATGGGATAAGGCGGACACTCATCAAGGCACATAATGATATCTGAACCAAAGCAGTTTTGAATCTCTATTACCTTTTCTGGGGTAAGAAAATGAGAAGAACCATCAATATGTGACCTAAAGACCACTCCTTCTTCCCTGATCTCCCTTTTTTTGGCCAGACTATAAATCTGGTAGCCTCCACTATCTGTCAAAAAGGGGCCTTTCCAATGGATAAATTTATGTAATCCCCCAAATTTTTTAATAAGCAAATGCCCTGGCCGCAAGTATAAATGGTAGGTATTGGCCAAAATGACCTCTGTCCCTATAGTTTCTAGGTCCTCTGAAGTTAAGGATTTCACACTACCCAATGTGCCTACAGGCATAAAGGCGGGTGTATGGATGATGCCATGTGGTGTAATAAGCATACCTGCTCGAGCATTTCCATCTTGTGCCTCTATCTTAAATTGCACTTTGTCATTATTGTCAATAAGGTCTAATTTGTCTATATTAAAATATAATTAAAAATAATCTTAGAGGTTAAAATGAAAATTATAACAAGAAATGAGGCAATAGAGATAAGGCCAGGCTGGTTTAGATGGAAGATATATTTAGAAGGGGAGGGCTCTGAGCTTGATAAAATTGAATATGTAGAATATGTCCTTCACCCTACCTTCCCAAATCCTATTGTGAAAGTAACAGACAGGGAGTCTAATTTTTTACTGGAGGCTGAAGGCTGGGGCGAATTTATGATTAAGATTAACCTGTTCATGAAAGATGGCTCAGTTAAACATAAGGAACACTGGCTCCAACTCTTTGAGCAAGAGACTCTACATTAAAGTTTGACTTTCTTTATTCAATTTCTATCTTATGCCTATCGCCGAAATAGATGCAAATTACATTGGACAGTGTTAAAGAAATGAAGAAATCAGGGAGTTAAACCAATTCTGTTAATTATTTCTAACTTAAGCAGTTTAAAATTATTTTCGCTATAATATCTTCTTTCATTTTCTTCTAATAATGCGCCTAATTTGACTGTGTAATCTCTTTTGGTCAAACCTTCTATCTTTTTAAAAATTTCTTTTAAAACTTCACGCGGGGCATCTAAATTTATGCCCCTTTTTAATAAAAATTCTGTATCAAAACAATCCCTTATCTCCCCCCTATCCAAAAAAGACCTTATTTTTAAATCCATCATGCTTGGTAAAGATACAGTTTTCACTAAGACTTGGATATTAGAATACTTAGAATAGGCAATGGCTTCTTGTATTTTAATCCTTTTTATCTCCTTTCTTATTTCTATTTTGAGACTTCGTGGATAATAGGGTGAGGATAATTCAAAAAGCATGGTATAAAATTTATTGGCTGCATCCTTAACTTTATAATTTTTTTCAAGATAATCCTTACACCTTTTAAAGAATTTATCTGAATCTATCTCCTTTACAAGGGAAAAATCCAAATCTACAGAGTATCTGTTTAACCCATAACATAGCCTTAGCATACTTCCACCTTCAAATACCAAAGGATTAAGCAGTCTGCCGCTATTTACTTTTTCCAATACCTCAATTTCAAATCGTTCCTGGGGCACTAAATCTTGCATAACTTTTCTATAATCTTCCTGGTTTTTTGGGGATAAATATCTAACAGCTCTTTTATTTTTGCCTTGTTTAATTTACTAAGGTCTAAAGAATCAAGGTCTATCCTGTATTTTCCAAATGAGTAAAGATAAATACAATCTATAAAGGCCTTTTCCTTTGAAGCAATAAATATCTCATTTATTTTACTAAAATCAAAATAGCACTCCCTTTTTAGTTTATAAAAGTTAAACACTGTATTATCTATTTTAAATGTGCGAGAATGTCTAAGGCAGGCGCTTTCAAAAAAACGCCTTTGAATCTGTGTTGTAATTTCATAAAAAGATAGGGCCGTCATAAAGGAGATATAAGAAGGTACTTGCAAGAAGTTTGCTAATTTAAAGAGCTCTTCCCTTCCCAGATTATCCCACTTTTCCCTTAAGATATAAAAATCCTTTTTTAATCTTATAATTATCCCTTTTTTTACATAACGGCTACAAGTGACCTTAGAAGACTCTTTCTTAAGCCCAAGGATATCTGCGAGGTCGTCTGTCTTAAAGTAAAGCCGTCTATTTAGCTGGCGTAATTTTGTATACTTCACGTTAAATATACCTAATTAACATTTTTGTTAATTATGTATATTTAAAATTATGTGTCAAGGCCTTTGGCCCCAAGTTTATGGATGAGCTATTTAGTGGCTTCGATTTATAAGTAGAAAGATATAATCTAAAAAAAACTTCATTCTAATTAATGTCCCACTGCTTTCAGCTCTATCCTTTCATGAGCAGTCAGTTTATAGGCATAAACTAAGCAAGCCTGAAATCCTTATAGAAAATTCGTAAATGCAAAAGGCACTAAGGATTATCACACAAATCTGGCTCTGATTCAAGGACTATTGCAAGAAGTTTTTTGCAATTTTTGCGCCGATTTTGCCCATTTTCACTGACTTCGAACTTGGAAATTGCTGAAAAAGTGTCAAAGTGGAGTATTATCTTTTCTTTGCAAATCTAATTAACAGGCGGCCCTTTTCAATCTTTGCCCCCTTTGGCTCACGTTCCATGAGTGCTAGAGAAGGAAGAAAAAAGTTTCGCTTTTGATTTCCTATGCTAACAATAAGCTCCTCTCCAACCTTCTCAATAGAAATCTCATCCCTTCTTATAACAAAATCTTCCCTATTTCCTACAAAGGGGAGTTCCAAATTGAGTATACGGTCATCATTTTTCTTATCAATGCTTATAGGGTTTCCATTAAAAAAGATTTCACTGAGGTCTTTCTCACCATAGAGGCTATGACCTATCTTTAGAAGGCTTTCTCTGCCGATGGCCTCATAACCCAAAAGAGGGGCTTTAAAGATTGGAAGTGGTGAGAAGAGTTCCTCAATAAATTTAAGGTACTTTATTTGGTTATTCTTCCACTCTTCCCCATAAAGACTGAATAATTCATCTGGAATAAAGCGATTACAGATTATGGCATCAATGGGATAGCCAAAGAGGCTAAAATAGTTAAGGGCACGCTGGGTCTCTCTAATGGTCATTTTGTCTGGGTTTAAGACCAGGCGGATGCTTGTATGCATCGAATCAATCAATATGGCATCCAGCTTTTGGAGCTGATTAAAGAGGTCATCCATGGCATCAAATGTCTTATCATCTGGTAAGGGTACATCAGTAACCAGATTAACAAAGGGATGCAGAAGTGTAGTCCCTTTGCGCTGAAGTGGTAAAAGCTTTTTTGCCCACCACTCTGCTATCTTGGGAAAACTAAAAAACCTTAAGGATTCCCCAGTAGGAGGGCAATCCACTACAATAAGGTCATATCTTTGATTAAGGTCATGATCGTATATCCAAATAAGATTGGCAAGCTCTTCCATCCCTGGAAGGATGGCCATATCCTCGGCCCTTGCCTCGTTTGGATTATACCGAACCAGCGCTGCTGCCAACCAGCCTATAATCCTATCCCAGTATTTTTTAACATTATAAAGGACGTTTAATTCTTGGGCCCAAAGATTAGATAAAATCTTTACTGGCTCAGGGCCAAGGGGGCGGTCCAAGCTATCACCAAGGCTATGGGCAGGGTCAGTACTCATAACTATTGTCTTTTTTCCTTGCTCAGCCGCTACAAGTGCCGTTGCTGCAGCAATGGTAGTCTTGCCTGTGCCACCCTTTCCAGTAAAAAGAAGGATTCTACTCATTTAATTGTTTCCTTAAGTGCCCTTTTATTAGAAACATTAACATACATTATAAAAAAATAAAGAAGCAATTTATCTTTTAATAAAAAAGTGATAAATAAGAAATATTTTGGAAATAGGAGACAAAATGAATAAGGCATTATTTATTTTCTTGGGGTTGTTGATTGGAATAGCTGCTAGTTTTACTGGATTAGGAGGAGGCTTTCTTATGGTGCCTATTTTGCTCTTTTTGGGCTATGAAGCACAAAAGGCAGTAGGAACCTCTTTTATGGCCATTCTGATCATCTCTACTTCTGCATTATTTGCACATGGCAAGTTGCAAAATGTAGATTATAGAATTGGCATCCTTCTGGGCATTGGAGGTATATTGGGGGCCCAGATAGGCGCTAGACTTGTAGAATACGTACCTACTCTTATCTTTAAAAAAATATTTGCCATTATTTTAGTCTTTTTAGCCATACGCATATTTTTACAAAAATGAGATGCTCATGAGCCCAACCTCTAAAAGCATTTTGAGATGAAAGAGATCCTTAAATTGCCTACTGTAAAAAAGGCCATTCTCTATGAGCCTTTAAAGGAAGGGAAGGTTCGCTGTGGCCTCTGTGAGAGAAGATGCATCATTTTACCTGGGAAAAGGGGTTTTTGTAAAACCAGGTTAAACATTGAAGGAAGGCTCTATACCTTGGTGTATGGGGATATTAGTGCTATGGAGTCAAGACCCATAGAGATAAAGCCCTTTTTCCACTTCTATCCTGGAAGCAGTGCACTGACTATCTCTACCTGGTCTTGCAATTTTAAGTGCCCTTGGTGTCAAAACTGGCACCTATCTTATAAGACACCTGAGCCAGATAAAGCAAAATATATTTCACCTAAAGATATGGTTAAAGAGGCCATTAATCATAAAGACAAAGGACTTTGCATTAGCTTTCAGGAACCCACACTACTGTTTGAATATACATTAGATGGATTCAAACTGGCTAAGGAGAAAAATCTTTATAACACCTATGTCTCTAATGGGTATATGACATTAGATGCCTTAAGGATGCTAAAACAGGCAGGGATGGATGCCATAAATATAGATATAAAGGGAGATGAAAGGGCATATTATGATTATCTGGGGAAGGCAAAAGAAGAGATTATCTGGAGAAATGCACGTGTTGCAAAAGATATGGGGATGCATGTAGAGATGATTCATCTAATGGTCACAGGGATAAATGATGATGAAATAAAGATAAAAAAGCTAATTAAAAAACACTTAAAGGTCTTGGGGCCTGAGACTCCCCTTCATTTTACAAAATATTTCCCTGCATATCACTATCTTAGCCCCTCTACTTCTACAGATATCTTAGAGTTTGCTTATAAAGAGGCAAAAAGAGAAGGCATTTATTACCCCTATGTAGGAAACATACCAGGGCATTCCTTTGAAAATACCTATTGCCCTTATTGTGGGACATTACTTTTAGAAAGGGTAGGCTATCGCATAACTAAATGGGGATTAAGGGACAAAACATGCCCCAATTGTAAAAGAGAAATCCAAATAATTTACAGATAACCTACCCGCCTGCCACTGCGAGGCCCGCCGTCCTGCAGCCGTGAACAAAAGAAGTTTTTAGAAAATTATAGACAGTGGGGGGCTTCAGACCAAAGTAGTATTGTCCGTGAGGCCCTTAACCGATTCATCAAGGAATTAAAAATAAAGCAACGAAAAGATTTAATGGCACAAAAAGCACAGGAGCTTCTTCCTGACTATACAGAAAACAAGGAGCTTATTGCCTTCACTGATTTAGATGGTGAGGATTTTCTATGAAACAGGGAGAAATTTGGGAAATAAACTTAAGCCCAACTGTTGGAGCTGAAATTAAGAAGAAACGGCTTGCTGT
>Ga0190286_1000619_pt1 | contig 14448 bp, 18 predicted proteins | sample 48691834_MG_FD_183241 | JGI IMG/M metagenome (GOLD analysis project Ga0190286, IMG submission 183241) | Hydrothermal vent microbial mat bacterial communities from Southern Trench, Guaymas Basin, Mexico - 4869-18-3-4_MG | ecosystem: Environmental > Aquatic > Marine > Hydrothermal vents >... | reverse complement strand
CACCTGACCGTGCGTCTCCTTTCCACCCTGCGCTTCTTCCACTACCCTGCTGGTTGGGGGGTGCTCCGCTTCATCGAGGACAACCCCCTCCTGCCCATGCGGGCTATTTCCACCTCCATTGACCCCAACGTCCTGGGCGGGACCCTCATCTTTGTCACCTGCCTTACGGCTCCGCAACTCCTCGCCGAGCGACCTCTCCTCAGGAAGGCCTGGATAGGGCCTATCCTGGCGACGATGGTCGCCTGTATGGTTCTAACTTTCTCCCGCGGCTCCTTCTCAGGGCTGGGCCTGGCCCTGCTCTTCATCGGCGTGACCAGATACCGCAGGCTGCTCCTCCTGCTCCTCATCGCTGGCCTTATCTTCCTCCTTCTACCTCAGACCCAGGAATATATCCAGCACTTTCGCGCCGGAGTTCGCGGCCAGGACCTGGCCACCAAGATGCGCCTCGGCGAATACAAGGACGCCTTGATCCTCATCCGTCGTTACCCCTGGTTCGGCGTGGGCTTCATCGCCCCTCCGGATATTGACCTCTATATCGGCGTGTCGAACCTATACCTCCTCATCGCTGAGAAGATGGGGCTCGTCGGCCTGAGCGCCTTCCTGCTGACCATGCTTGTCCTTGCCTTCCATATCTTGCGGGCCTTCAGGCGGGCGACTTCAAGGGAGCAACCGATCCTCTTAGGGCTGACAGCGGCCTTAATAGGCGTCTTAGTGGGTGGCCTCTTCGACCACTACCTCTTCAGCTTTCCCCACTCATCTGCCCTCCTCTGGCTCTACATCGGGCTGACTATGGCGGCGATTCGGCTAGAGGGCGAAAGAAACAGCAATGATGTCGAGGAGATCTAAGACATCGAAACCCCTTATTCTCCCCCTCCTGATAGTGGGCGTAGTGATCCTTTGGGGCTCCAGCTTTGTCTTAAGCAAATTCGCCTTGGAAGAAATCGGGGCAGTGACACTGGCCTTTTACCGGCTAACTTCCCGCCAGCTTATTGGGGACCTGTTCACCCTCCTATCTGCCCTTTGCTGGGCCATTTATTCGGTGTGGGGCAAGAGAACCTTGGCGAGGCATAAACCCCTCCTGGTCACCAGCGTGGCAGCCAGCTTCGGCACCATCTTTCTCCTTACGATGGCCCTTTGGGAAGGCATGGCCCTGCTCCTCTCGGTTCAGACCTGGTTCTTTATCACTCTGCTGGGCATCTTAAGTGGAGCCTTGGCTTACCTTTTTTGGTATGCCATATTGGAAAGGATGGAAGCCTCTCGAGCAGCCGTCTATCTCTTTTTGATCCCCGTATATTCGACCGCGTTAGCCGTCCTGACCTTCAGCGAGCCTATTACCCCTAAGACCGTCATGGGTGCCATCTTAATCATCGGCGGCCTCTTTGCAGCGCAAGCAGGCGGAAAGGGGGCAATTAGATGAATAGAGGCGAGGCCAAAGGAGGTGACAAGTTCTTCATCTGTAGGATAAACGAAGATAAATGCGCCCATTGCGGGATGTGCGAGGAGGTCATCTTTTGCCCAAGCCCCGAGGCGTGCATCGGCTGCCTGGCCTGCTTCCAGGGCTGCCCGTATCAAGCCAGGGAGCTCGTGGAGGATGAAAACCCTCGAAAAACCATTCGCATCCAGGTTGACGGCAAAGGCCTCGAGGTCCCGGAGAGGATCACGGTAAAGAGGGCGCTGGAGATGGCGGGGCTCTACTTCGGGGTATTCCCCGGCGAGGGCGACATCCAGGCCCCTTGCCGCACCGGAGGGTGCTATACCTGCCTGGTCCTGGCCGATGGAAAGCCTGTGCGCTGCTGCGTATCCCCCGTGAGGGAGGGGATGGTCATCCAAACCAGCCTCCCCGAGGATTTCACGCCCCTGAGGATCATCCATGGCCCTCAGCCTCATTCAGTGGGAGGCAAGGCGACCCCCTGGTGGCTGAAGGCCAGGGGGCGCTACATCGAGGTGGCCATCTGGGCGGCGGGGTGCAACCTCAGGTGCCCCCAGTGCCAGAACTTCACCACCACCTACGACGGGAGGAGCGCGCCCTTGAGCCCCCGGCAAGCGGCCGAGAGGGTGACCAGGGCTCGCCATCGCTATGGCGTGGACAGGATGGCTATCTCCGGCGGCGAGCCGACGCTCAATCGTCCCTGGCTCATCGAATATTTCAGGGAGCTGAAGGCGCTCAACCCCGACCCCGACGCTCGGCTCCACCTGGACTCCAACGGCACGCTGTTGACCAGGGATTATATTGATGAGCTGATTGACGCCGGCGTCACGGACATCGGCATCGAGCCTAAGGGGCTTTACCCTGAGACCTTCATGCGCATCACAGGCATCGAGGATGAGGCCCTGGCCCGCAGGTATCTGGAGACCGCCTGGAGTGCCATCGGGTATGTGGCCTCAAACTACAAAGACAGAGTTTTCCTCGGCGTTGGCCTCCCTTACAACAAAGCTCTGATAAGCCTGGAGGAGGTGAGGGAGTTTGGGAGGAGGCTGGCCTCCATAGACCCGGGCGTGCAGCTCTGCGTCCTCGACTACTTCCCCACCTTCAGGAGGAGGGACATCGAGAGGCCGCACCCCGGGGAGATGCTGACCGTCAAGCGCATCCTGGAGGGTGTGGGGCTGAAGGCCGTTGTAGTGCAGACGGCCATCGGCCACATCGGGCCCGGTTAGGGCGTGCGCAGCCGAAAGCCCGGGGAGCACGAGGTGACGCGCGGTCACGCCAACTTGAACTTATAGCTGGTTGGCATCCAATCCGGCGTGACCGCGTGTCAGGGGTGCCCCCTCGTCCCTCTCATACCCTCCATATCTTGGGGCCTGCATGCAATTGCTGCGCAAGTCCAGTAAATCAAGGTTGACTACCAGGCGAGAATGAGGTATCATCTAGCAGCGAAAGGGGGCAGATGATGCTCAAAGGCCTGCTGATCACCATGCGACCGAAACAATGGATCAAGAACCTCTTCATCTTCACCGCCCTAGTCTTCGCCGAGAAGCTATTCGAATTGCAGCTTCTGGCCAGGACGATCACCGCCTTCGTCCTCTTCTGCATCATCTCCAGTTGCGTTTACCTCATCAACGACCTGGCCGACATGGAGAAGGACCGCCGGCATCCTATCAAGTCAAAGCGCCCACTGGCCTCAGGGCAACTGAAACCTTCCGTAGCCATCGCAGCCACGATGGTGCTGACGGTCGCCTCTCTGATCGGCTCCTTCTCGCTAAGCCTACTCTTCGGCCTCATCGCCCTCGCTTACCTCCTGCTAATGATCGCCTACTCCTTCGCCCTCAAGGACATCGTCATCCTTGATGTCTTGACCCTCGCCCTGGGCTTCGTCCTGCGGGCGGTGGCCGGGGCGGTAGCCATCGCCGTCCCCATCTCCCCCTGGCTCTACGTCTGCACCACCCTGCTGGCCCTCTTCCTGGGCTTCGGCAAGCGGCGCCACGAGTTGATCCTGCTCGAGGAGGGTGCCGATGAGCACCGCGCCATCCTGAGGGAATACACCCTCCGCCTCCTAGACGAGATGATCGCTATAGTCACCTCAGCAGCGGTGATGGCCTACTCCCTTTACACCTTCTCCGCCCCAAACCTCCCCCCAAACCACAGCATGATGCTGACCATCCCCTTCGTCCTCTATGGCATCTTCCGCTACCTCTACCTGATCCACATCAAGAACAAGGGCGGCAGCCCCGAGGAGATTCTGCTCGAGGACCTGCCCTTGCTCATTGATATCGTGCTATGGGGAATAACGGTGGTGGCGATCCTCTACGTTTTCAAGTAGGGTTACAGAGCTGCCTCGCCCCTACTCACAAAGAGAGGGGAAGGCATATTTGGCCTTCCCCTCTTTTGATCACTGCGCCTTCCAGGGCATAGGTGGGACACCGCTGGGCCAGGCGTATGGTCCGCTTCGTAAGTCATCCCAGTAGCCCTTATCATCAATGTAGGTGTAGGCGAAGATGACGTTCCCCTGTGCGCCAGAGGCCCTAGCCATGCCAATCCTCTTCAAGATCTCAGTAAAGGATGGGTAATTCCCATGAATCCCGGTATAGATGTGCCTTCCATGAGAATTGGCCACGAAATCGCCCAATAGAATACCGAACCTCTCGATAGTGAAGGCGGAAGAATAGATCATCGGACAGAGGGCATCAATCACATCCTCTTCAATCCATCTATGAGAATCCTGGTAGTAATCATAGTAGCCTTGGGTAGTGCCGAAACCCCATTTGTCCTGATAAACCGGCCACACCGCCGCCGTGACCTTTAGATCCGGCCTGATGGCAGTGGTATCGCTGTAGATGCGCCTCACCATCTGGGTAACCTGCTCCCGCTGCCAATCCTCCCAGGTCAGCCCCGGGTTCTCCTCCCTAGCTTGAGCAAACCGCTCCTCGCTCACGGGGTCATGAGAGTATTGGGGGCCAGCATAGCGTATATGATCGAGGTGGAGCCCGTCTACATCATATTTGCTGACGATGTCCACGCAGACCTTAGCGATGTGGTCCTGCACCTCCGGGATGCCGGGGCTGACGTAGACGTATTCTCGCGGCTTAAGTGGCATGGGCGTGCCTGACTCGTCGCACTGCAGCCACTCTGGATGCTCGTGGTAGATGTGAAGGGGAATTGAGGTAGTGATAGGAGGTGTCTCCCCCAACCAGCAGGTGAAGACGTTGACCCAAGCGTGCAGCTCTAGCCCTGCGGTATGGGCCATGGTGATCGCCGTGGCTAGGGGATCCCAGCCTGGATCCTGCCCCAGGGTGCCGGTCAGCCTGTCCGACCATGGCTCATATTCTGATCTGTAGAAAGCATCGGCTTGCCCCCGCACCTGGAAGAAAATGGCGTTAAAGTTAGCTTCCTTAGCTTTATTTACCATAATCTGTATATCTTCCGGAGAATTGTATGGATAATGGACGCCCTCATATGGAAAGCGGCTCACCCATAGCCCCCTGAACTCCGGCGGCAGCCAGCCCTTGAGGGCGAGGGGCAGGTAAATCACGCTCACCGGTGTTGGGGTGTGCGTAGGAGTCGGCGTAGGCATCGGGTAGGGCTGCATCGCCCCTGATGAGGTGACGGTCAAGGCAGGCGTTGGGATTTGCGCCAGGCAGATAAGCGAGCAGATCAACGCCACCAAAATGAGCATCTTATCTCCACGCATGAATCCCCTGGACACATCAATTCCCCCTGGCGCTAAAAGCCTGCAAATAAATTTCGCAGGCTGAAAGCTAGAGTATACGCCAGTCGTGCTCTTCTCCAAACCTCGATGAGCGCGCCCGGCAGCCTCATCGCCCAACTCGAAGGGCTGGGGATCCTACCCAGCCCTTAAAACCCGCTATCCAGGGGCGTCCCCATTTGGTTGCGTTTAGCCCTGAAAACCGGGGCGGGGACGCCCCTTTGTAGCAGGGAGAGGTCAATTGGAGGAATCTACGGCTACTTTGTCATCTCTTAGTATACTGAGGTGCCTTGCGGGCCCGCTTAAGCCCCGGCTTCTTCCTCTCCTTCTCCCGTGGGTCTCGTGTCAGGAAACCGCCCTTCCGTAAGATGGGGCGAAGATCAGGATTGACCTTCAGCAGGGCGCGGGCAATGCCATGGCGAATAGCCCCCGCCTGACCGGAGAGGCCGCCACCCCTTACCTTGACCGTTATCTTGAAATCGCCCAGGGTGCCTGTGGCCTTTAATGGCTCGATGAGATGGAGTATGTCCCGTTCACGAGTGAAGTATTCCTCCATCAACTTGCCATTAACGATGATAACACCGCCCCCAGCACCATCCCCAGGATAGAGCCGTACTTGAGCCGTGGCTCTCTTACGCCTTCCAAGGCCATAATAGTATTCTTCTGCCATTGCCACCGTCTCCTTTTATACCTCTAACGGTTTCGGCTGTTGTGCCTGATGCGGGTGGGAATCGCCCGCGTATACCTTGAGCTTCTTGATCATCGCCCTGCCCAGACGGTTGTGGGGCAACATACCCCATACCGCCGCTCGGAGGACCCGAGTAGGGTGCTTCTTGAGCTGAGCCCTCAGGCTGATGCTCTTCAGCCCACCAGGGTAACCTGAGTGGCGATAGTAAATCTTCTGGTCAAGCTTCTTGCCCGTGACCCGGATCTTGTCGGCGTTGATGACGATGACGTAATCGCCGCAATCGAGATGGGGCGTGTAGATGGGCTTGTGTTTGCCCCGCAGTATCTTGGCGATCTCTGAGGCCAGACGGCCGAGGGTCTTCCCTTCAGCATCAACCAAGTACCACTCCCGCTTGATCCCCGAAGCTCTTGCTGTGTATGTCTTCATTTAAGATAACCTCAAAGATTCTCCTTGCAACTTCTGAGGGTAATTGACTTTAACCAAGCATAAGCCCTGAGGGGGCACCGTCACTTTAACCAGATCCCTGTCCTTGGCCAGGAGGATGCCTCTTAAATCATCAGGGGCGAGTCTTCCCGTGCCTACCTGGAGGAGAGCGCTCACCAAACTCCGAACCATCCGGCAAAGAAAAGCATTAGCCACAAACACCACATACACCAGGTCGCCTTCCCTATCACATTCGGCACGATAAAGGGTGCGGACTGTCGAGCCGCCCTCCTTGGGAGGGCTGCCGAAGGAGGCGAAGTCATGCGTCCCCACCAGGTAGGAACAAGCCTCGTTCATCCGGGTCAAGTCCAGCGGCTGGGGATAGTGGTAGACGAAGCGCTCCATCAGCGGCGAGCGAGTAGGAGCATTCCAGATGGAATAACGATACTCGCGGCTGACGGCGCTGTAACGGGCATTGAACCCCTCCGGCACTTTCCTGATCTCATGTATAGCGATATCCCTTGGCAACACAGCGTTCAGGGCCCGCCTCAACTCCCCTAGCGGCCGATCCCAGCTCGTGGAGAAACTGATCACCTGCCCTTTGGCATGGACTCCGGCATCGGTTCGCCCCGCCCCGACGATCCTGATATCCTCCTGAGTTATCCTGGCCAGGGCGCGCTCTATCTCCCCCTGGATCGTCCGTTGCTGAGGCTGTATTTGGAAGCCATGATAATCGGTGCCATCGTATTCGACGACGGCCATGACTTTCCGGATGCTGGTTGCAAGGTGCAAGTTTGCAGGTTCGCAAGTTTGCAAGTCTGCAGGTTTATTGCTGGTTACTTGCAAACTCGCAAATTTGCTTACTGGCCACTTGCAAACTTGCTTACTTGCCACTTGCACACTTCCCTACTCCACCAGCTCCAGGATGACCATGGGCGCGCCGTCGCCCTGACGCGGCCCTAACTTGAAGAGGCGGGTATATCCTCCGCTTCGTCCCTCATAGCGGGGGGCCAGCGAGTCGAAAAGCTTCTTGGCGACGGCAGGATCGGTCAGCATGGTCATCGCCTGCCGGCGCGCATGGAGGTCGCCGCGCTTGGCCAAGGTGATCAGCTTCTCAGCCTTCCCCCGGATGGCCTTGGCCTTAGCTTCCGTGGTTTTGATCCTCTCGTGTCGAAACAACTCGGTGATTAGGTTCTTATAGAGTGCTCGACGGTGGCCGCTGGAGCGACTCAACTTGCGGCCTGCCTTTCGGTGTCTCATGGAATCCTCCGAATGCGAGTCGCTTGTCCTGCGAGGGAAGGAAGGGGGAATTACCCCCAAACCCCCACCCTCACTACGTTCAGAGCGCTCGGCGGTGGCCGCTGGAGCGGCTCAACTTGCACCCAGCCTTTCGATGCCCCATGGCGAGATTCCTCCAAATGCAGTCCTTATACCTCCCCACCCTCGCTAGGCTCAGGTGACTCGGCTGGGATGAGGCCCTTCGCCTGCAACGCCTCCTTCAACTCCCGCAGCGACTTCTTCCCGAAGTTTCTTATCGCCAGCATCTCATCATCGCCTTTGGCCAGCCTATCCAGCACCTCCCCTACCTTCTTTATATCCGCTCGACGGAGGCAATTGTAGACTCGCGGCGAGAGCTCTAACTCATCTATAGGCATCTCATAAATCCTCGGTGGAATGCCCTCTTCAACCTCCTCCACCGGCACCTCCTTAAAGCCGGCCAATAGGCCGAATTGCTTGGCTAATATCTCGGCGCCGGCAGTCAGGGCCTCGCCGGGTTGGATGGTGCCATCGGTCCATATCTCCATTATCAGGCGATCGAAGTTCCCTATCTGGCCGCTGCGTCCCTGCTCCACGGTATAGCCAACCTTGCGGATAGGGCTGAAGATGGCATCTACCGGTATCTCCCCAATGGGCAACTTCCCCCGCTCCTCAGCAGGCGAATAGCCCCTGCCTTGTTCGACAACCATCTCTATCTCCACCTCAGCCTCGTCGGAATCCAGGGTTAGGAGGTGCAAATCGGGGTTGATGATCTCCACATCGCTGGGGCACTCTATATCGCCTGCAGTGATAACACCCTCCCCCTTAGCCACTAGCCGTAGGCGCACAGGGCCATCAGAGTGGGACTTAAAGCGCAGTCGCTTTATGTTGAGTATAAGCGCTGTCGTATCCTCCTTCACATGGGGGATAGGGGAGAATTCATGATGTATTCCCTCTATCTTAATCGATGTGACCGCTGCGCCGGGCAAGGAAGAGAGCAGAACCCGCCGCAGGGCATTGCCGATGGTTATCCCATACCCGCTCTCTAAAGGGCTGATGATGAAACGGCCATAATTCCTTGAGCCTACATCACATTCCACCTTGGGTAAAAGTATATCTCGCAAGGGAATCACCCCCTAACTGCAGGAAACAGCACCCACACTAACGGCTATAATACTCAACGATCAACTGCTCGTTCAAGGGCACATCTATCTCCTCCCGAGAGGGGAGTCTCAGGATCCGTCCCGTCATAGTGCGTACGTCAAAGCTCATCCAGTCCGGAACGGTAACATGTTCCATCCCCTTCATAAGGTCTTTGAAGTAGGTTAACTTCCTGCTCCTCTCCCGCACGGTTATCTCGTCCCCCGGTTTAACTAGGAAGGAAGGGACGTTGGTCCTTCTTCCGTTGACATCGAAGTGCCCGTGCCGGACCAGCTGCCTGGCTTGAGCCCGCGATTGGGCGAAGCCCAGCCTGTAGATGACATTATCTAACCTGCTCTCCAGGATCTGAAGGAGGTTAGACCCTGCAAGCCCCTTCCGCCTCTCGGCCTCCCGGAAGTAGCGGCGGAACTGCCTCTCCAAGATGCCATAGATGCGGCGCGCCTTCTGCTTCTCCCTCAACTGTAAGCCATACTTCGATGGCTTACGACGGTACCGCCACTGACGCCCATGCATGCCAGGGGCATAGGGACGCCTCTCCAAGGCACACTTCGGCGTCAGGCAACGCTCGCCCTTAAGGAAAAGCTTCTCCCCCTCCCGCCGACATAGCTTGCAAACCGAACCTCTATATCTTGCCATTAGACCTCCAGAACCAAACCCCAATGTCCAAATCCCAATGACCGAATCCCAATTGGTCATTGGTTCATTGGTCATTGGTCATTTTTAGACCCTACGTTTTTTCGGAGGGCGGCAGCCGTTATGGGGGATAGGGGTGACGTCGGTGATAGACCTCACCTTGAGCCCAGCTGCCTGGAGGGAACGGATAGCCGCCTCGCGCCCTGGGCCGGGCCCCTTAACGAAGACATCAAGCTCCCGAACCCCATGCTCCATCGCCTGCCTAGCCGTCAAATGAGCAGCCATCTGGGCAGCATAGGGCGTGCTCTTCCGCGAGCCCTTAAAACCCGCTGTCCCAGCACTCCCCCAAGTGATGGTGTTGCCCTCCTGGTCGGTGATGGTGATTATAGTGTTATTGAAAGTAGCCTGAATATGCGCTTGCGCGTAAGGGACGTTCTTGCGCTCCCGCCGCCTCCTGGCTCCGCGCTTCCTCCGTGGCATTCCAAACCTCCCTTAACGATAGGCCATCGCAAACTACTTCTTCTTAGCGCCCTTGGGGCGACCACGACCGGGCACCGTCTTCCGCGGGCCGCGCTTGGTGCGGGCATTGGTCCTCGTGCGCTGCCCGCGAACGGGTAGATTCCTCCGATGCCTTATCCCCCGATAGCAGCCGATCTCTACCAGCCGCTTTATGTTCTGGCTGACCTCTCGACGCAGGTCGCCCTCCACCTTATAATCCCTATCAATGATTGCCCGCAGGCGGCTGGCCTCCTCATCGGTCAAGTCCTTGACCCGTATATCGGGGTCTATCCCCGTCTCCTCCAGGATGCGCCGGCTCCTGGTGGGTCCGATGCCGTAGATATAGGTTAACCCCACCTCGATCCGCTTGTTCTTGGGCAAGTCCACCCCCGCGATCCTCGCCACCTCACACCTCCTCCAGCGTCTTAGCGTCTCAACGCCTTAGCGCCGTAGCCTCTCAGCGCCTTACCCCGAGACGCTAAGACGCTTAGGCGCTGGGACGCTGTCATCCCTGCCTCTGCTTGTGCTTAGGGTTCTCGCATATGACCCGCACAACGCCCTTACGCTTGACGATCTTGCACTTTGCACAACGCCTCTTCACCGATGCCTTAACCTTCACTTTCCTCACCTCCAATGTTATAGCTTGGTCAGTATCTCAGGCTCCCCGGCGGTAATGGCAATGGTGTGCTCGAAGTGGGCGGATAGTTTGCCGTCCTCAGTCACCACCGTCCAGTTATTGGAGAGCACCCTGGTGCGCCAATCGCCCATATTAACCATGGGCTCCAGGGCAAGGGTCATGCCGGGCCGGAGCTTGACCCCCCGCCCCGGCTGGCCGAAGTTGGGCACCTGGGGATCCTCATGCATCTCGCGCCCTATCCCGTGTCCCACATACTGGCGTACCACGGAGAAGCCTCTCGACTCCGCATAGCTCTGGATCGCCCAGGATATATCACCTAGGCGGTTCCCCGCCCTCGCCTGGGCGATCGCCGCCTGCAGGGCTCCAGCCGTAACCTCAATTAACCTGGCCGCCTCTTCGCTTATCTTCCCCACACCTATGGTGATGGCCGCATCGCCATGGTAGCCATGGTATATGGCCCCCAGATCGAGGCTGACGATGTCTCCCTCACGCAGGACTCGCTTGCCAGGGATGCCGTGCACCACCTCCTCGTTAACGGAAACGCACAAGGAGGCGGGGAAACCGCGGTATCCCTTGAAAGAGGGGATGGCATTATGTTTCGTGATGACTTTATAAGCTAATGCGTCTAAGTCGGCTGTAGTAATGCCGGGCCTGACCCTCTCCTGCAAAATGGCCAGGGTCTCGGCCACGATCCGCCCTGCCTGACGCATGTAAGCTAACTCCCGTGCAGACTTAATGATGATTGCCATATCCAACCCAAAGCCTGCCACATACCTATCCTGTGAAGCCTGAACGCCTGATCGCCGCCATCAGATCGGCGGTCAGCCCCTCGATATCCTGTTCGCCATCTATTTCAGTGAGCAACCCTGCCTTTCGATAATATTCGATCAGCGGAGCCGTCTGAGCAAGGTATACCTCGAGCCTCTTCCTTACCGTCTCTGGTCTATCGTCCTCCCTTTGATATAGTTCGCCCCCACAGAGGTCGCACACTCCTGGCCGCTTGGGAGGGTTGAAAATCACATGGTAATTGGCCTGGCAATTACGGCAGATGCGGCGCCCTGACAACCTCCCCACGATGACCTCATCGGAGACCCGGATATAGAGTACTGTAGCGATGGCCTCGCCCCTCTCCGCCAGCGCCTCCTCTAAAGCCTTCGCCTGCTCTATGGTGCGGGGGAAGCCGTCGAGGATGACGCCTTCGCGGCAATCCAGCTCATCTAAGCGTTTCAGGATCATGGCGATGGTCACTTCATCTGGCACCAATTCCCCGCGCTCAATGTAAGACCTGGCCACAAGCCCCAGCTCCGTCCCCTCTTCCATCGCCTGGCGGAAGAGGTCGCCGCTGGCCACATGGGCGATCCCCAGCCGCTTCTTCAGTTCCTGGGCCTGCGTCCCCTTGCCCGCCCCAGGCGGACCCAATAGGATGATAATCACCTCGAATGACCAATGACCAATGACCAAATCCCAATCGGCAATTGGTCATTGGGACTTGGTCATTGGGATTTTACTTGATGAAGCCCTCGTAATGGCGTATCAGGAGTTGGGCCTCCAGCTGCTTCATCGTGTCCAGCACCACGCCGACCACGATCAACAGCCCCGTGCTGGTTATCAACATCGCCTGCAAATTGGCGATGGTCCTGGCCAAGAAGGGGAGGATGGCGATCACCCCCAGGAATACGGCCCCCACCAAGGTGAGGCGTTGCAAGATCCTATTGAGGTAGTTGGCCGTCCGCTTGCCGGGGCGTATGCCAGGGATGAATCCCCCCTGCCGCCGTAAGGTATCCGCCAGGTTTTGCTGCTGGAAGACGATGTCGGTGTAGAAGTAGGTGAAGCCAATCACCATCAGGAAATAGAGCAGCCAATAGGAGGCGGTCGTCGAGTCGAAGAAGCTGTAGACCCCATTTGCGAACCGTGCTATCCAGGGGTTAGCAGCATTGGTGAAATAGCTGGCCACCATCCCCGGGAAGAGCATGATGGATTGGGCGAAGATGATGGGGATCATGCCCGCCGAGTTCACCCGCAATGGGATATGGGTGCTCTGGCCAGCGTACATCCTGGTGCCACGCACCCGCTTGCCGTATTGAACGGGGATGCGCCGTTGACCCTCTTGGACAGCTACGATGGCCGCCACCGTCACCACGGTAAGGATGACGAAGATCACCAACCCCCGTGGGTCGCCGACTACCAAACGCCCCAGTCTCTGTGGGACGTCGGCCACGATGCCCCCGAGAATGATGATGGAAAGACCATTGCCAATGCCCTGCTCAGTGATCAGCTCACCCAGCCAGATGGCGAAGATGGTGCCCGCCGTTAAGGTAGCGATGGTGGCGATGGTCGGCAACAGCGTCTCTCTGGAGAGCCCGAAGTTGGCCAGAACACCACTCCTCTGCAGCAGGGTGGCCTGGCCGAAGGCCTGCAACGCCGCCAGGGGGATGGTCAAAAGATAGGTGTATTGCTCGATCTTATTGCGTCCCGCTTCCCCTTGTTCGGCTAGCTCCTCCAGACGGGGTATAAGGGGCGTCAGGAGCTGGATGACGATAGAGGCGGTGATGTAGGGATAGACACCCATGGCCACCACGGAGAAGTTGGCCATTGCCCCGCCGGATAGCATGTTGAGCAGGCCCAGCAACTGGTTAGCCTCGAAGATCTGACGCAGCCCCTCCCGGTCAACACCCGGCACAGGGATGTGAGCAGCTAGTCGAAAGACGATCAGAATGCCTATAGTGACGATGATCCTGCGCCGTAGGTCCGGTATCCTGAGAGCGTTACGGAGAGCTTGTATCATTATACTCCTCCTGCTAAACCCAATCGCCTGGCAACGATCTAGCCCGATATGGTTGCAAGCTTCAGCTTTAGAGCCTTCGGGTCAATGATGATCCTCCCATCCTCCGGATCAAGTTTAATCTTCCACCTCTGGAGGAAATCTGCTCCTATTATCAGCTCCTCAGAAAGCCCGGGGACGACAAGGAAATGCCAGAATAGATTGTATCCTTCAACCTCCACATCCATAATGCCCGTAGACTCCCCCACCAGGAGCGTTCCCTTACCCATCTCAAATTGGCGCGGGGCACTTAGATTTAAGACGGTCCCCACCTTCTCCGCTAAATCCTTTCGAATGAACGATTCTGAGGAGCCGTTGTCCCATAATGCCTGAAACCTTCCCTCGCCTTTATCTCCTCTGAGAACGACCTCTTTATAGATTAATCCCATCTCTATCCCTCTGCGATATTGTCAAGTTATTCTCTCCCTCTTTTGCTCGCGTTCAATATGGTGATGCCTACAATCTGCCCTCTCTCATACCTGATTATGATGTCATCATCCGTGAGTTCAGAATCATCAGCGTGGCTCGGCTTCTTGAAATTGACATAGAGCACATCTGCCTCTTTATCGTATGTCATCCAAATCCTCTTATGTGGAATGTCTAATAGCTGAGGCACAAGGGTCAACATCCTTTCCACCTCTACTGCGGCCATAACTTTCGCCTCCCTTCGAGCCACCTTCGGTCACCGAAGCGGCAACTCCTCCACCGTGCCGCCAGCAGCCAGGATTTTCTCCCTCGCGCTTTCGGAGAAGCGATGGGCCTTAACCACCAAGGGAACCTCGATCTCGCCCCTCCCCAGGATCTTGACCAGCTCCCGGGGCGATTTGATGATCCCCGCCTGGGCCAGGGTCAGGGGGTTCACCTCGGCCCCGGCCTCGAACTTATCGTTTAGGCGATCAACGTTGACCTCGACATACTCCACCTTAAAGATATTGGTGAAGCCGCGCTTATGGGGAAGGCGCCTTACCAGGGGCAACTGCCCGCCCTCGAAGTAAGGGGGCTTCGCGCCACCGGAACGGGCCTTCTGCCCCTTAGTGCCCCGACCAGCAGTCTTGCCCTGGCCAGCAGCATGGCCCCGACCAACTCGCTTCCTCTTCTTCTTGGCCCCTTCAGCCGGACGCAAATCGTGTAACTTCATCACCCCTCCACATGAGCCGATTAAACAACAGGCAACGAAAGAATAACGACT
>Ga0190286_1000618_pt1 | contig 14463 bp, 22 predicted proteins | sample 48691834_MG_FD_183241 | JGI IMG/M metagenome (GOLD analysis project Ga0190286, IMG submission 183241) | Hydrothermal vent microbial mat bacterial communities from Southern Trench, Guaymas Basin, Mexico - 4869-18-3-4_MG | ecosystem: Environmental > Aquatic > Marine > Hydrothermal vents >... | reverse complement strand
CCCATAGAGATCCTTAGGGAGGTGCTGGAGCAGTCCAAGAGGTGGGGGCTGAGGGGCGAGGCGATAGAGTTCATAGTAAGCGAGGCGGAGACGACCGGCTTCATGCAACCCACCGACCTCCACAACCTCCTAAGCGAGCTTTCGAGGAAGTTCACTGGGATACAGGATCCGAGGATAATACCCCACATAGTGAGGAGATACGCGACGGCCCTGATGAGGGAGCAGGAGAGAGCCAAGAGGATAGGGGAGACTTGGTATTGGCCGACAATACAGTGGCCTGAGGTTGGGCGACCCACGGCCCTCGCTTACCCAACTAGGTATGAGGGGAGGCCGCCTGAGAGATACTATTATCCCTCGACGCCTAGCTATACTCCCCCACCGACAAGATATGGGGCTCCGACTACAACACCCGAATATCCGAGATATGAGCCTCCTAGATACTATCAGCCTCCCAGCTATCAGCCTTCAAGGGGAAGGCCCTTGACCTACGAGGACTTGGAGAGGTTCTTCGAGGAGAGGGAGAGGAGGCGTGAGGAGGAGGAACTTAGGAGGAGGGTTTACAGCGAGATACCTAGAATGGTGGACGAGAAGTTCGGAGCACTTCAGAGGGAGATAGCTGAGATAAAGCATATGCTTGAGAGTAGGGCTGGAGCTGGGGCACTAACCCAGGAAGACATAGAGAGGATCCTTGAGAGGGAGAGGGAGTTGCACCAGAAGGAGATGGAGAGGCTGGAGCTTCAGCTCAGAAGCGAGTATGATAAGGAGCTTAGCGAGAGGGAGAGGAAGCACCTTAACGAGAGGATAGAGCAGTTAGAGAAGGAGATCGAGAGGCTCAGGGAGGAGGCTAGGACTGGGAGGAGGGCTGAGGATATAGCATATGAGGTCGTCAAGGTTGGGGAGAAAGTCTTGGAGACTAAGCCTGTGAGGGATATGGTTAGAATGGTGGTTGGGGCGAGGAGGATTGAGACAAAGCCTCCAGAGGTTGAGGAGGTCAAAAGTGAAGTGGAGTTCGAGCAGTATCTACCGCCAGAGTTCGTCGAGGAGGAGTAGACTATGAAGGTCGTGGGGGTGTGCTCCGTCAAAGGTGGAGTCGGGAAGTCCCTAATAGCGGTGAACTTGGCATACCACCTCTCGAAGATTGGGGAGACCGCCCTGATTGATGCCGACATAGATAGCTCGAACCTCGCCGAGTTCATAGGGGACATAGGGAGGATTCCAGTAACCCCAGACAAGACATTCGTTCCGCTGGAGTGGAAGGGGATCAAGGTTTGGAGCATGAGCCTCGTCACCGAGAAGTGGAGACCCGTCAGCCTCACGGGTGACAAGTATGTCTCCATTCTGAAGGATGTCTATGAGAACTCTGAGTGGGGCGACTTGGACTACTTGGTGCTGGATCTCCCCTCTGGTAGCCATGACTCTTGGCGTGGAGCGATAGACCTCTTCGCATATGAGTATGCGGGTGATATCGTCGTCGTCCAGCCAGCGTTTCCAGACAACACTAGGAGGGTCTTGGAGCTACACAGGGTGAACGATGTTCCCATTATCGGCGTCATAGAGAATATGAGCTACTTTGTATGCCCCCACCACAAGAAGCCGAAGATATACAAGATATTCGGGGAGGGCGTCGCCGAGAAGCTGTCTGAGCAGTATGGGGTCACATTCCTAGGTAAGATACCGATAATCCCAGACCTTCAGGAGAGGCTCAAGCTGGGCAACCCGATATTGGAGGAGTATTCACACATCTTCAAGAGGGCGTGTGAGATAGTGAGGGAGATACCTGAGGAGAAGCTTGGCATAGTGAGGAGGATCAAGGAGAAGATCGTCGAGATAGGCTCTGAGTCCGTTATGAAGATACTCTCCCACATACTGGTGACGGTGAACACCGAGATAGGGCTACCAGAGAACGTCTACTACGACGAGAGGATGATAGCGAGCCTAGTCATAGTCACGCCAGATTGGAGGAGGGCCCTGGCGAGGATGAACATAAGGGTGAAGGATGGGAGGCTGATGTATGTGAAGAAGCCCAGAAAGATAGACTTCGAGATACATATGCCCTTCAAGACCCTCGCTAGGATCGTAATGGGAAGGAGGAGGCTTAGAAGCGGGGAGGTTATAGCCTACGACGCTTGGGACGCCTATCTCAACAACGACTTGGAGGTGTATTCACCCACGGGAGCCTCGATTATGCAGAGAGCCGTCGATATAATAAGGGGGGTTCTGAATCCAGAGGTCATGGAGAGGGCTAGGGAGAAGTTCCCCTTCCTAGAGAAGTTCATATAGGTGGTGCCCATGAGCCTAGAGAGGATAAAGAGGATGTTGGAGGAGAAGGCCAAGAAGGACATAGTTGGAATATTGATAACGAGGATAGACGCCCTAGTGGAGGAGGCTAAGAGGACGAACGAACTGCTATCGGAGATCAAGGAGATGCTTACGACCTTCATGGGTGATTCAGATGGCTAAGAGAAGCAAGAAGGAGTATGAGGAGGCCTTCAATGAGCTACTCGGCGTAGATGTTCAGTGGAGCAAGCTACCCATGGAGGATCTAAAACAGCTAGCCGTCGTCTTCGGAAACCCAGAGATGCTTCTAGCTAAACTGGGGATAGAAGTTGGAGATACCCTTAGAAGGAGACTGAGAAGAGCCTTGAATAGGGTGAGGCTGGAGGGAAGCATAGGGCAACTAATAAAGGAACTGCTAAGCGAAGAATAACCCTTTTAAACTACTTACCCCACTTTTTCTCTGGGATCGAAGATGCCACTGCCATTTGGAGTGGTTAGAGAGATTGTGAGAATTAGGATAAATGCCCTTAAGGAGCACAAGGAGAACCTAAAGAACTTCGTAAAGGAGCCTAAGGGCGTCTTGGAGTGGGTGGACGAAGGGATAAAGATATTTAGGAAGGCTAACAGAGATACAATTAGAGCCTTAATAGGTGGTTAAAATGAGCGAGAGGTTGATTGACCGAGTTGCGGGAAGAGTCAGAGAAAGACGGGAGAGGGTCAGGGAGAGGATTAAGGCCTTCAGGGAGGGCAGAGGCCTTAGGGGAGAGGTCGCTCCCCTCAGAGAGCGGGTGAAGAAGAGGCTGTCGGAGATCACCGAGAGGATAGAGGCTAGGAAGCCAGGGCTGATACCTCGGATGCAGACCCTCTTCAAGGACTGGTATCCAGGTAGCAGGCTTGCGAAGATACTCACGCCCAAGACTCAGATTGTCAAGCCTGGAGAGCTAACGCTCACCGAGGCCAAGGAGGAGGTCAAGAGGCCAGTCAGGAAGGGAATGCACTACTAGGCTAGTAGTGTTCCCCCCTCCTGACCTTCACCCTACGCCCCTCTCGGAGACACCACTCTATAAAGGCTGATCTAGAGAGTCTAGCCCTTCCCCTTTCTTCATCTATGGCTTCCATAAGTTCCTTTGTGAGGGTTATCGTAGCCCTTTCGTATTCCCTTATCCTCCTTATTCTTTTGATGTCCTCTGGGGTTAGCACCTCCATTTTATGAATTTATGAAATTGTGAATTCTATATAAAGGTTTTTATCTGTAATATGGGACTTTCCTCTTGGGGATAGGTATGGCGGAGGCTACTACGATCTCCCCCGAGGAGCTTTGGGAGCCCTACGACGTGCTGATCGGAGGTCTCGGAGCCCTTGCCATCAGGGAGTTCACGGATGCCGAGAAGAAGAAGTTTGACAAGTTCGTTGAGGACTCGGTGGATGCCCTGAACAAGATCAGCCCTGAGATTGCCGCCGATTTCAAGGATCAGTCTGAGCTGTTCCTGAGTGTGGGTAAGGTCTTCAAGGCTAAGGTTGACAAGGCCTTCGGTGGGATTCTGCCAACTTCTGGTCAGTTCGGTGTCGGCCTCATAATTCCGCAGGACATTAGGTATGCGGCCACACCAAGCTCGACGAATCCATGCTACACGGACTATCCTGTCAATAGCTGGACTCTGAGCCTTACCGCTGGGACTACGGTCTACTTCCTAGGTAGCTCTGCCAACTTCTACAAGGCGAGGACTACGACTGGCTATAGGTGTGCTATGGTCATTATGAAGAACGGCATAATTGAGGTGGGCACCAGTCCGAGCGTCAACCAGTTCCAAGTTCAGACGGAGAGGACTAGCTATCCAGCCTTCTCCGTCCACCCGCTCGTCGATCAGCCGATTGAGAGGGGCTACACTATCTACAGATACAACCTGCCGTTCGCCGTGCCAGTCTTCCATGACTTCGGCGTTAAGCTGATGGGTATGCCCATAACCACGAAGTCGAGTGAGATCAGGCTGATTGGAGTCATCTTCTATGAGTATGACCACAGGGCTTCGCTGACATATGTGACTAGCTGAGGGGGGTGAACCATGAGCGTCGAGGCACTGCTGGCGACGGGCGAGAAGTTGGCGCTACTTAACGCTAGTGGCCCAGACTCGGATGTTACCGTCGCCTCTGGCTCCACGGCTAACGTGGATCTCACCATAAGCAGGGGGCCCGTGTCTAAGATATTAGAGCACTTGGCCGTTAAGGAGCTGTCTGGGCTTCCTACTGGCGTCGTTCCCGCTGGATTCAGCTACCCGAACTCGACGACCCTGAGGATCGTCGCCTATAACCCGACTACTGCCGCTGTCACCGTAACCTCTGGCTCGGTCTCCGCCAAGGTTCTGGTGAAGGCGCTCTAAGGGGGAGAGGTTTTTAAGTAGAGTTCCCCTCTTTTTTCTCGGTATGAGTGTTAGGAGGCTTATTAAGGCTGGGGATTTGGAGAGGACTTTCACTACGGAGGTCAGCCTTACGGTAAAGGCTGGGAGTGCTTATACGATTCCGAAGGGGGTGTATCTCGCCGTTCCTCCCAACGCCGTCGCTATTCAATACACGCCAGACGGAGGGTCTACTTGGAGGAGCTTTATGCCCTCCGGCTATGGGGGCGGAGTGATCATAAGCGACGGGTCTAGCGTAAGGGCGTTGAACAAGGGAGTGGCCTCCGCGGTCGTCTATCTGCTACCGTTGAAGTAGCTCCCACCTCTTGTATCGTTCGACGATTTCCCTCCAATAACCCCTTAGCTCTAGTCTCCAATCTGGGACTTGGAGATTGATGTTTTGAAGGCTCATTATCTTTGGAACATAGACGGCTTTCCAGCCCTTTTTGAGGAGCCAATAGACTATTCGGTAGTCCCAGTAGGTCGCCCTATCCCAGAATTTCCCCCGCTCGGCTAGGGGTGTTATCTCCCTTACGGCGTCGCGATTGTAGATGACTCCAGAGCCTATGCATAGGTATGCGTCCTCGGGCCTTGTTATTTGTCGAGTTCGTCGGAGGAAGATCTTTCCTCCTACGACGGCTACGACGTCTCCGTAAATTACGCCTACGTCATCGGCGGCATATTCCTTAAGAATCGCCCTTCTATCCGAAAGCATTTCGTCGTCATCGTCTATCCAAGCCACCCACTCGTAGTCGGCCTCGGAGATTATTCTGCATGGCTCCCGAGAGACATCGAGATGATGTAGGACTCGTTCTGGATCGTATCTTTGGAGGAATACCTTGGCTCCCCTCGATTCGAGGTATTTCTTCACCTCCTCGGTTTCGTCGCCGAGGATGTGGGAGTCCAAATACGCTCGGAATTCGTCTGGTCTTTGTCTGATGACGCTCTCCACGGCTCTCTCTAGAAGTGGCCCTCGTCGAGAGACCATCATACAAGCCGAGAACTTCATAGTTTATCCACCACGTATAGGGCCGATTTGTTGAAGCCTATTCCCTCCGTTATCCTTAACGCTCCGAAGTCTGGGAGCGAGGTTAGGAATCCTTTGATTTCGTCCTTGTCGTAGGTGTTGAGGAAGTATCCCTTTGGGTGTATGTAGTATCTGGTTCTTCCCCGTCTCGGGGCTTTGAAGAAGGCTATGATTATCCTTCTTCGAGCCACTCTCCACATCTCCCAGAGGAGTAGCCTGTATGCGCCCCAAGGGAGGTGCTCTAGGAGGTCTTTGCAGTAGGCTACGTCGAAGCTCTCGCTCTTGATTGGGAGGTGGAGTCCGTCTCCCCTGATGGCCTTTATCGGGTGGAGGCCTCTGGCGTATTTGAGGAATTTCGGGGTTATGTCTATGGCTACGTAATCCACTCCAGCCTCGTCGAAGAGTGGGTAGTCTATGCACGTTCCCGAGCCGACGTCTAGAGCCGAGGAGCCTACCTCGGCGACCTTCTCCACTATCATTCTCCTTATGGGGTGTTTTAGTTGTTCGTCGGTTCTTAGGAAGTCTTGGGGGGCTTTATCCTCCCACCACCTCCACCACTTCACCCCGTAAGCCTCCCTATCTCTTTCCTTATTCTATCTACGACGGTTGACCTATCGAACTTGATGCCTCGGTCTTCGGAGATCCAAGAGTAGTGTCCGTCGTTCAATACCCCGAGGATTTCCTTTTTGGCCTCTTGGAAGTCGTCGTATACGAAGCCGACGTTTCCCAGTTGCTCCTCTACGGCTCCAGCTCTCTTGGCTATTGGGTAGCATCCAGCGTTTAGAGCCTCCACGATAACCAAGCTAAAGGATTCCACGGGAGAGGGGTGGAAGAGAATCTTCGAGCCCCCCATCAAATAGGAGACGTATCGGCGGGAGATGTTGTAGAATTTCTCGTGGGGTAGGCCTCTTGACTCTAGGATGTCCGAGAAGTTGGACGCCCTCAGGACGAAGACCGTCTTCAAGCCGTGCTTTAGCGAGAAGTGGGATATCTCCCTAAGTTCTCGGATCAGGCTTTTCCTCCTCTCCCCCCACTTGACGATCGGGGTGACTATTAGGATGTCTATCGGCCTCTCTTTCCACGGGAGGGATGTCTCTCGGAAGGGGGAGTAGTCGTGGGGCGGGTATATGACCTCGGCGTCGAATAGCCCGAGCCTCCTCTTCTGGGTGTAGCTGTTCGTCCACACCCTGTCCACGAGGCCTGGATACCACTCTCTGGGCTGGGCTATATACCAGCACGCTATCGGCCTCTTGACCCACTTCCCGATCCCGCTTAGGGAGGGGTGGGATAGGAGGATGAAGTCGTATTCGTTGAGTTCGTCCGCTATTTCGCCGAGGTTTTCGTAGAGCCGTATATCTTCGGGCTTTATCCTCTTCGTGAGGAGTTTTGAGAGGTTTGGCATTCTCTCCGAGTAGAGCTTCACGTCGAATCCGAGTTCCTTGAAGCAGTCCCCGAAGCCGTCTATCATGGTGATTTGGCGACCTCCGAGCTTGGATAGGTCTCTCTCGACTATCGCCACCCTCATCTGGGTCATTTCGGAGAGGCCTCCTCACTCCAATCAAGCCATCTAATCAACCGATTTCTAAAGTCCACAAGATAAACCGTCTCACACTCGGGACAATAGTAAATTACATATTTCTCAAGCTCCCGCTCGGATATTCCAAGCTTCCGTGAAATTCTGTCTAGACAGTCGAAATGTTCCACAATTCTCCCATCTAGATAGATGTATTCATCTGAAAGATAGCCTTTACAGTGGAAACAATACTTCATCGACTTTCACCTCCTCTATGCTCTCTCACCCTCACTCCCAGCTCTCTTAGTCGCCTCTTAACGTCCTCGTCTTGGTGGGAGAAGTATCTCCCCGCCTCCTTGAGATCCTCGAATAGTGAGATGTATTTTGGTATGACTTCGTTGATGTCGTATCTCGACAGCTCTTTTAGCTGTCTCTCCCTGACCTCCCTCCAGTAGTCTCTGTCTTCTAGGAGCCTTAGTAGGGATTTGGCTATTTGGTCTGGGGCGTCTGGGGGGACTTTTACGGGAGCTAGGAATTCCCTACTCCACCCGCAGTCGCTTATGACGCATGGGACTCCGCAGGCGTAGGCCTCTAACACGCTTTGGGGGAGGTTTTCCGAGAGGCTTGGGAGGAGGAGGATGGAGACCTCCTTGAAGAGCAGGTTGGGGTCTGGGAAGTATCCGACATATTTGCAGTCTTCAAGTTCCATGGCCTCTATTATGGCGTTCAGCGGTTTGGGATCTCCCATTCCAGCTATGGCCATTTCCGCCTCTGGTAACTTCCTCTTTAGGAGGTTGAATGCTTCTAGGGCTGTCAGGAGGTTCTTGACTGGGGAGAGCCTCCCCATAACGAGTATCGTAGGATCCCTTCCCTCGGAGAGCTGGTATGCCGACGGGTCGATCGCCGTAGGTATGTAGTAAAGCCTCTCCTCTGGGACTCCCAATCCCTTCATCTGTTCCATGACATTTTTGCCCGAGCATATCACCACGTCGGAGGAGAGTATTATGCGAATGAAGTTTGGGAGGAGCGGAGATAGATTTGGAAACATTGAGACCTCTAGGAGGTTGAGTCCTATTCTGGTGGCCACGGGATAGTTCGCTCTCACCCTCTCCAGCTCTGGCAGTATGGTGGGATCTATGGTGTGGAGGACGACCACATCTGGATCTACGGCCTCGACGGTCTCGGAGAAGCCCTCAAAGGGGTAGACGACGGGGGGATCTCTGTAGGTATCTATCACGGATTGTGATATAGGGAGGTCGCTCATGGGGAAGTGGAGGAAGTAGACTTCGATCCCGCTCTCAACAAGCTTTTTAGCTATGAGCTCGGCTTGGATGGTCGCCCCAGTAGGGCTCGTAAGAGATATAGACCACAGGAGCCTCATGCTCAACCCCCATTTTATAAGGATGGAACCCTACCTTAAGTGAGATGCCCGAGGTGGTCGAGAAGTTCCTCTGTGGCTGTGGCACCGTCAAGCTCTATTACTGCAAGGTTTGTGGCAACATCTACGCCTCTCGGGAGGAGGCTTTGAGGTGCGAGCGGGGTCATTCTAGATCCGCTCAAGATAGACCTCGCCGTTGATCGTCTCAACCTTTACGTAGTCGATTCCTAGGCTCTTCAGCCTCCTTCTCAGCACGAGGTATAGGTTTTTCGTGCTTACACCTTCCACCTCAACTTTGGCGACTTCATACCCAGAATTTACGAAGCTTTCTATTATGGGGTCGTATCTGCTCCTTTTCCGTCTCCTGATCTTGGGCTTCTCTTCCACGGGAATTAATTTGAACCTCATATCGCCATTTTAGGCGAATTCGGAAGATATATATTTTTCGTGCAGATTTATCTGCCTGATGAGCGTGGCGATTATAGGCGCAGGGATCTCTGGAAGCTACTTGGCTAGGAGGCTTGAGGAGGAGGGCTTCAAGGTGAAGGTCTACGACAGGACTAGGAGGTGGAGGGGTTGCCGATGTGCTTGGGCGAGCTACGGCGACGAGTTGGACGACCTCCTTAGGCCCCTTTTCCTCCATGCGGAGGAGTTCGAGCTGGCAAGGATGGAGAGAGCCGTGGTCAACGGGGTCGAGATAGACCTCGGGAGGCCTCCCGTTATCATAGATAAGCCCAAGCTTTTAAAGGAGCTGTGGGGCGGGGAGATAGTCCAGAAGGAGATAAGGTTCCCCGAGAGGGTTAGGGCAAATCTAGTCGTGAATGCGACTGGAGTTCCGATATGCCCAGAGGAGTTTATGGCCCTGCCAGCATACCAAGCCCTAGTTGAGGGTGACTACCCTAGGGACAGGGCGCTCGTCTATATGAGGCGCGATGTGAGGGGGTATGCTTGGTTCTTCCCAGCTAGGGAGGGTCTCTTCCACCTAGGTGCGGCGTGCTTGGACTACGATCCAGAGGCCTTGGCTTTGAAGCTCCTAAGCTTCTACGATCTCAAGGTCAGGAAGGTTTGTGAGTGTGAGGACAAGATCAGGGTTATGAGCCCCCAACATGGGGTTGACATAACCTCCGCGAGGTGGAGAAGGGGTGGGGGGCTGGTGCTGTCCGTGGGCGAGGCCGCGGGCGCGGTTCACCCCATAAGCGGGGAGGGGAACATACCGTCCCTGATAGGCGCTTCGCTCCTCTTCGACGCCATAAAGATGGAGGGTGTTGACGAGGCGGTTTGGAGGTATTGGACCGACTGGGTCTCATACCTGATCGACGAGAGGTATCCAGAGGCGGCAGAGGCCTACAGGCACAGGGGAAGGCGGTTCTGGCTCAGGGCTTTGAGGGAGATAAAGAGGAGGGGCAGGAGTAGGCCCAAGCTAGGTTTGCTGGACGAGTTAAAGGTTGTGTGGGAGGTGGTGGTGAGGTGAGCCAATGGGAGCTTATCGGCGATAAATACGTCAATAAAAGGAGCGGGCGTGTCGTAAGCAGGGGGCTAGTAGATAGGGTTTACGGCGTTCTTGGGGAGGAGTGGATGACTTTGAGGGAGATATCGAGGCTGAGTGGCTATAGCTATGCCGCCGTCTTTAGTGCGGTTGAGGTCTTAAAGGAGATGGGGATAGTGGAACGTAGGAAGCGTGAGGGGGCTAAAGGGTGGCTGTGGAGGAGGAGGGTTTGAGTAGGAAGGGTGGGCGTGGGAACCCCCTCAAGGCTCCTGGGGCCTCCTTCTTCATCTGGCTCACCTTCTCCTATTGGCGCTGGGTGGCGTTCTTCATCAAGCTTTTGAAGTATCTCAGGACTCCTAGGGGCTGGAACCAGATAAAGTGGTGGTGCAGGGAGGTGGACGCCCCACTGCCCTTGGTGACGGTGAAGGCCGCGCTCAACGCGTTCGCACGGCTTGGGATGGTCAGGAGGGAGAGGAGGGGAGGGGTCTACGCCCTTACCGAGAGGGGATGGCAGGAGGTAGAGGAACTTGAGCACCTCCTCTTGGAGGCGATAAACTACAAGCCGAAGGACTCCGTGAAGACCATAATCTTATCCTATGTCCGCAGGGGTTGGAGAGGGTGGAAGGACTGCTATGAGATAGCCGAGGAGGTTGGGGCCAGCCCTATCTACGTAAGCAGGATTCTAAATGAGCTGGTCGAATCTGGTTTGCTGGAGAGGAGGAGGGAGGCCAAGAGGGGTGGGAAAAACCTTTATCGACCAGTCAAAGAGAGTTAACTGGTATGCCCGAATACTTCGTAATGAAGGTTCCCATAGAGGAGTTTCTAGCCCGCCACCCAGAGTTCTCATACGAGGTTCTATACGATCCTCCAGAGATAAGGGGGATGATAGACAGGTGGACTCACGTTATATGGACTGCGGTAACCATAACATACCCGAAGGAGTGGACGGACGAGACCTGCATCCGTGAATTTATCCAGAACGCGCTCGACGCCTCCGAGGAGGAGACTGGGGAGGCGGTATGCCGAGTTTACCACGATAGAACGATAGAGCCTGCCGCGACCGTCATAGAGGACGAGGGCCGTGGGATAGAGGAGAACGCCGTTCTCATGGGCGGGACGGACAAGCCTTGCTGGGCTAGGGGATTCTTCGGGGAGGGTCTCAAGATGTCTGTGGCGTATATCCTAACCAAATATGGCACCCCCACCTACCTGTTCAACAGGAGGGGGGAGGTCTTCAAGACGGTCTCCCTCCGAGGGGTTCTCACCTTCGTTTACGGCAGGCACAGGCTTGAGCCCAGATGGGGGACGAAGGTTGTGATACCTGGGGTTCTCCTGCCAATCGAGGGCATCCTGCTTGAGGATTGGCAGAAGGAGAGGGCGATATTCGAGACGATGCTTGTCGGGATTAGGGGCGGGGAGGAGTTCTGCCTATACGAGAGGCCCTGCAGGATTATGGATGATGGCCTTGGGAACCTGTATGTGGCGGAGATCTTCGTGAACAGCTTGGAGAGGATAAGTGGCGACAAGGGGAGATACTCTTGGGACTTGTGGTGGGTTCCGCTACACAGGGGCAGAACCGCGCCCGTAAACCTTGAAGCCCTGCTTGAGCAGTGCACTTTGGTTCTCGGCAATATGCAGTTGGTCGATGATGCGGTCAGATATTTTAGTGGCCTTCTGGCCTTCGACGGGGTGGCCGTCGTCCCCTCTGGTAGTTGGTTCGAGTATGCAATAGACATACCGTATGAGCTTGTTTCGGGGTGCAACAGGATTCTTGCGAAGATTTTTGGGGTGAGCGAGGATAAGGTGGTCAGGGCAGACTCCGAGGTCGCCGCAAACGAGGCCTCCTACAGGGGATACCTCCCAGTAGCGAGTTACCTCTTCGTGTATCCGTTTAGACGCTTCTTCAGGGCTCTGCCGACTTACGAGGTTAAGGAGATAGAGAGGACTAGGAAGACGCTTGAGGAGATAGAGTTCCTAAGCGAATGCGATCTCGTGGGGGAACATAGAACCAACTTCTTCATCCTCAGGGGCATGAACCTATATCTGGGAGACTTGTTTGGGAGCACGCCGAGGTTGAGGGTTGCTGGAAACCTATATGAATTGAGGGATGCACTCGGACTCCATTGCGAGGGGGAGATATGGATAGACAAGGAGCAATTGACCTTTCTTAGTAGTGCCACCAATACCCTAGTGCATGAGTGGGCGCACTTCATCGTCCATGTTAATTTTCCTGGGCGGGACATCGAGCATAGCGGGGACTACTACTGGAGGGGGCTCGAATGGGTCGCGGCAACCTTGGCTCACAAAGCTCCAGATTTTGGGAGGATAGTTACTTATGGGGAGGCGGGGGTGCCGTTCCTCAGCCTCAAGGGTGTGAAATACATGCTGGGGCTCGAATACAGGATCCATTCAAGAATACATGAGGAAACCGACACATGGATTTCCCTTGAATATATAAGGGAAAGAGATCTGTATAGGCATGTGAACCACATAATGTTCTTGCCAGAGCCTAGTTTAACGTTCTACTTCAGACCGATTACCTATAGCTTCTCTTCGATGTATTCGTTTACGGTGGGAGATTGCCTCCACCTAGATCCAGAGAGGTTCAACGATAGGGCGATTGAGGAAATACTGTCATGGATAAGGAGGCCTAGATTTTCGGATACGGTTTCACGAATTCGGGATAGATACAAAACCGTAGTTCTGCTCAAGTATGATGTGGGCATAGAGGAATACGTGGTGAGGAAGCTGGACATGGATTCCCTTATAAGGGGGGAGCTGGTATATGCCTGACGGAATGCCGGTCGATGTAGAGATCGTGAGGCTTCCAGATGGGAGGGAGGTGTGCCTAGTCTTGCCAGGGAGGGGGGTGGTGAGAGCCATAGCCCCAGCCTCCGTATACGTGACCCCTAAGCCAACTGTGGAACACACGGTGGATTATGTTTTGGGGCACGCCGAGGAAAGAGCGGAGGGGCTACTGTATAGGATCAGGAGGTGGAGGACATGGCGGAGGTGAAGCTAACCAAGGATGTCGTCGAGAGCGAGATCATAGGCTCCCAGAGGAGGAACCGCATCTTCCCTATGAACGTGGTCGAGATGTATAAGGGCTTGAAGGCCATGTTCCCGAAGAATGTCTGGTGGCGCATTGAGGGATACTGGTTTACCATGAGGGCTAGGAGGGATAAGAAGCCAGTCAAGATCCATTTCGTAGGGAGGAGGAGGGGCAAGGTTACTTTTATTAGGGAGGCTAGGTTTTAGGGCTGAATCGCGTGGGAATACTGCTTGTAGGTCTGCCTCCACCCCTCCCTGCTTTTGCTAGTGTATACCCTCCTGAGGTCTTGGGTCTTGTGACCCATGAAGAACTCCAAATAATGGTCTGGGCATCCCGCATCCGCCATTAGGGTTCTGAAGGCGGTTCGGAGGCTGTGGAGTCGGCAGGGGTTCACTCCCTCGTATTCCTTCTCGTCCAAGTAGATCTTCCCGCACTTCCTCAGTATTTGCTGAACCCTCCTCCCGCTTATTTTGAACAGGGGATCCTCTGGCGATATGTCTGGCCTGTGCTCTTCGAGGTATTCCCTGAGCAGTCCCACGCTGTATCTCTCCGCGAACGTCATGAAGGGGTTGTCGGTCTTCACCCTGTATAGGTCTAGGCAGAGCGGGATCACGCCCCTCTCGTATTCCTCCATTATGTCCCCGTATTTCAGGGAGAGTAGCTCCGAGAGCCCTATCCCCGATTGGAGGGTTATCGCCGCCATAGCCTTCACGGTCGGGTGCTCTATTATCTCTATGAACTCTATTGCCTCCTCCAGAGTCCAGGGATACTTCCTGCTTATTGGCCTGGTAGATGGCATGTGTATGTATCTCAAGCTTATGGGTATCTCATAGAACCTCGCGTATGATTGGACTGCGGACAGATACTTCCATATGGACTTCGGCGCCAACCCGATGCCCTCAAGGTATTCCTTATACTCCCTCAGAACCTTCCTGGCGTAGAACCTCCTAGACCTCCTAGGGGTTTGGAGATCCCTCTCAACCTCGTCCAAGAAGTCCTCTATGTCCCCGCCGTATCGGGTTCTGTAGAAGCTGTTGAACATTCTGAGGGCTGAGCGGTAGGACTTGGCGGTGCTGGGGCTGAAGGACTTTAGGAACTCCTCCATGGGCATATGGGGTCATATCCCGAAGGGGGTTATTAAGGTTTCGTTTCAGGAACTTGAAACGAATGCCTCGGCTCTATCCCCACCCTAGCCCTGAAGCGTATCCGGTCTATGATCCCGAAGAGGTCTGGGAGCAGGATCCTGAGGACTCTCGCCGCCATTCCCTTCGTTATCCCAGTCCACCTAGTCGCCCATACGCTCGCCCCTATCTCCTCCCTCCACCCCCCGTATGGGA
>Ga0190286_1000617_pt1 | contig 14463 bp, 30 predicted proteins | sample 48691834_MG_FD_183241 | JGI IMG/M metagenome (GOLD analysis project Ga0190286, IMG submission 183241) | Hydrothermal vent microbial mat bacterial communities from Southern Trench, Guaymas Basin, Mexico - 4869-18-3-4_MG | ecosystem: Environmental > Aquatic > Marine > Hydrothermal vents >... | reverse complement strand
GGTTGAGATAGAGGAAGCAGGGGACATAGCAGGGGACACACCTGGGGACAAAAATGTCCCTTACCTAGGGACAGATATGGCCCACATAAAAGATCCAATAAAACAACAAACAGAAAGAAGGCTAGGGACGTCCCCTGGTACTACTAAAGGACATAAGGGTACCGGAGGATATGATCCTAGAGCTGTCTATGAACAGGTTAAACAGAAAAACCCCTTTGTTGATTTTCCCTCTTTAGAGTGGATAGAAGAGCAATATCACAGGTTTAAAGAGCGTAATCCTGAGTCACCAGTTAAGCTTTCTGCCTATATCAAGGCAGCGATGGAAAATGTAGCTATCAAGGCAAGAAAGGAAGTACCCAGTGAGGGTGCTAAGACTAGTTGAGGGAAAGCCTTAGGATTCTCCACTCTCCTCTTTTGTACTCTACACGGATATAGTCCTCAGTATACCCATTGTAGAACCTTAACCAATGCCAGCACCTTCCAGTTTTGCTTAGTACGTGTTTCATTTGCTCTTCCCTCCTTTCAATTATATAATAACACATCCATTGGAGTTTGTCAACCCCCTTTGAGGGTCATTTTTGAATTTTTTTATGGAAGGCGGTTAGACATCTCCACAAGGAGTTTGTAGAGATCGTCTATCCTTTTTTCCAGTTTGCTTATTTTGTGGTTTAAGATACGGAACTTCTCACCATAGAGGATAAGGACAACAAAGAGGGCCACAAGTGCAAGGGGACATGGGCATAACCTTAGGATCTCTAAGAAAGAGTTATACATATCCCACCTCATAAACTATAATGCCATGCTGGTTAAATAGATAGAATTCATCAGCGTTTACCTTTGTGGTTACTACTGCAAGCTTAATCTCACCGTGGTAGTTAAAGTCACGTCTATAAAGGGCACGATATGCCAGAAGTTGACCAAGGGCAGACAGCCCTGCATCTGGCTTTACCTCAAAGATCCACACTGCCCCATCCCTCTCCCCCACAACATCTATCCTCTTCTGTGTAAGCTGTATTGCTAGACGGCGCCATTTGGGGTCATAGTCAGGTCCAGGATCTGCCCCACGGCCTACATGGACATCGTAACGGAAGTTTTTAAAATCCTTGCCATAGAGGGAGAGGAATTTTTCCCAAATGGGGATTTCGTTTGGGAGCATATGAGGGTATTTTTTCATGTTAGCAGGTCTCCTGTGAGTGATGTTGTTTGAGTGTGGGGGGGTGGGGTGAAAAAAGCTGTTTTTAAAAACTTAAGGCCGTTCGGAAGCCTTGAGATTTGGCCTAAAATCCCAGATTTGACATAATAAAATATTATCAGACATTCCCAGATTTCATTGATATATCTGGAAAATCTGAGATTTGATGACATTATCCTTTCCCTAATCCCTCCAAAAATTCTATCAAGGCAATCCCTTTTGGTACTCATTAAAATGTTAGCAAGCTTTTTAAAACCTTTTCTCACAAGCTTAGTATAATATCCGCCCACCTATCACTCCACCCCTTATCCATCAGCATCCTCCTTGCCTCAGCAAGCCCAATAAGACCTTTCTTGTATGCCCTTCTTATATCCGTATCACTAGGAGTACATCTTTTAACCTTCTCTAACATTGCCCAGTCAACCACAAGATCCTGCTCATCAGATCTAAAGTTGCATTGTGAAAGATATCCTCTAAGCTCACTCTCTGATAACCTCCCTAGAATAAATGTATCAATTGCTGCATCCAAAACCTTATCTCTCCACTTAAGCCACCTTGCCTTTGTTATGAGGACCTTTAAATAGTACCTCTCATATTCTCCATATTTCCTTAACCTCAGCTCCTCATCAATGTCATCCTCCGTTATCGCCCCCTCATTCCAAAGGGTTTTTAGATCTGAGTCACTAAGCTCTTTCTGTGCCAAAAATGCCAAAACCTTTATCCTATCAGCATCATATCCCCTCCACAGAAGCTCCTGTTTTAGCCTTGCATAATCCCACTTCCCAGCTATCCATGCACCCATTGCATCACTCACACTTAGCAGCTCATTTGGGTATTGTGCATTGTAAAACTTCTCCAAAGGCTCAGATATCGTTTTTCTGAAGGGTGTGCCCATCACCAACCAACTTAGCCAGCCAAGCCCATATGACCAGCTTATTGCATTTGGCAGATCCTTAAGTGACTTCAATTTCCCTAGGCTTACGATATCCCCTATCAAGTGTAACAACCACGCATTTAATTGAAACTGTATATTTGCTCCCAGATATCTCTCAGCTGCCTCAAGCCCCTTCTGTGGTGTTATATCCTCTTCTGGAAGTATAAGCCCAAGCATTGGGGTTAAAAATGTGTGACCAATCCTCTGGATAATATCTCTTCCCCCTACCGCAGCCCCAAGCTTCTTTATTGTCTCTGTGTCAATTCCCTCTCCAGTTAGCTGCCTTATGTATGAGTCAATGAACCCAACCCATGTAGCTGGTGGAGTGAAGTAATACTTTGAGATTTTACTCACAATCTTAAATGCCACCTGTGGATGTGCAAGTGCGCCTCCCCTTAGTGCCCATATTGCACCATAGCCAAAGGCTGTAGCTACCCATGACCTAAAGGTCTTTATGATCTTCTCAACACCCCAGCCTATCCACCCAGAGAACCAGTTTTTGATACCAGTAGAGGTCCTCTTAAACAGGTTATCAAAGAACTTAATCAGATCACCTATTACAGGAACTTTCTCTAGATCACTGCCTGCCATCCCTAAAGCCATACCTCCTCTGGTTTTGTTAATTCCTCAAGGTACTTATACATCTCACGCTCCTCTTTTGGCATATCCTTTTCCTCCTCAGGGCAAAGCTTCTCCAGTGGCTCAGCATACTTTCCTACCTTTACCTCCCAGGGCTTATATTCTATCTGTATCCTCTCTGAGGCAACCCTAATCCTTCCAATCCATACCTTTGCCCACTTATTTCCGCTGTCTTCTGCAAACTCCCTTCTTACCTTGCCCTCAGGGGTAAGTATCGTGCCAAGATGCTTGCCAAGCCTATCCATTGACTCAACCAGGGGATCTATGTGCTTTCTCTTGAAGGTATCAAGGGATGCCCACAGTTTGTCTATCTCCCTCATCACTGGCCTAATTAGCTCATTTATCTTCTCAGGGATCCAGTTGTTTATTTCATTAAGTTTTGCTTCCATCCAATTTGTCCACTTAAAGATCTCCTTTCCCACCCATGGCACTATTGCATAGGTAAAGGCACCAAGATCCCTGAGCATTGCAAACATTGCCTGGATGTCTTTCCATGTCTTAGGAAGTAACTTTGCAAGTGTCCACTCAAGAGCAAAAAGCAGCCTTGCCCTCATCTGTCCATATAGCCTCTCAAGATCCTCATATGAGATAAGAAGCTTCTCAAGCTCTTTCTTAATCCTCTCTCTCCAGAACTCATGGATCTTTGAAAGTAACCAGAACATTGTGCGCTTGATGACCCAGTCAAGGTGCTCATCTACCCAGTCAAGGATCCTACCAATCCAATCAGCTAGTGTTGTAATTGCAGACCAAATCCCCCCTAGATAGCCTAGGCCGCCGTAATGGCCCTTTATGGCGCCATAGGCATGCATGCCTGCCTGGAATATGGCATTTGCTACAGTAAAGACTGTTTTTGCACTCCCCCTCTGATTTCTCAGGGGAAGCAAAAGAAGCCTTATAATTTTCATATTTACCATCTCCTTGGAACAAAGTAGCACTCAGACCTACAAGTTACCCATTTGTCTATGTACCATATTTTTCCAATGTCTATGATGGCCCCAGGTCCTGCAACCTGATCCCCCCTCTCAATGATAAGGTACCTATGGTAGTCAGATGAGAAAAAACAATAGTCACCATAACAGGTAACTATCTCATCACCTATATACCTTATCTGTCCCTTACCACAGTAAAATCCAGAGTAAGGTCGTAGTCTATCCCCTGGATACTTGATTTCAAAGGGTCCTGTAGGCCAAAATACCCCTGTAACCGTATCCCTGACATGTTCATCCCACCACCACATACTTGTATCTGACTGAACAACAAGGCCTGGCCCTGATACAGTAGTAGGTCTTGTATAACACCTGTAAGGTGCCTTGCATGCATTGCCTATTAGCTTGCACAGGTCACCACAATCTGGTTTTGGAAGCTCTGGTTCTGGTGGGGTATATGGTGGGGCAATTGGTGTGGGTGTAAAGCCCACTTTTTTAGCAATACCTCCACCAAGACTACCTATAAGGTTTTTCCCAACATTCCTGGCTGCAATGGTCCAATTCCACAGCCTTCTTTGAAATTCCCTGTGTGCCTCAATGTCAGGGCTGTGGGTGTAGTAGTCGTGGGCGTCAGATAGCGCCTTGGCAAGCTGTGCCCCTGGTTTCCCTATAAGCATTGCTGCCCTATGGGCAGCCTTTGCCATAGGGCATGGAAGAAGCCTCCCATGCCTTGTTGCCCTTATGTCAGGACCAAAGGTGATAAAAAGGCCCCTGTCTTTTTCAGGTATGTATCTTTTTTCACCTTCTGGGATCATACCTCAAGGCTTTCCATCTCCTCTATCTCTTTTACCTTCTCTGCTGCATACTCCTTAAATTTTGTGATATCCCACTCATCAACTGGCACCTCATAGTCAAATGGTCCATGAGTGCCTACAGCAAAGCTAACCTTCCTTACCCTTATTGGCTCTCCCCTCTGGTTTAGTGTCAAGGTCTCCCTGTTCTCTAGGATTTGCACCCTCTTTGCCATATAGACCTCCTTTAAAGATGTCACTTATTACAAAGGCCTCAATAGCCTTTCTTATCATTTTAATATGGCGTGTAATACGCCACATAAAAAAGAGGAAAAAAATTACCCACCACTTACTAAAAAATCCCAATAGCCAATCACTAAAGCTCATATCCAAAAATAAAACCTATAAGGTGAAAGTCTGCAACTTCTGACCATACACAAATATCCCAACCCTCTGGTATCTGAAGGGGCGGGTTAAATGTTAGTGGTACCATTTCTCCAGACCCCGCTGGCCTCCTAGCTCTAAAGAAGTAATACTGTATGGTATCAGTATCGTCCCTTACAAACATCCTTCCCCTTCCATCGGCTACCGCATCAACACTTAAGGCAATACTGCAAAGGTAAAGTGTTTTCCCTGCCGATACAGTGTGAATTATACTCGTTGCATTTTCCACCCATGCATATTTTGCTACCTGTGTTCCAAAATCACCGTATGGTTGTGTAGGTATTGCCTCCCTTGGGTCAGTTGGCCTTATCCCTACCCACCTTACGTTATTCTTTTCACCCATCCTAGTCTTTTAATCTTAATAATATATGTTTCGGTATTCTTATCTTCTCTGGTTTTAAATTGTAAACTCTTGCCAAAAAAGCCTTAAGAATTTTCCTAGTAATCTTTTTATTCCGTGGAAATTCATGTATTTTATGATCTTCTCCGTCAACATCTCTTGAGAGGATCCTTACCCTTTTCTTTCCCTCTGGAAAGTCTATTATGATCCCCCTAATCTCTTTCATTTCCTACCCACCTAAACCAAGGCATACAAAAGGCATGCGCTAACATGCGGAGTATTACCGTGTTTTTCAGTATACTGTAACTTAACGCTATTTTCAAAGGTAAACCCGTATCCAATACCCAAACTATAAATGTAATCAACCTCATCATATACAGTTAGATAAAACACCATGCCGCCAGGCATTATGTAACCACGGACATATAACAGGTCCCATGTTAGTGACTCCAAAGTCTGCCCATCAACCTTTAGAGTAATCTCATCTAGCCTCTGGCTTGCACTCCCAGCTGCTCTTAGCCTTCCACCATAGATCATCCCCTTGCCTGTAACTTCCACAAGTGTTGTGGTTGTGTTAGCACTTACATTGTCATGATACAGACCTCTTATACCACCGCCATATTTTGGCCTGTTTATAATCTCTGCAAGTGTCTGGCTCATTATATCTACATATGACCTATTCCACCAATCAGGTGCACCGTGTGCCATCTACTCCTCCCTAGGGGCTTTTTCTGCATACCTCCACATCTGCTCACTGTATGGAAGCAGATGCCAGGGCTTAAGTATCCAGATCCTCACAGTTATCGTGTGGTCATAGCTATCGTCCTCATTCCATGCCCAAAGTTGCAGCTCAAACGGCTCAATTGTTAGCTCATGGAATACCTTTCCACTTATGGGCGCACCATCTCCTGAAAAGGTACCATCAGGGTTAGTGGGGAAGACTTGATGGAGTGCGTCATCTATGTGGCAGTGGACAAGCCCTACACAGCCAGTAGGAAATACAATATCTATCTGGTGGATTATGCCATAGCAGAGTTTTAGGCGTTTTAGTTGTTGCGTTTCCTTAGTGGTGTTTTTGGGTACCGTAAAGTCAAATGCATATACCATTACTGTTCAAATCCGTGGTAGGAAATCTCATAGTCCGTATTGGCCCCACTTCCCTTTAGCATTACCCTGATGTTATCTGAATCTGTAAGATAGAGAGGGTTTGGTATTTGATAGACATCACCTGCAGAAAGACCGCTTTTGTAGTAGTAGCGCCTAAAAGCCCCTACTGCATTTATGCCGATGTATATGTCAAGGGTTTGGCTACTGTGTGCGTTATAGACAGATAGGTTTTTTATCTCCTGGAATCTTCCTGGCTTAACAGGATCAAAGTCAACTGCTACCCAGGATGTTCCCACCTTGCCTTTTTTTCTATCTCTTATAAAGGTCATAGGGATTTCTCCTTTTTCTCTACATGTGGGTGAATGCAAGGATCCTTCCTAGTTGCAAGGATCCTTCTTGCCTCATCTTCACTTATGGGGATCCCAAACCACTGGCAGTTGTGACAGATGGGGCACTTGTACCTAACATCATTCCTCCACCCACACTCTGGGTCATCAGCTACCTTAAATACCCAGCTCTGGTGACACTCCATTATGTGCCCACAAATAGGGCACCTTATCGGGGCATCTGGCACATGGCCAAGATACCCCGCATACTTCCACTTCATATGGGCTTATGTCCTTAGCTGCTGGAGGACTACGCTATAGGCTGCACCAGAACCAGAGCAGGTTAGAACTAGGTCAATATCTCCATAATTCTTTGCAGGGAAGAAGTAGGATTCATCATCACCAGGACCAAACATAAAACCCCAGCATGCATGTGGCTGAATGCCCCTTGCTATAACCTCAACCAGCTCATCAGAGGTAACCTTTGCAGGTGTAGCGGCAGGAATGTTGTAGAGGCCAATTGTGCACTTCTCTGCGTCAATGCCCTCAACACATCCCATGTGACCATCTGCAGTAGGTCTTAGGAATGCCTGCCAGACATCCTGGAGCCTTGCATAGACAACCTCATTATCCTGTTTGGAGGCCTTGATGAAGTCAGTAAAGAAGCCCCAGCGCTCAATCTGCATCTGGTTAATCTCATCGGCTAAGAGGTCAAATGGGACAAATGCATCTGCATCACATGTTAGTTTGACCTGGGTGATATCCTCATCTACCCTCTCACCAGTGTAGTATGCCCTAATCATCAGCATCCTATATGGGTAATCATTTGGTAGGTCAATCCTCTCTTCTCCAGATGTTGGGAGGGTACCGCTCTTTATCTCCTTTGCCATCAGGAATCCACCATAGCCCATTGCCCCCTCTTCTATCAGCCTTAGACGGACTGTGAACTTTGTCCCGTTTGCTGTCCAGTAGCCGGTACCAGTGGTGAGGCTGTATGTGATCTTTAGCTGAGGATTTGTATACCTTGTAGGATCAAAGTAGTGCCTTACATCGTGGAGATTGAAACCAAAGGGGATAATGACAGACTCTTTGTTGGTTGAGGCACCCTTTGTGTTAGTCAACATGTAGGGAAATTTTCCAAGGTGGAAGCAATCTAAGGCCTGTGCCTGGATCATAGAAAGGGACCATAATGTTGTAGCACCATCAACTATCTCAATCTTTGATACATCTTTGTGTAGAGGATGGTCATCGTAGTCATTTGTGTCAACTGTCTGCTCAATCATAAACTCTATGAACTGGATTGGTTTTTTGACGTTTAGGTCCTTGGTAACCGTACCAGAATCTGATACGGTCTCATCCTTCATGAGGTAATAATCCCTTGTCTTAGGCATAGCTTTTTACCTCCCTAGTTTTATCTTGATACCTTGGCCTCGTGTAAGGCAGCTGCAAGGATCCTCACCCTGTCAATGTTAGAAGGATCACCCTTAGGCCTTCTTGGAGGAAGCACTGTCCTCTCAATTACATCCCTAAATGGTGCAAAGCCCCTCTCATAGTCAGGCTTTGCAGCACTAATACCAGGACCCCACCTTGTGGTACCAAGCTCCTTAGCCTTCCTTTTCCACTTCTCATCTCCAGCCTCTCTTACACCTTTCCCATATCGTTTTTCACTAATAGCTTGCTGTACACCGCCCTCATAAGCCTCTTCTGCAGCAAGTGCAGCCTCAGACCAAGATTTTTTGGGCTTCTCAATACCCGCAGCGTAATCAGCGCTACGGCCCGGTGTTACCCTTGCCCACTTCTCTGCAATTTCACTTGCTGATCTAATTGCAGGCATACTCAAAACCTCCTATTATGATTTTTTGGTATAGGATTTATAAATATTTCCTATACCTGCCAAACTTGTAGGCAGTATCTTGATTTTTGTCAAGACTGGCAATGGGTGCTAAGGGGGTTGACTAACTATCAAAGGTGTGGTATAGGCGGTATATGGCTTTTAGGATAAAAGAACAGTACTGGTCAGAGGATTTAATAATTAACCTGAAGAAGGAAGGCGTATCAAGTTTTGACCGCTTGCATATTACAGATTATCAGCTACTTGATAAAAAGTATCTCCAGATAAGGTTAGAGTTATCAAAGACAATAAAGGAAGAGGTAGAGGACGCATGGCAGAAGGAAAGGTAATGAAGGTTAGAAACCTAAGAGGATTTCCATTTATAGTCATTCCCAATCCTCTTGCTGCAGAGGCAGGATTGAAAATAGGGGATTATGTCTGGATGGAGGCACAGCCAGGCATGATCTCCATATATCCTATACAGGGGTTTGGCAGACATGGAAATTCAAAACATAGAGATAGAGAAACTACTGGAACCTAGAGAAGACATAAGGTCCATCATAATAAGAGAGAACCTTGATGAGCTAAAAGAGTCTATCAAGGATGTGGGCATTCTTAACCCTCTAACAGTTGTACCTAGAGGGGATAAGTTTGAGATTATAAGTGGTCACAGAAGATATCTGGCTGCTAAGGAATTGGGATTAGAGAAAGTACCTTGCATAGTAAGAGAGATAGATGACGCCCAAATCCTAGCTGAGAGAATACATGAGAATTTAAAACGTGAGGAACTCAATATAGTAGATCAGGCTGAATTGATACGTAAACTCCACGATAGGGAGGGGTGGACTTACGAAAGAATTGGTAGGCTTTTTGGTAAGAGTGAGGCATGGGCAAGAGAAGTGGAAAGGGTAGGGTATTGCAGTGATTTTATCAAGGATGCCTTGCTGGCAGGGCATATCAAAAAATCTCATGCCCTCATCCTTATGAAACATCCTGATCCTGAAAGAAGGCGCTATTTTCTTAAATTGTGCATAGAGAATGGAGCAAGTCCACGTACTCTTGATCTTTGGGTGCGTGATGATATAGGTACCATCCAATACACAAAGGAGGTTAAACCAGTACAGAAATATGAGGAAGCCCATCCCAGGGTAACGAACATCAAAGCACCATGCGCTATTTGCGACAGTATGTATTCACCAGATGCCCTTTATGTGTTACATGTCTGTGAAAAGTGTTACAATTTCCTGATGGAGCAAAAACAGGCAAGATGAATAAGAGCTATACAAAAGGCAGAAGGATTGAGTATTTGGCAAAGAAAATCTTAGAAAATGAAGGATATCAGGTTTTTAGATCGGCTGGCTCTAAAGGCCCGTGGGATTTAATTGCGCTAAAGGACCATGATATTAGATTTATCCAAGTGAAAAGTAGGCCACCTTATGGAAAAGCAAAGGAAAAATTTACACCTCCACAATATCATACATTTTATTCACGCAAAGAGTATTGGGTCCACGTAAAAGGATCCCAATTTGACATAATTAAGGTAAAATGATGAACATAGACCACAGAAAAATCATAGACCACATAACCTTAGGCCAGGAGCCTCTGGATAAGCTAAAAAAGGCCCCTCCCCCAAAACTAACAGGGGAGGAAGCCCTTGGTCTGAGGTTTAAGACAGGAACACCTGTAAAGGATAAAGTGACTAACCTTAAGGGGGTAATTGTCTATGCGACCAGAAAAATTGCTAGAATTCAAAGTGCCAGAGGTTAAGGATGTGGAAGTATATATTGTTAGGCTTGCTGATGGTCGTATTGTTGCTAGGACCGCCGAGGAACTCGAGGAAACCAAAGAAGAGGGGGAGGAGAAAGGTAAAGAGGGAGGCTGATTACTTCAATCCCTCTGGACCTATTCCACCTATGGGATTGGGGCTATGACTAATAAACAGGCTCTTAACGAAGAGGATTGCGTCTTTAGACAAGCTAAAGTAGAGGAACTGGCAACGGATCTGACCCATTACGTCCTGAAATGGTTAAAAGACAAAGAGTGTCTGCATCCTGGTGAGGTATCGGTAGCCTTCAATCTATGTTTTACAACCTTAGTAAAATTGTTCTCTGAGGTTGGCAAGGAGTTGCAGTGATGGGCGGTGAACTTGTCATCTTCCCTAGCGTGCTACTTGACCCAAAGAAAAAAGATGAGGTCCTGTTTTTTCTTAGGCAGCTACCTGCACCACCTAGGCGCAAAAAACAGGCATTAGTTGCATGGTGTAGGGCAGTTGGTGCTGCCCTTACCAGGGATATGGTAGAGGCTGTTTTAGGCCCTACTGAGAGATATACTGAGGCATGGAGAGAATGATGCCTAAAAAGATAAGCATTAGTGTAGAAAATGGTTGTCTACTTGTTATGGACAAGGAAAAGGATGAGGGAATTCTTACATTTAATCTTGATTATCTAGACTATGATTTAATTGATCAGGTTACCAGAATCATTTTGCAATTTATCCAAGCTATTATATTGGAGGAAATCCCCACAAAAAGAGAAAAGGAGGGTTAGGATGAATTGGAAGGCAATACTTTTAGGTATTTTAATTAGGCTTCTTGAGCGTATGACCCCAGAGCTTAGGAAAGGCCTTTGCCTTTTCCTAAAGGACTGGCACAAAAGGTGTGAAGCAACTGAGAACCCTATTGATGATGTAGTCTCTGAGTTACTCCTAGCCTTGTTTGCGTGTGAAGATGAGTAGTTTTTGGAACACTTTGCATTACTTTACAGAGGATGAGTTTAGGTGCCCGTGTTGCGGGAAGTGTGAGATGGACCAAACCTTTGTAAGGATGCTAGAACTTATGAGGATATCCCTTGGTGAGCCGATGGTTATCAATAGTGGATATAGATGTGACGAGCACAACAAGGAGATTGGAGGGGCACCAAATAGCGCACATCTAAGGGGTCTAGCAGCTGATATAGCAATTCCCAATGACACCTATAGGTATCGTCTATTGAAGCTTGCAATGCTGTTTGACATCCCACGCATTGGCATAGGGAGGACCTTTATACACCTTGACATAGATAGATCCTTACCACATCCAAGAATTTGGGTTTATTAAGGGGGGGTAAAAATGGCAAAAGAGATTATTGATGTAGAGTCTTCTGCCCTCATTGAGGCAGATAGCCTTATCAGGCTGTCAGAGATAGCAGAGAAGAGGGTAGAGGCAGTAAACCGTCTTATCAGGGCAGCCCTGGCTATCACAAGGCCAGGGGATTGGGTAAACCTTGGTGGTCAGCCATATCTCTGTGCCAGTGGGGCTGAGAAGATAGCACGGTTGTTTGGTATTGGGTGGAAGGATATAAAGATGATTGAAGAGCAGAGGGAGGACGAAAAGGGCATGTGGTATCTCTTTACCTGTGAAGGGACCTTCTTTATGAACGATATAGCTATCAGGGCTATTGGTACATCCTCAACCAGGGCAAAGTTTTTTGGGTGGGTGAAGGGCAAGCTAAAGCCCCTAGATGAGGTTGATATCCCAAGTGTCAAAAAGGCTGCCTATACTAATTGCATTGTTAATGGAATAACCAGGTTGATTGGCCTGCGCAAGATGACCTGGGATGATCTGCGTGCTGCTAAGATAGACGTTAATAAAATCCCTAAGGTGGACTACAAAATTGCAAAATCAGAGGGGGTTGAGACAAAACAGGTATCTAAACCCTCAGAGGGGCAACAAACCCCCCTTAAAATGCAAAATAGAGGGGAGGGATAAAAAGGAGACGGCAAAGATGGCTGAATGGGTTAACAGAACGTTCAAATACTTCCCTTGGGCTGATTATTGCCTTAACTGCCAAGGTTTTGTTATATGTGCTACCCCTTGTCTAAATAGAGGGCATATTGTGGTTACTACGGTGAGACATCTTAATATGGTAGTGGAAAGATTAAGAAAGAAGGTAAATTACAGTAAAATACAAAATAGAAAGGAGGGCTAAGATGTTTGTGAAGCTCAAAAATTCAAAAGGGATTGTAAACCTGGTACATATTGAGTCAATCGGTATTGAACAGAAATATGAAGATAAATATGAAGTGCGGGCATGGAATACCCGTGATGAATCTTACGTGCTGGCAACCTTTGATAATGAGAAAGAGGCTGAGCGGTACATAGAGATGATCTGCAAACAGTACAATTTAGCTTGGAGAGGGGGGTAAGATGGGCTTTAAAGAGGGACTGGATAGATCCCTAAGGGAGTGGGGAAAGGACCAGATAATCAAGCACATTTGGAAATGGCAGGCAAGGCTAATAATGAGATGCAGCTGGCTTGCCAATAATAAAAAAAAGACACAGGCAAGTATTGAGAGAAATTTCTCTATGTGCCTCATGGAGGGGCTGAACCCACACCTTAACAGTTACTTTTATGGGGAGGAAAAAGATGGGGCTAATAAAGGAAAAAATCCAGGAGTATAAAGAGAAAAAACGTAAGATCACGCCCTGTCACACAAACAGGGCTAGCGAGATTGGCCATCCATGCCTAAGGTATCACTACTTCAGCCGCACGGCATGGGATAAAGCTGCCCTGGTACCCGTAAAGCTTCAGTATTACTTTGATGAGGGAAACCTGCATGAGCAGGCAGTACTTAGGTTACTCCAGGATGTTGGCTTTAGGGTGGTGGAGTCTCAAAGGCCATTCTATATTGAGAAACTCAAACTCAGTGGGCATATTGATGGGAAGATAGAGGTAAATGGGAAGGTCTTTCCTCTAGAGATAAAGAGTGTATCACCCACGATATTTAATCACATAGAGGACATGGACGATCTGTGGGCTAGTGACTTTCTGCATGTTAGGCTTTGGCCATATCAAATCCAAAGCTACCTGGGGATGAGTGAACATGCTACGGCAGTGTTGATTCTAAAGAACAGGCTTACAGGGGAAATAAAGGACATATCGGTAGCATTCTATTCACCAGCCTGGGAAGAGATACAAAAAAGGTGCAAGAGGATAAACTGGTATGTGGTAAGGCATAAGGAGCCAAAGATGGATAAGGACCTGGACCATGAGTGGTGTGAAAATTGTAAGTTTGCCCATATATGCCTTCCAGATGTGGTAAGGGGTACATCAGTGCTGCAATGGGATGATGAGGAACTTATTGATATGATCTCAAGGTATGAGGAGCTTAAGGAGATCAATAAAGAGTACAACTACTTAAAAAAGACCCTCAAGGAGAAGCTTGAGGGTATAGAGAATATGATTGTTGGTCCTTATCTCATTGAAGGGCAGTGGGTGGATAGAAAGGGCTATACGGTTGAGCCAACTAGGTATTGGTCATTTAAGATAAGGAGGATATAATATAGGCAACTTGGCATGTCACCTCCTGCGTGTCATGTCTTTCCCTCCTCCTTGCCCCGTGTTGCCCTCCCACGGGGCTTTCTTTTTTGCACGGGGCATGGTATATAAGGAGAAAAATCTATATTGGAGGGCTAGCATGAAGACATACAATCCCTATAAGCTATTCAGGTTTTGTCCCATCCCAAATTGGTTAATGCAAAGGCAAGAGGTATCTTATGGGGCTAAGTGCCTTTTTGGGCAGCTTACCCAACATGCGGGTGAGGATGGGTTTTGTTTTCCCAGCCAGAAGACATTGGCTAAGGAGCTTGGGTGTAGTGTGAGGCAGGTTAAAAGGTTTGTGGCAGAACTAAAACAGCATAAACTTATTGCTACTGTAAGGGACAGCGCACATCAGTCAAATTCCTATATCTTTTTGGTACATCCCTGGATGTCTAGTGCAAAAGAGGAGACCAGGCCAGTGGTTGAGATAGAGGAAGCAGGGGACATAGCAGAGGAAGCAGGGGACATAGCAGGGGACACACCTGGGGACAAAAATGTCCCTTACCTAGGGACAGATATGGCCCACATAAAAGATCCAATAAAACAACAAACAGAAAGAAGGCTAGGGACGTCCCC
>Ga0190286_1000615_pt1 | contig 14469 bp, 6 predicted proteins | sample 48691834_MG_FD_183241 | JGI IMG/M metagenome (GOLD analysis project Ga0190286, IMG submission 183241) | Hydrothermal vent microbial mat bacterial communities from Southern Trench, Guaymas Basin, Mexico - 4869-18-3-4_MG | ecosystem: Environmental > Aquatic > Marine > Hydrothermal vents > Microbial... | reverse complement strand
GGCGGGGAGAGGGCCACCAGCATAGTCGTAGTCGTAGTAGATACCGTGACCATGGGCTCACAAGGGGAGGGGCCCGCGGCGAGCAGGGCCACCAGCGGGATCAAACCGAGCCCGATCCTCCTAAGGATAAGCATGAGCACCTTCGGTTTCCTCCTCTTGAAGCTGTGGGGATAAAGGCGCCTCAAGTCTTAGGCTTGGGCCTGCCACAAAGAAGGAGGGATGCTAAGCGAAGAGAGGAATCTCGGGAGGGCAAAGGGAGACAAATGTAAGCGAAGGAGGAGAAAAACTAGCCAATAAGCAAAAAGCGCAAGCCACTCTATCCCAGCCCGGCATGGTGGTGGCTTGCGCCCCTCCAAGAAGGAGGCTAACAGAAGAAGGTGATCAAAATTTAGCCTGCAGGGCTACATGGATAAAAGGAAGCGAGTCAATCGAGGATACCGAGAGGGTTACCCATGACGGTAATCCCCGTCAGCCGTAGGTGAGCTAGATATACCTGAAGAAAGTCCCAGCGATCCTTCCTTCTTCTCACCTTATTGCCGGAGGGGCTCGCTCGATGGAAGGAACAAAGTAATTAAGCAAATAGATTTAATTAGGACCTATTGGTAAAACCAGAAGGGAATCTGCCCAGCAGGATGGAGATGTCGCCGCTCTCCCAGTTGGCCACGGCGAGGTCAGGCCGGCCGTCGTTGTTGAAATCGCCGATCGCTACCGAGCTGGGCGAGTCGCTCACCGTGAAGCTGCCCAGCTCCTCGAAGCCCCCCGTGCCATCCCCGAGCAGGACCGTTACGTTGTTATCCACATCGTTAGCTACGACTATGTCCGGATGGCCATCGCCGTTGAGGTCCCCTATCGCTACGGAGGTCGGCTCCTCCCCCACGGGGTAGTAGGCCGGCGGGGCGAACTCCCCCGTGCCGTCGCCCAGCAGGACGGAGATGTTGTCACCGTGGATATTGGCGAACACCAGGTCCAGGTGGCCGTCGCCGTTGAGGTCCCCGACGGCCATCGCCCAGGGCCGCTTCCCGACGGGGTAGTCCCCTCCCAGGGTGAACCCTCCCTCGCCGTCGCCGAGCAGGATATACACGTTGTGGTCGAAGAAGTTGGCCACCGCGATATCCTGGTTCCCATCCTCGTTGAAGTCTCCCGCGGCTAGCGGCCTGGGAGCGTTCCCCGTGGCGAAGTGGCGTGGGGGGCCAAAACTCCCCATGCCATCGCCGAGCAGGACGGAGATATCATCCGTGTGCACGTCGGAGTTGGCCAAGTCCTGGTGGCCGTCCCCGTCGAAGTCCGCCACCGCTAGGGAGAAGGGGCCGTCTCCAGTGGGGACCTCCTCCGGGGTGAACCCGCCGGTCCCATCGCCGAGGAGGATGGAGATGGTCTCGCCGAAGAAGTTCCCCACGGCTAGGTCCTGATGGCCGTCCTCGTTGAAGTCGCCGATCACCACCGGCCGGGGTGAGTCCCCAACGGGGATGTCCCCCAGCAGGGTGAACTTCCCCGTGCCGTCGCCGAGCAAGATGGAGACGTTGTTATCGTAGACCTTGGTGACGGCCAGGTCCTGGTTCCCGTCCTCGTTGAAGTCCCCTACGGCTATGGCGAACGGGCCGCGGCCCACGGGGTAGCTCACGGGCCGGCTGAAGTAGCCCTCCTTCCCGGGCTTGATAGAGGTGGAGGTGAGGATTTGAGTTCGAGATAAGATAAACCAGGAGACGGTCAAAACTAGAGCCAGCAGGAGCGCCACCAGCAGCTTGGAGGACATCACCCCGTCACCGCAGCACCATCAGCTTCTTGACCTTGCCCCTCAGCAGTTCGCCGCCGTAGCCCTTGACGGTCACCATATACAGGTAGACACCGTTGGCTAGGCGGGCCCCGTCTGGACCCCTCAGGTCCCAGGAGAGCCGATCCCCAGGGGCGAAGCCGCTTGCGTAGATGAGCCTCCCGGAGAGGCTGTAGACCTCGACCTTGACCTGGGCGATACCTCGCCCTTCGGCGGCGAACCAGACGGCCTCCCCATCGGCTGCCGGGTTGGGGTAGGCCAGGGTGCCGGCGAGCTCCAGCTCTAGCTGGCCGAACAGCTCCAGCAGGGCCTGAGCGGCGGCCTGGCCGCCGACTATGAAGGCCAACCGGACTGCATCGTCGAAGTCGGCCCGCCCATTCCCGTTGAAGTCGAACCTCTGCCAGTTGAGCTGGACCACCTCGGTGTCGATGTTCCGCGCCAAGGTGACCGCATCGTCGAAGTCCAGCCGCCCGTTGCCGTTCACATCCTCGCAGAGGCCGTCGTCATCCAGGTCGTAGGGCGGGAGGGGGCTCTTCCCGATGGGCTCGGGGAGGCAGGCCACCCCCTCCAGCACGATCAGCGTCCCATTCTCGATGCTCGTCGCTGAGAGGAGGTCCGCGCCGCCGTCGGCGTCCAGCTTGTCAAGGCGGATCTGGATCTCGATGATGCCGCCCTTGAGCCCCTCGAAGTGCACCCGAACCAGGGTGATATCCCGAGCACCCTCTTGGACCTCCTGCCCGAGGTCCGCCGCCTGGAAGGTCGCTGAGTCGCCCTCATCGGAGATGGTCACCTTGCCGGCGGCCCCGAAGGCGACGAACTCCACGCTCACGATCCGGGCGATGGTCGGGTCCCTCAGCGAGACGGTCATCGTGTAGCCGGCCAGTCCATAGGGCGCCTCGCTCATGATGATCGGCACGGCGACGGTCTCCCCTACCCTCACCTCGGCGTCCTCGGCGTAGACCTTCATCTCGGAGGGGGGCCTCCAGACGAGCCGCAGCTGCCCCCACCCGTAGGTGTTGTCCTTGCCGGGTGGGCCCAGGTCTACCGCCATCGCCCTCCGTTTCAGCATCTCCTGCAGATCATCCACCCCCAGCCAGTCGGTCCAAGAGAGGAGGAGCGCGGCGGCTCCGGTGACGTGCGGCGCGGCGGCGGAGGTGCCGTAGAACTTCCTGAGGCCATAGGTATAGGTGGAGATCCCATCAGGGCCCATGAGGTCCGGTTTGATGATGGAGTAGGGGTTGTTCTTGCTGACGTTGGTCGGCCCGCGTGAGCTGAAGGGCTCCGGCTTCACATCCCCTAGATCCCAGTTGCCCTGGGAGATCGCCCCCACGGTGAGCACCTTGGAGGAGTTCCCCGGCGCGGGGATGCTGCTCTCGGGCTTATGATATTCAAGATTGAGCGGGGTGGTGTGGTTCTCCTTGAAGAGGAAGAGCTCGAGTCTAGGGCGGCGGGGGGCATCATAAGCCTTGATCGCAAAGCAGTAGGTGCCGCTCTCCTCCACCTTATAGGAGATATCCTCCACCGGAGGTTGACTGCCGGACTGGCGGTTCGGTTGGAGTTGAGGATAGACCTTCTTTCCACTGCTATCGTAGAGCTCAAGGTCATAATCCTGGTCTGAGCATCCATAGCGGCCCTCACCACAGTCCTTCCAATCATCCCAGGTTAAGAAGATGTTGACCCGCTCGCCCGCAGCGGCTGAAAAGCTATTGCATTCATCGATCATGTCCCCGTCGATGGGGTCGGTTCTCGAACCCAGGCCGAAGCCGAAGTCGAGGTAGCCATCCCGGTCGGAGTCAGTAAAGGGTCCCTCCCAGTGGCCTTCCAGGTTGGGATCACCTGCGTTCCCCGCGGCGTTGACCCATAGGATCCCGCTGTCATGCGCCTCGGCGGCGATCTCAGCGATGCGCCCCGTGCCGTCATAGAAGTTGGTGTTGAACCAAGTCACCGAGTGGTTGATGATCTTCACACCTTGGCTCTTCGCGAAGGCCACCGCGTTCTCTAGGTCCACCTCATCCCTGATCTTCATTAAGCATAGCGTCGCCTTGGGGGCCACATCGTGGATGATCTCCGCTACAGCTGTGCCATGAGGCGTGCCGGCCTCGAGACCCTCGCCGGTGTAATCCCGGGTGCAGGCAGGGTCAATCACCGCGCTCCCGCGATACCCGCTCCCTGAGCCGAACTCACCGGCGGCGATCGCCTCCCTGAGCCCTTCGAAGCCCAGGTCGATCACCGCGATCTTGACCCCTTGGCCTTCATAGCCCCACTTGTGGAACTCAGAGGCCCCTATCTTGCGAACCCCTTCACTGAGGGTCGCTACTGCTACAGCGTGGGGCCTATAGGGCCTCCTAATGAAGGAGATCCCCCGGACGGTAGCCGCCACCGGGATCAGCTTGGAGAGGGGGATCTTCACCCGCAGGAGGCTCTTTGAGACCGCTTCCACTCGAGCACCTAGCGCCTCCAGCGCCGCCCGGTCGACCACGCTGGGGTCGTCCCCCGCAGGCTCGATGATCACCTTGACCAGGCCCTCTTCGCCTTCGGGCTCGAGGGCGATCCCCCGCTGCTCAGCGAGGGCCTGGGCCCTAAGCGGGCCGGCCTGCCACCGCTTAGCTAGCTCTAAGAGGATAGGCTCGAGCTTGGAGCTGGGGTCTACCGTAGCAGATCGGCTCAGGTGCGATGGCGACGGCGGGGGAGGAGGGGCAAAAAGGGCAAAATTAGTAACGACCGTAACCACAACTGCTACGGCTACAGCGGCTAAGCTGTGGCCTAAACCGGCCCTGAGTTTGCCTCTACCTCTGCCCCTTCCCTCCTCTCCTCTCACTTCCACTTTTCTCCCTTTCTCTCTCACATTCGTTGCCTTTCCCCTTCGCTCCTCTTCCTCCTCCCACGGTCTCAGGGTTTATCCTGCTTTAAACTTGCAGGGGGAACAGACCCGCCCCGCTCGCTCACCTCAGGATGACCAGCTTGTTGACCTTGGTCCTTAGCTGCTCGCCATTGATCCCCCGCACCGTGACGATGTAGAGGTAGACCCCGTTGGCAAGCTCCTCGCCGCGAGCGCTCACCAGGTCCCAGGTGAGCTCACCTCCCGCCACGAAGCCGCTGTCCCAGAGCTTCAGCCCTTGGAGGTTGAAGACCTCTACCCTGATCTCCCTGACCCCCTGGCCCTCGACCAGAAAGCGCGCCATGCCCATCAGGGGGTCGAAGGAGGCCCTCACCCCCGCTACTCGCAAGGGCATCAGCGCTTGAGCCTGAGCTGTGGCTGTAGCCGGACCGAACCTGGAGACCGGCACCCCGGGGAAGCAGACGAACTCATGCCTGATGCCGATCGCCACCTGGCTGATGGCGGTGACGTCCCTGAAGTTGATCGTCGAGCGGTCGTGGGGCGGGCCGCAGGGCGGGGCCACGTTGGCCACCTGCAGTTGCTCAGGGGTGAGGCCCCTCCCGGTGAAGATGAACCGGGAGAGCAGACTGGCGTCCGCCCGGTCTATCCTGCCGTCGCCGTTGACATCCCCGGGCATGACGGCCGGCACGGATACGGTGAAGGACCAAGAGGTGCTGTTTGAGTTGCCGGCGTTGTCCGCGGCGCTGACGGTGACCTCCACCTGGCCTTCAGGGAGGGTGCAACCGGCCTGGACCAAGTCCACAGCAAAGGTGATGCCATCCCATGTGACTCCGGGGCCGGCGAGGGTGAAATCACGAGCGCAGCCGGTGACCGTCATCGCGATCGAGGCCGGGTTCACACCTGAGGGGCTCGGGCCGGTATCGTCGGTGATATCGATCGAGATGGTCGGCTGAGCGGTGCCCACGGTGGAGCCGGGTGCGGGCTGAGGGTTGGAGAAGCTCGGCGGAACGTCGTCGACGACGGCAGGGCTGGCGGTGAAGGACCAAGAGGTGCTGTTTGAGTTGCCGGCGTTGTCCGCGGCGCTGACGGTGACCTCCACCTGGCCTTCAGGGAGGGTGCAACCGGCCTGGACCAAGTCCACAGCAAAGGTGATGCCATCCCAACTCGCCCCGGTGCTCCCGACGGTGAAGCTCCCGCAGCCGGTCACCTCCATCACGATCGAAGCCGGGTCGACCCCGCTGACCATCGCTCCGCCGTCGTCGATGATCCTCACCGAGATGGTCGGCTGGAGGCTCGCGGTAGAGCCCGGCGCGGGCTGCATATTGGAGAACTGCGGCGGGTTGAGGTCAACCTCGAGGCCGACGGTCAGGGTCCCCTCGGCGATGGCCGTAGTAGGGATCAGATCCGCGCCGCCGTCGGCGTCGAACCGCTCAAGCTGGGGTGTGATCCTGCTCTGGCCGTTCTGCAGGCACCGGAAAGTGATCCGCACCAGGGTGATGTCGGTGTCGCCCGGCTCGACCTCCCTGGCAAAGTCCACACCACGGAGGGTGACCGACTTCCGATCAGGGGAGATGGCCGCCTGCTTGGCCGGGTTGTCGAGGACCACGAACTCGACGCTCTGGATCTCGGCGACGGAGGGGTTGCTCAAGGAGACCCTCATCAGGTAGCCGGAAAGCCCCTGGGGCGCCTGATTATAGGTGATCGGGATTGTCACCGTATCGCCCACGTTGCAACTGGCGCTGCCGGCGCTCACCGTCGGCAGGGTCGGCCCGCCGGTCACGGTCAAGGAGCCCTCGCGGGTCTCGGTCAAGGGCACCAGGTCGCTCCCGTCGTCGGCGTCGAACCGCTCGAGCCTCACCTGGATAGGGGTGGTGCCGCTCGCTACCCCCCTTAGGGTGATCCGCACCAGGGTGATGTCGGTGTCACCCTGCTGGACCTCGCCAGCGAAGTCCACACCCCGGAGGGTGACCGACCTGCGGTCAGGGGAGATAATCGCCTGCTTGGCCAGGTTGTCGAAGACCACAAAGTCCACGTCCTCGATCTCAGCTACTGGCGAGACCAGCGAGACGGTGATGAGGTAGCCGGAGAGGCCCCTCGGAGCCTGGTCATACACGATGGGGATTTGGGCCGTCTCACCGTGGTTGATGGTGGCGCTGCCCGCGCTCACCGCCGGGAGGGGAGCGCCCGGGGTCACGGTGAGCGAGCCGTCCCTGGTGGCCGTGGTGGGCACGAGGTCCGCTCCGCGGTCGGCGTCGAACTTCTCTAGCACGATGTGGATGCTGGTGGTGCCCTCCTGGACCCCTCTTAGGGTGATCCGCACCAGGGTGATGTCGGTGTCGCCCGGCTCGACCTCCCTGGCAAAGTCCACACCACGGAGGGTGACCGACTTCCGATCAGGGGAGATGGCCGCCTGCTTAGCTGGGTTGTCGAAGACCACGAACTCTACCTCCTCGATGTTCGCCACGGCGGGGTTGGTGAGCGAGACAGTGATGAGGTAGCCGGAGAGGCCCTCGGGTGCGCTGTTGTAGATGAGCTCGATCTGGGCCGTCTCACCCCGGCTCACGCTGGCGGTGGTGGCGCTCACCGTCGGAGCCGTCGGCGGCGGAGGCAGCGCGACGGTGAAGCTCCAGGAGGTGCTCCCTGGGTTGCCGACGTTATCTGTCGCACTCACCTCGACCGTCACCTCGCCCTCGGCGAGGACGATCCCGGCGGCGCTCAAGTTCACCGAGAAGAGCCCATCGACAAAGGAGGCCCCTAAGCTTTCCGTATTGAAGGGGTAGCTTGCACCGCTGGCATCCGTCACTCTCATGCTGATCGTAGCGGGGTCGACCCCGCTCCCCGGGTCGGTGATCCTCACCGAGATCGTAGGCTGGTCGGTATCGACGGTAGAGCCCGGCGCAGGCTGCCTATCGGTGAAGCTCGGCGGGGTGGTATCCGGGCCGACGACGCTGACGGTGAAGGACCAGGAGTAAGAAGCGGGGTTGCCAGCGTTATCGGAGGCGCTAATGGTGACGTTCACCGGGCCGTTGGCCAGAGCGCACCCTGCAACGGCCAGGTCCACGGAGAAAGTCGGGGGGCTCCAACTGGCCCCGGGGCTGGTGGTGGTGAAGCTCCCGGGGCAGCCGGTGACCGTCATCGCGATCGAAGCGGGATCGACTCCTGAGGGGCTCGGGCCGGTATCGTCGGTGATATCGATCGAGATGGTCGGCTGGTTGATATCCACAGTGGAGCCGGGTGCGGGCTGAGGGTTGGAGAAGCTCGGCGCGATGGTGTCCCCCGGCGGGGGGCCTACGACCGTCAAGGTTCCTTCTTGGACCGAGGTAAAGGGTATTAAGTCGTTGGATGGTGGTTCGCCCCAGAAGTTCTCATCTGCATCAAAACGATTCAATTGTATCTGGATAGCACTACTGCCCCCAGCTACCCCTCTGAAAGTCACCGTTGCTAGAGTCACATTTGAGGCTCCGGGCTGAACTGCGGTCCCAGGATCCCAAGCTCTCAATTCCACCGAGTTGCCATCAGGTGAGATTATTACGCCATCAGGTAAGGGCACGAGCCCACCGCTCACTTCTGCGGACTCAATATCAGCTATAGCTCCATTTGCTAACGATACTACTATTGTGTAACCTGATATGCCGTAAGCTGCACTATCATAGATGATGGGGATCTCGACCGTCTCGCCGACGTTAATCGTTGCACTACCCACGCTCACCGTCCCTGTCTCTTGAGCTAAGCTCGTCAGCCCGGCTGCTAGGGCCAGCAGGAAGGCCAAGGGAAAGGCCGAGGCCAAGATCAATATCTTCCTAATTCCCATCTTCTGGAGACCTCCTTCGTCTTTCATCTCGGCTTCGAGTGATGCTTTTATATAGCACAAAGGCCAGGCCCTTTTCAAGTTCCATGGCGAGCGGAAAACCCTTAAGATTTGATTCGAGGTCGGCCGACCTCGGTTTGATTCAATCCTGGTAAAGCTTGGAGCCCCCGGAGTGGCTCCGCATCCGCAGCTCCCCCGGGGGCTCCCTCATTTCCGTTCTTTGTTTTCCTTCCTTGCCTTACCCTGCCTTGCTTGCCCGGTCGGTCGACCGTCCTGCCCTACTGCTCCAACCCCTATCGCATACCGGAGCGGAGGACGACGAGCTTCCTGACCGCGCTGCGGAGGGGCTCGCCGTTGTAACCCCTGACAGTGACCACGTAGAGGTAGACGCCGTTGGCCACAGGCAGGCCCTCACCGCTGAGCAGGTTCCAAGTGAGCTCATGTCCGGCGACGAATCCACTGTTGTAGATGAGCGCCCCGGCGAGGTTGAAGACCTCGACCTTGACCTGGGCGACCCCGGTGCCCTCGACCACGAATCGGACGGCGTCACCGTCGTAGGCGGTAGTGATGTTAGTGACGGAGAGGGCGCTGAACATCTCGATCAAGGCCTGAGCTGCGGCAGCGCCGCCGACCCGGAAGGCCAGCCGGACCGCGTCGTCGAAGTCCAGCCGGCCGTTCCCGTTGAAGTCGAAGTAGCTCACATCCCCGTCGGTGACCTGATCGATGTGGAGCGCGAGCTGGACGGCGTCGTCGAAGTCCAGCCGGCCGTTCCCGTTCACGTCCTCGAAGAGGCCGTCCCCGTCGAGGTCCTGCGCCGGGTTGGGCGGGACGACCATCGGCCCGACGCCTGACGATCCGGGGTTGTCAAGCACCTCATCGCAGGTCCTGGGCTTGTCCAAGGGCAGGATCACCCCTGGGGGTAGCTTATCGGTGTTCGGCGGGAGCTGGCCGTCGACGAAGACACCCTTGCTGGCAATCTCGGGGAACTTACCTGCCATCCTAGTGTAGGCGAAGTTGTCCGGGCAGTTGAAGGTGCCGTAGACCGTCTCCGGGCCCTTGGTCTCCTCGTAGCTGGGGTCGACGTCGCCCTTGGTCGGGCTGCCGTGGAAGTAGTTGTTGGTGGCATCAATGGGCAGGTAGGAGACCATGTTGACCACGGAGAAGCCGTCGATGAAGTCGTTGAAGTCGATCTGGATGTCGAGGACGTTGTGGGACTCCATCCGGTCGAGCACGATCGCGCCGCTGACGTTCTTCCAGAAGAGGTTCTCGTCGATGATGTTGGACTCGGCATCGCGGACGTCGATCCCGATCCCGGTCTTCTCGAACAAGTTCAGGGAGAGCCGGTTGAACCGAGCTTTACCCTCAGCTTCGACGATCTTCCACTCCTCGGAGAGCTCCCGGACGATGACCTTCTTGGGCTTCTCGCACTCGGGAACTGAGGGTGCACCTGGCGGGTCGACCGGGGTGCAGCGCTTCAGTGCCAGCTTCTTGAAGATCTGGATGTGCTTGACGTCCTCGTCATACTCGGGGCTATCCTTGGGTATCCCGCGGACGACCCCGATGTTGAGGTATTCGAAGGCGTTGTAGACGATCTTGTTCTGGTCGCCGATCAGCTTGATCCCGATGGTCAGCTTCCCTGGGGGCTGGTAAGTCGGCCCGCGTTCGATCCCGGTCAGCTCCTCGTTGGTGATCAGGTTGTTGCAGATGATGTTGTCACTCGAGCCGGGGAGCAGCTCGATCCCGATGTTCTCCGCTAAGGCGTTGTGGAAGTTGCGAATGACGTTGCTACAGATCTGGTTCCCGGTGGAACCGCCGAGCGACTCCTGCTCGAAGTAGATGTCGGTAGGTTGCCATGGGCGACCCCAACGCTGTATTGCCAGTTCGTAGGCCTCCTCATCCTGGTTTAAGGCCTCGGCGATCCGGTAGACCAGCGGGGTTATGGTCATTGTGACCTTATTTCCACCATATGTTGGGTATTCAAGTGTAACGCTGCCTTTAGGGTTAGAGCAGTAGACCCTGCCGTTTTCGATCTTTACTTCGGTATTCCCGCAGATCTGTTCCTTAGTCACCTGATGGTCATCGACCTTACCTACCAGGTTCTCGCCGTTGAGATGGAATGGCGGCGGTGGCAGCTCCTCGTTGAACTTGATCAGCTTCTCCCAGATGAGGTTGATCTTATCGGTGGAGCCCTCGCACTGGCGCTCAGTGGGCTGGAGCTGCGGCTCGACGAGGCAGATGTTCTCGAACTCGTCCATTGCGTCCTTTACCCAGAGCTTGGCGTCCATCAAGCTGAGCTGATCACTAGGAAGCTTGGGATATAATAGGGTTGTGTCTACCACGTATCCCGGATAGTAAGGATAGTATATTGTGTATGTTGTCTCGTCAACAGTGTAAGCGAAGGTTGAAGGTGGGAAGCGCTTCTTCTCCCAGGGCTCCAAGCAGGCTAGAACTGCATCGGAATCTAATTCTTCTCCGTTGGGACCAGGATTAACTGGAGTCGTTGGGTAGAAACAGTCTTTGATGTCCTTCCATGTGGGAGTAAGAGCATCAGCCACGTTCAGCTTCCAGTCGATGTCGTCCAGCTCGGCGTCGATGTCCATCAGGATGCCGATGACCCCATCGAGCTTCTGGAGCAGCTCATCCCTCAGTGGTTGGCTGAGCACGCCGAACTCGTAGAGCTTGTGCACCTTCTGCTTCATGTTCACGATGTCATCCCTGATCCAATCCTTCTCATCGTCGATCGGCTGGATGAAGGGAAATTCCGGCACACAAGCGATATCAAAGGGTTCACTTGTGGTGTCATCAACAGCTATTTGGAATCGGAAGAGCTTGGGGAGATATTTCCCCGGGTTATAGGGATCTGTTGGCAAATCACAGGTCCAGGAAAGGGTACCTGATCCTTGGATGGAATCGACTTCTTTAGTTTGGGTCTGGAGATCATCGGTAATATATATCCACAGAAGTTTCACCATCTTACCCTGAGGGACCTTGCTAACCTCAACCTCGATCGTGCCCGCTTGTATCGGATCGGCTTTGTAAGTGACATCCGTATCGTTTACCTCATCCTTAATCTCAGGGAAGGTGACCTTATCATAATTGAAGCCATGCTTCTTCCACTCGATGAGCCACTTCTCGGCCTCGATCTCGAAGAGCTTGTCGATAAGCCTTAACACCTTCTCCCGCAGTTCCCTGTTCGTCGGCCCGATGTCCCGCTGGAGCTCATCCTTGATCTGCCAGAGGGTTCCCAGGGCGGAGTCATACTTCTGCATCAGCCGCAATAGCTCATCATCTAGGGCGATCAGCTTCTCCTGGAGTCCATCTACCCTCTCGATGACCCTGGCCTTCTCTTGGATGAGATCACTGAGCATCCCGCTGCCGGTCGTCTCCGGCGGGGTGAAGTCGGCGCGGAACTCGACCGACTCGCCCGGCGCGACGATGATCTGGACCGCCTTGTTGTCGTTGTGCACCCCGATACGGTTGATGGAGCCGATGAGGCGGCTGTTGTTCTCGATGATGTTCCCCTCGATGATGTTGTTGTCCGAGCCGAGGAGCTTGATCCCCGCCCGGCCGTTCTCCACGATCGTGCTCCCCTTGATCGTGTTGTTGTGGGAGTCGACCAGGACGAAGCCCTCGCCGTAGTTCCAGGAAACGTCCACATCGAGATCGGGGATCTCGCCATTGAACTCATTGTAGTTGGACTTCTCCAGATAGACGCCCATGAAGGCGTTCCCCTCGTCGTCCTTGGGGTTGCCGTCGTTGTCCTTGTCCTCGCCGTCTTGATCGATCGTGGGGTCGGGGTCGCCGAAGGTATCCCCGCTGAAGGTGTTATGATGAGAGTCATAGAGCTTCAGCCCCACGCCGCAGTTGTAGACCACGTTCCCCCAGAATGTATTGTTGTTCGCCCCCTCGAGGTAGATCCCGATCCCGCCCAGGCCGGGGTCGACAGAGGGGGGTATCGGCTGGCCGATGTTGTAGATCGTGTTGTTGTAGACTCGGTTGTTGGCGCCCTCGATGATCATGATCCCGGCGTTCAGATCGCGAATGATGAGGTTGCTGAGGGTCACGTTGTTCGCATCATCGATGACCACCCCGACGTCGCCGAGGTAGCGAGGGTCATATTGCTGGGACTCGATCAGACAGCCGTCGATGGTCACATCGTCGGCAGCGACGGTGATCCCCACCCGGGAGTGGGGCACGGCGATCCGCGCGCCGCTCGCGCACCTGATGGTGACCTTCTTCACCAAGACCTCGATGGGGAAGGGCTCACCTACCGCATCCGAATCGTAGCTCGAGAGCACCTTGATCGTATCGCCCCTCACAGCAGCGTCGAGCGCGGCCTTGATCGTGGGATAGGTGGGGCTGGGCACGGTCAGGGTCCTGGCATGGGCTACGGCTGTCGTGGAGAGGGCAACCCCGAGGCCAACGACCAAGGCGAGCACCACAAGCACTAATCGCTCAGTCCTACTGGACTTGGAGATTGACATTTTATCACCCTCCTCCTGTGGTCAATTTTTCCGTCCTGAAGACCGCTCAACTAACCGATCGTCTTGCTTACCTGGAGCTATCAGCTTGACCTAACCTAATGTAATATGCATTACATTAGCTTGAGAGCTCCCTTCCCTACCTGCTCGGCATCTGATCGCACCTCCTTTTTGTGATGACCGCTACTTTGGGCACCTGAGTTGTTTATAACACATTGAGATCCCAATGTCTGTAATTTGCATTACTTTTTGGCCCATTTTAACTGTAATGCGTGTTACTCTGCCCACATGTGTGACTTACGTTACATTTGAGCCCAGTTTCGTGATGTGGATCACCTCTGGCTGGAGGAGGGCCTCTGAAGCCAAAGCCGAAACCGAGGCGAGGACGAGGGCAGAGCAGGTGGGATTGCAACGAGGAGCTGCCGGGCATGTCTTCCTCTCACTCCCGGCTCTGGCCCTGGGCCCTGAGCCCGGACCTCCTGCTCTTTTGCGCTGGGATCTTTCAGGGCTTAAAATGCGATGAGAGGCCGACCATGAGGAAGAGAAGGGGAAGGGAAGGAGTGGAAAGGGAGAAGAGGAAAGAAATAAAGAAGAAGTAGCAGGAGGGGAGCTTGGGCGTACGTAAGGGTAAGGGTTAGGCTCACCTCACCTGGGACGGGCTCGGCTATCGAGGCCAAGGAGAAATTCACCCAACCTGTCAGGTGTTCACTGGTCATCTCCGAGGTGGAGAGGGAGGTCCTCTTGAGCGACAGGGCGATAGAGGCCCTTGGGATAGTGATAGAGAGCCCTGGGAGGGGAATCTGGAGGTTCAAAGACGAGAGGGAGCTTCACGAGAGCGTCGAGCCCCAATACTGGTAGCTAATTAGCAGACAGCAGGAGGTGCGTGCCAAGCGATGGCAGGGCCGAAGGCCAAGGTCAAGTTCACCTACGAGGATTATAAGAGCCTGCCGGAGTCCGAGACCAAGCGGTATGAGCTTCTTGGAGGGGAGCTGGTCGTGGTCCCATCGCCCACGGAGTATCATCAGCGAATCTCGGGGAATCTGGAGTTTATCCTGCGAAGGTTTGTGCGAGAGAGGGATTTAGGCCGGGTTTACTATGCTCCCTTGGACGTGGTCCTCGGGGAGGGGGCCGAGCGGGAGGTGGTCCAGCCGGACATCTTCTTCATCTCCAAGGAGCGCTATGAGATCATCGCCGAGGAGGAGATCCGCGGCGCGCCCGATTTGGTGGTGGAGATCCTCTCCCCCGGAACTGAGGATAGGGACCGCCACTACAAGAAGACGCTGTATGCCCGCTATGGGGTCAGGGAATACTGGATCGTCGATCCTGGGGCTAAGGCGGTTGAGCTGCACGCGCTAGGGGAGAGGGGCTTTGAGCTCATTAAGACCTATAAGCACGGAGAGACACTCAGCTCCCCGCTTCTGGCGGGCTTGGCAGTGGACCTTGAGGAGGTCTTTTGATGGAGGCTGAGGCTACCACCCTCGCGCTGAGGAGGCTCTCGCGCTCGATCCGATAGCCTAAAACTTCAAGGGCACCCTCGCTGAGCCCATACCGCCCCAGGACCTCCAGGACC
>Ga0190286_1000614_pt1 | contig 14476 bp, 14 predicted proteins | sample 48691834_MG_FD_183241 | JGI IMG/M metagenome (GOLD analysis project Ga0190286, IMG submission 183241) | Hydrothermal vent microbial mat bacterial communities from Southern Trench, Guaymas Basin, Mexico - 4869-18-3-4_MG | ecosystem: Environmental > Aquatic > Marine > Hydrothermal vents >... | reverse complement strand
GGTATTCCTCGCATTTTGGACAGTAATAAACGAAACATCCCCTATCGGGACCCTTGCAGCTCATCATCTTCTCCACTTCTCTCTTCTCTACCTCTCTTATCTCTCCCCGGTGGAGGAGACAGTACCGGCCCCAATTGTGATTATCTGTGAATATTTGCTTTACTGTGATTTTAGAACCGCAAAACTAACCAACTTTTGTGGGAGGTGGAACAGGTGCTTCCAGTGTAACTTGAATATAGATGAGAAGAAAGAGAAAGGTGAGGCAATTACTTCTTCCATAATTCAAACATGTATGACTTTTTTGTCTAAGGATTTTCGTTTGATTTGAAAGAATAAAATGGAAGAAAGTCACTTTTATGTACAATGAAAAACACTGACGAGCTATATTCCATACAGAAAGAAATCGCATCCAAAGCGATAATAGCAGACCAACTAAGTTTGAAAGAACTGAAAATAATAGCAGGAGCAGACCAAGCTTTCTTCTACGAATCAAACAAGAGCATAGTCAGACAGGAGAAAATAATATCTGCTGTTGTAATACTCGAGTACCCTTCCATGAAGTTTATTGATTATTCCTACTCTGTGATGCCTGTGGATTTCCCTTATATCCCCGGACTTCTTTCTTTTAGAGAGGCACCAGCCATAATAAAGGCTTTTCACACCCTAAAAAATAAGCCTGATCTGTTAGTAATAGATGGTTGTGGGATAAACCATCCGCGATTTGCAGGTTTAGCCACGCATGTAGGCGTTACTTTGAACATTGCGACCATAGGCGTAGCAAAAAACCTCCTGTGTGGCAATGGCGAAGTGCCAATGAAAGAAGGCGAAGCACACGTGATAAAATACAAAAATAGAGAAATCGGCTATTATCTAAAGAGCAAAAAGGGCTGTAAACCTCTAATCATCGCACCAGGGCATAAGGTATCGCTAAAAACTTCCCTGTGGCTGATAAAAGATTGCATCCGCAAGCATAAACTGCCTGAACCTACACGAATTGCTCACTTGTGTGCAAATAAGATAAAAAGTTTAATAAAAGTATCAGGAAAATGACAAAGTTAATACCTAAAAAGTAAAAATTTGGAGGAGGTGAAAAAATAGAAGTGAAAAATAAAAGACAAAAAGGGAATAAGGTAAAGACTGCATTTATAGTGACGACGGCAATATTAGCGTTGATTCCTATGCTGCCAGTAATGGCGAGTACACAGACAACCAACGACATAAACAGCGTGTTAGCAACACCACCGCAGGTAATAAATGCAAGTGCTAATCCACCAGTAATTGCTGTAAACACTGGTATTACCGAGTTACGAGTGGATGTAGCAGGTATAGACAGCCCAATTGACGTTGTAACCATAGACCTATCGCCTATTGGTGGAAATGCAACTACCACGATGTTTAATATCGGGAACTACACTAAAGACAATATTTCATGGACTGTGTATAATTACACCACAAACGTAAGCGTTGTGGGAACATTCAATCTAACGGTGAATGCAACTGATATAAATGGGAATTATAACGATACAGTGAGGGTTATGCTGGAGGTGAAAAAAGCTGTAACCCAATTTTCGAGGATTCAACCAGGGACTACTTACATAATGAACATTACCAATGACGTAAACCCTGAGAACGTTGGAAAGAATGCAACTATTGACTTGTTCAGCGAAACGGCAGAAATTGACAATGAGACGTACTTCGTGGTTAACATAACCAAACCCGGTCGCGGTACTAAAATGTACATTGGTGTTGATGAGGTCAATGAAGATGTCATAATGAAACGGGTAGTGAGGGAGAGGGATTTTGATTGGTCCTTCGACCCTGTGATGTTTGATTTTCCGTTGTGGGTTGGAAAAACATGGACGGCTACAACAAATGTCACAGGATGGCTGGATGCGGGTTTGTGGTTTCCAATTGACACCACTGCAGTAGTATCTGGTGAAGTAACCAATGAAGTAAACCTTACAGGACCATATGGAACAATTCACTGCTTGGTGGTCGAAGTTAATGTCAACTTACAGAACCCGTCAGTATCATTCTTAACAAGGTACTGGATAGGTTACGACGAGACTGATAAGAAGCTCATCATTCCGAAATATCAAAGCTATTATACTGGAACTCTCACGGAAGATTTTGAGCTGATAAAGATAGTAGCACCATAAGTGGGTTCGAGATGAACAGCAGTCGCAGATTTAGTTAGTGCTAAGACAAAAAGAAACTAAAAATTGAAAAAGTTTAATAGGGAGTTTTTATTTTTATTTCCCCCCCTTCATTTTTGTTCACGAAAAAGTGGGCTACAAAAAATAAATTATTGACACATTATAAAGGCGAAACAATCTCAGCCATTGCGCGGAGTCTTAGCACGATAAAGTGCTCGCATTTGGCGTCAAAGTAGCATTAGAGGTGATTGGGGGGCCCGCCCTTCCTTGCAGAAAAAGATATAAAAGAGGAGGTATATATAAACATGTAGCACATATATAGAGAAAAAGGAAAATAGAGTTCTAAGGAATGCTTAGCGATGAACAATGCAAGATAATATCATCCTGGTAGGGACGGGGCATATATTGGAGAAAAGCGTGAAAGAGGTGGAGGCGGTAATAGACAGAGAAGAACCGGACGTGGTTGCTGTTGAGTTATGCGAAGGCAGGTATAATGCATTGAAAGGAAATGTGGAGGATTTTTCAATAAAGGACGCGATGAGTGGTGGCAGTCCGTTTCTAATACTCACGCATTGGCTGCTAGCTTACGTGCAACGAAAAATGGGTGCGGAGTTGGGAATTGAGCCAGGTGCAGATATGATGGCCGCGATAAAGAAAGCAGAGGAAAAAGGATGCGAGGTTGCGCTGGTTGACAGGCCTATTCAAATAACGATGCAGCGGTTCTGGAAAAAGATGACCTTTTTTGAAAAGATAAAGATGATTTTTTCGATTATCTTTGCGATTGGTAGCATGGGAGGCATGAGAAAGGACAGGGGAGAGAAAAGAGGCGTAGAGGAAGAGAAAGAAAAAGAGGAAAAGAAGTTAATGGTTGATGGGAATAAGGAGATAGAGCTGGATAGAATAACGGATGACGATGTAGTCACACGGTTGATGGAGGAATTAAGGGAGTTTTCACCAGGTGCCGCAACGGCACTGTTAGACGAAAGAGACGCTTATATCGCGGGGAGCTTGTTAGACCTACAAACAAATAGCATGACCAAAAATGCGTCGCTCAGAAAAATAGTTGCGGTAGTTGGTGCCGGGCATGTCGCGGGGATAAAAAAACTTATTGGTCATCCGGAGTTGATACCGCCTAAGGAGGAGTTATGCTCGCTTCCCAAAAGGAGGTTCGGTATAAAAGACCTGTTGGGAGTTGGATTGGGCGTAGCTCTCTTGACTATCCTTTTAGCGGTCATTTCCTTGGGCATATCCTTTGATACTCTCCTCAAAGTGTTCCTCTATTGGTTTCTAATAAATGGTGTTTTGTCCGCGGGGGGTGTTGTCATTGCAAGAGGGCATCCTCTTTCGGCGCTTACTGCTTTTTCCGTAGCGTGGCTTACTTCCTTGAATCCTTTTTTAGCCGCAGGGTGGTTTGCAGGCTTGGCGGAAGCCCGGATGCGAAAACCAAAGACGGAAGACGCAAAGAGTATGTTATACGTGGAATCGTTGCGAGAATTAATGAGAAATAAGCTATTTAGAGTCATTCTGGTGGCGGCGTTGGCAAATATAGGGAGCATTGCTGGAACATTTATCGGAATTGGTGTTGTGGGGCATGAGTTGGGGATAAATATGCAAGATATATGGATGGGGTTGAAAACGCTTTTTCTTTAATTTATTGAGAATCAATCAACCATGGAAAAAATAGTTATCTGGCCTGCGTATTTAACAGCGGGTAGGACAAGAGGGGAAGGGAGAATAATATCGAGAAGAAATGCGGTGAAATCACCAAAGATAGAGGAGATAGAAAAGGTTGCGAAAATGCTTGGTCTGGAGCCGGTGTTAGAGAAGGAAAAAGCCTTTCCAAAAACGCACTGGGATAAAAGTGGAAGAGTGCTGGTGAATAAAGTAGGAAGAAAAGAAGAGATTGTGAAGGGGATTGCCAAGGGGATAAAAGAGATGCGAGAGAAATCAAAGAGCGCGAGGAGGTAATCCTGCGGCTAATAAACGCAAATGATAAGTACAATAAAGAGCGAATTAAAATATTTATGATTTTATAGGTATATATGTGCATATATTAAAAGGAGTAAAGATAAAAATGGGTGAAGTATTGCGAGTTCAGGGGCTTTGTAAGCAGTATGAATTATCGAAAATAGGCAAGAAATTGGTAGCGCTGGATGGCGTATCCTTCAAGGTAGAAAAGGGCGTGACGCTGGGGATAATAGGGAGAAGCGGAGCAGGGAAGACAACTTTGCTTCGCATGCTCCGAGGTTACGAGAGATTTGACGAAGGGGTAATAGAAATGGATGGCGTTAGGGTAACACCCGACTCATCCTGGCAGGAGTATAGAAAACTTCGAGAGAAGACTGCTTTTCACCTTCAGCGGTCTTTCGCACTCTATAACATCTCGGTGATAGACAACGTGATAAAGCGACTGAGAGCAAAGCAAACAGGTTTTGAAGAGATACCAGAGTTTGAGGATGAATACGAGGAGTTAAAGGAGGAAGCATTTAAAATACTCGATCTTGTTGGGCTGAGAGACAAATGGAACCACTTATATACGATTTTAAGTGGTGGAGACAAACAGAGGGTTCTACTTGCTCGACAGCTTGCAAAAGAACCCTCTTTATTATTGCTTGACGAACCAGGCACGATGTCAGATCCCCTGACGAGGAAACTCCTGCTCGACTCGGTGAAAAGGATAAAGGAAAGAACAGATATCAGTATTTTGCTGGTTTCGCACATGCCAGAAGTACATAGATCTCTCTGCGACAAGATGCTCCTGATGGATAAGGGAGGGATAGTAGAGGAAGGAGATCCAGAAAGCGTGATTGAGAAGTTCTTAGCTCCTCTTGAGCCTGTAAAACCTTTAGCTCCCGTAAAGGATGAAAGGAATACGGTGGTCTGGATAGATGGCGCCTGGAAAAAATATGACCTGGTCACGTCTAATACATTGATAAGAACGATAGAGATGCAGGATGTCAATGTCAGGGTTCCAAGAGGCGACATCCTTGGGATAGTTGGTCCTTCGGCAATGGGAAAAACGGTATTGATGAGATTATTGGGCGGTTTTGAGAGGCCTGATAGAGGGCACATTCTGATAAGAATAGGTACTGTTGACTTTGCCAATATTGCAGAATACGGTAGAAGGTCAATAGAAGCGAGAAGCAAGTTGGGCATTATCCATCAAGAGTTCGCGCTTCCACCTTATCAGCTTGTTCAAGACCTATTTGCCCGGAAGATGGGGTTGAAGAAGTTTGAGAGTGTAAAACAGGCGATGAAAAGAGCGAAGGAATTTGGTATAAGTGACATCACACTCGATGTTCTTTTACGGCTTGCGGACTTACCAGAAGAAGAAGCAAAGGGTAGACTCAGGGAGTTAGGGCTTGAGATGGATGTATTGGATGAACTGTTTCCCGAGTTCCCGGCGAGCGAGGCGTTTAAAGCGGCAAAACCATATCTTAAAGCTGTGAATCTGCCTGAAGAGATATTCACTCGTTACATCTCTGAGACGAGCGTGGGGGAAGAAATAAGGCTTGCAATTGCCGCTCTTATGGCTTCAAACTGTGAAATTCTGCTATTAGATGAGCCCTTTGGTGACATAGATCCGATTTCGCTGCGTATTGTGACGAATTCGCTGAAAGATTTAAATCGTGAATTCGGCACAACCATTCTGGTGGTGAGCCATCAGCTTGATGTAATCAGGGAGCTTACACATGAAGCGATATTAATTGATGAGGGAATGGTGGTGATGCGTGGCAACCCAGATGAGGTATGCAACACATTTATTGAGCGCAAATTTAAGGAACTGGAAACTTTTTGAAATTTTGCTCCGCTGGTGTAGTTCGGCCAAGCATGCGGGCCTCTCGAGCCCACGACCGGGGTTCAAATCCCCGGCGGAGCACTGTGACTAAAACGCTACCTCCAAATCCTCTACCCTTCCTATATATGTGCCATCCAGCAAATACACTTCCATATCCTCTAAGCGAAGAAGTTTCGAAGCGATGGGTCCAAGAAGCCTTTTGTTCGGCGAATTAAAAGTAATACCCCCGCATATCTCATTAAACGCAGGCATTATTATCACCCATGGGTCATTCCAGCCGCTTTTCCTTAGCTCCGGGTATTGCTTCTTTACCGCGTCATAATCGCATTTAGCACGAATCCAAACTGGTTTCATGCTCGTATAATGCGAGTTTGGACTTACAAGTCGTATCCTTGGATGATTATGCCCAATGAATATATATTCACCAGAAAATAAATCTTGCGAGGGCCATGAATGCCCGTGCAGGTATCCAACGCCATCAAACAAGAACCCTTTTGTACTTTTAATGTATACCTTGTGCTTGTGTTTTTGCTTGTGTTCTGGTAACAGTTTGTTTAAATGCCCATCATGATTTCCTTTAACCACGTATACCGGTGCATACTCAGCCAGTTCTGCCAAGAAAAAAGGCACTTCTTTTCTATCCATCCAAGATAATTTTGGCACTGCATGTTTTACATCACCCAATAAAACGATCACATCCGGCTCAGCCTCTTTTACGCACGTGATTGCTTTTTCTAACATTTTCTCCGTTTGACTGCCGATATTTATTCCTTTTTGCCTTAACTCTGCTTCTATACCTAAATGTAAGTCGGCAATCACCAGGGTTTTAAATTCGTTCTCTACAACCATTGCCGCATTGTCTATCAATGGTTTTAGTCTTGTGCTTCTGTGCATCCTTTCCTAAATAGCGTTCACCAAAAAACTATTTCTTTTTGTAAAGCTTCTTTCAAAGAAAAATTTTAATGAATGAAGGTATTAAAAAAGAAGGTAAAGGAGAGAGGGGAAAAAAGGAAAAGCGGGGAAGTTTCTCTAATTCCCGAATCGTTGGACGACTTATGGCATCTCAAGCATGTAATAGAAGCGGGTGACCTTATATATTCTCTTACGCACAGGAGGATAGAAGAGGCAACCGATAAGATAAGACCGGATAAGACAGAGAAAAAACCTGTTAGGTTGGGCATAAGGGCTGAAAGTGTCGAATTTCACAAATTCTCTCGCAGATTGCGTATAAAAGGGGTGATAGAGCGCGGGCTGGACACTGAGCTGGGTTCTTATCACACCTTTAACATCGAACCCGGTACGGAGCTTTCCATCGTTAAGACATGGAAAGAACACCAGCTAAAAAGGCTAAGAGAGGCGGAAAAAGCCGTTGCTTCTCCTGATGTCATTGTGGTCACCATAGAGGAAGGGGAGGCAGTTGCAGGCATAGTAAGAGAGTATGGTGTGGATGAGCTTTTTTCAATAAGGTATGGCTCGGGTAAAGGTATGGATAAAGGGAAAAGAGAGGGAAGTAAAAAGGATTTTTTTTCCGATGTGCTAAGCCAATTGAAAAACTCTTTTCTTTCCTTAGCTGCGGAAGCAGTAATCATTGCGGGTCCTGGCTTTGTAAAGAATGATTTCTTTTCTTTCCTGAAGGAGAAGGATGCGAAATTAGCGAAGATAACGAGAATGGAGCAGACTTCTTCGATAGGCATGTCGGGATTTTTAGAAGTTTTGAAAAGAGGAGCTGTGGAACGGTTAAAGCGAGAGGAAAGGCTGACACGTGAAGTTAGGCTGCTGGATAGGTTAATGGAAGAGATAAGCAAGGAGAAGGACGGAAAGGCGGTATATGGAAAAGAAGAAGTGAAAAATGCTTTGCGGTATGGTGCAATAGAAACTTTACTTGTGAGTGATGAAAAGCTCATGTTGCCGAGAATAAGAGAGGAAGAGAAAGAAAAGGAGAGAATAGAGATAGAAAGTATGCTTAAGGATGTAGAAAGATCGAGGGGCAATGTAGTAGTGTTCAGCACGGAGTTCGAGCCAGGTAAGAGGCTTAACGGACTGGGAGGGATTGCAGCTATATTGAGATTTAGGGTATCCGCTAAAAATTCAGCGATTTTTTGAGCGGGAGTGAAAAAATAGAAATTGCATTAACAATTGAGTTCAACGCCCAGGTCGGGATTTGAACCCGAGTCCGAGCCTCGACAGGGCTCAATGATAGGCCGCTACACCACCCGGGCATTTATTCCTCTATCCTTAGTGTCTATCTCTTATAATAATACTTAACTTATATCTTACTTATATAAAATAAAAGACAAAACAAAAAGAAAAAACTACAAGGTGATACGAGAATGGCAACAAGAGGAAGGAAAGCAGCGGAAAGGGTAAAAGTATTGATGGACAAGACAGAGCGAATAAGGAATATAGGCATCATCGCTCATATAGACCATGGAAAGACCACTTTGACTGACAACCTCCTCGCAGGAGCAGGGATAATATCGAAAGAATTAGCAGGGGAGCAACTGTTCACGGATTTTTATTATCTGGAACAAGAAAGGGGGATAACGATATTTGCCGCAAATGCGTCCATGGTTTATGATTACAAAGGAGAGACGCACCTCATAAATCTTATTGATACACCCGGTCATGTTGACTTTGGTGGCGATGTGACAAGGGCGTTGAGAGCCGTTGATGGTGCCGTGGTGGTTGTTGATGCCGTAGAGGGCGCTATGCCGCAGACCGAGACCGTGCTAAGGCAGGCGATGAAAGAGAATGTGAAACCCGTTCTTTTCATTAACAAAGTTGATAGACTGATAAACGAGCTGAAAGTAGATGCACAGGAGATGCACATCCGACTCGGTAGGATAATAGATAAGGTAAACAAACTGATGCAGGGAATGAAGAAGGATAAATTCGAGGACTGGAAATTAGATGCAGCAAAAGGTAACGTCGCTTTTGGCTCCGCGTTGTATAACTGGGCTATTAGCGTCCCAACCATGCGGAAGACGGGGATTGGCTTTAAGGAGGTTTTCGAGTACTGCCGGCAGAATAACATGCGCGAATTAGCGGTCAAGTGTCCTGCTTATGAAGCTGTTCTTGATATGATCACAGAGCATCTGCCTAATCCGGTAGAAGCGCAAAAGTATCGAGTTCCAGTAATATGGGAGGGAGATGCAGAGAGCGAGATAGGCAAGAGCATGGCAAGATGTGATAGAACAGGGGATGTTGCTTTTATGGTAACCAGCATCTCTGTGGACCCCCATGCAGGGGAAGTTGCAACCGGGCGACTTTTCAGCGGAACCGTGGAAAAAGGCACCGAAGTGTTCATATCCGGCTTGTATAAAAAGAACAGGGTTCAGCAAGTGGGGATTTTTGAGGGACAGGAACGTGTAGAAGTGGATAGGGTGCCTGCTGGTAACATAGCGGCTCTTGTAGGTCTGAAAGATGCTGTGGTAGGTTCTACGCTTTCTACTGTTGAGATGGTTCCATTCGAAAGTATAAAGCATTACAGTGAGCCTGTTGTTACGGTCGCATTGGAAGCGAAGAGCACGAAGGACCTGCCTCGACTAATAGAGGTGCTCAGAAAGCTGGCGAAAGAAGACCCGATGATACGCGTAGAGATAAACGAGGAAACAGGTGAACATTTAGTATCGGGAATGGGTGAATTGCATCTTGAAATAATCACGCACCGGATAGAGCGTGATGAAGGTGTCCCCATAATTGCTTCTCCTCCGATTGTTGTTTATCGTGAGACGGTGGAAGGGCATGCAGGTCCAGTGGAAGGGAAATCGCCTAACCGGCACAACAAGTTTTATTTTGAAGTCGAACCTCTGGGTGCGGAGGTAGTAGAAAAGATACGAAGTGAGGGGATAACCGTTGGTAAAGACAAGGTTTTGATGCGAGATAAGCTGATAGAAACGGGGATGACCAAAGAAGAAGCAAAGAAGGTCGTTAATATCATCGAGGGTAACGTGCTGATCGATATGACAAAAGGAATTCAGTACCTGCAAGAGACGATGGAGCTGATTCAGGAAGGTTTTGAGGACGTGATGCTGAACGGTCCTTTAGCAAAAGAGAAATGTCGGGGTGTAAAAGTAAAGTTGATGGATGTGAAGCTGCATGAAGATTCGATACACCGAGGACCTGCGCAGGTTATTCCCGCGGTGCGAAATGCCATACGTGCTGCTATGCTACTTGCCAAGCCTACCTTCCTTGAGCCTGTACAGGAAGTGTTCATAAATATACCGCAGAATTTGCTTGGGAATGTAACTCGCGAGATACAGGGCAGAAGAGGACAGATATTGGACATAAAAACCGAAGGCGATATGGTTTCCTTGAAGTCAGAAGCGCCGGTCGCAGAGATGATTGGCTTTGCTGGTGACATAAGGTCTGCAACCGAAGGGCGAGCGCTTTGGAGCACCGAGTTCGCTGGCTTCAAGCCTATACCTCCAAATCTGTTCGGCGAGAAGGTGATGGAAGTGAGGAAAAGGAAGGGGATGAAGTTGGAGATACCAAAGGCAAGTGAGCTCGTGTCGTAACACTTTATTTAAATTAAATATCTTTTTTCACTCAATCTCCTTTAATTTTGTTATTATTTCTCAATTCTCAATATCTCTTGCGATAACCTCAACCGCTTTATGCGTCATTTCAGGGCGTTCGGTTCACCGAAAAATTTGAAAGGCTCTTAATCTCCACTTTCTATTTATCTATATAAACCACTTTTTATCCTCTATCTCCAAGCACCTTTTCCACAAGAAATATGTCCTTATCACCTCTCCCTGAAAGGTTCACCACAATCAGACGGTCTCTTTGCTCTTTACTCTTCCTCTTCGCTTCTTCTATTGCATAATGAATTGCATGAGCCGATTCCAAGGCGGGTATTATTCCCTCTTTTCTTGATAGAATCTCAAAAGCACTTAAAGTTTCCTCGTCCGTAGCAGAAACCATTTTTACCCTCCCTGACTCTGATAAATAAGCTAGCTCTGGTCCCACACCGGGATAATCAAGCCCAGGAGCAAAGCTATATGATTGTTTTATTTGCCCATGCTTATCTTGCAATAATTTCGAATACATCCCGTGCAAGACTCCTTCTGTGCCAGCACATATCGAAGCTCCGTGTTCTCCGGTCTCTATTCCCTTTCCTGCTGCTTCCACGCCAATAAGCTCCACCTGCTCATCTTCCAGGAAATCGTAAAATATACCCATCGCATTACTGCCTCCGCCGACACACGCTATTATGGTGTCTGGCAACCTCTTCTCTGCATTTAATATCTGCTCCTTTGTCTCCTTGCTGATAACTCGCTGAAACTCGCGTACTATCAATGGATAGGGGTGAGGTCCCACCACACTGCCAATCAGGTAATAAGTATTCTCGACGTTAGTCACCCAGTCTCGCATGGATTCGTTTATCGCATCCTTCAACGTTTTAGAGCCAGAATCAACCGGGTTAACCTTTGCACCTAAAAGCCTCATCCGAAACACGTTCAATTTCTGCCGATCTATGTCCTCGGTACCCATATACACTTCACATTCAAGCTCCAGAACCGAGGCAGCCATCGCAGTAGCTACTCCGTGCTGACCTGCTCCGGTTTCTGCAATGATTCGCCTCTTGCCCATGTGCTTCGCCAGTAAGCACTGTCCCAGAGTATTGTTCAGTTTATGCGCACCGCCATGTACCAAATCCTCTCGTTTCAGATAAATCCTCGCACCATACGCCTCAGACAGATTCTTTGCATAGTAAAGAGGGGTAGGACGACCTGCATAAGTTCTCAAAAGCTTGTCTAAATCCTGTTTAAAACTTTTGTCGTTGTAAAAACTATTAAATGCTGCTTCAAGTTCTTCTAATGCCGACATCAACACCTCAGGTGCAAACTTTCCGCCATATATTCCATATTTTCCATGTGCATCAGGTTTGCTCAACATTTTTTCCCTTCTATCCCCTCCGGGTCATAATCAATATATCTTTCAACCTTTAATCCAAGGTCTTGCAAAAAACCTTTTAATCCTTGTCTAAATGATTCTTCACTCATTATCCCCCACCTTGCACCAAGTCCACCAATAGCAGATTCCAACCTCTTTTCATGTTCATCCAGTCTTTTCATCAGTTCTTCGATGGTTTTGGAGTGTTCCTCAAGCCTCATTGACATTTCTTCAAGTCTCTTTGAATGCCCCTCAAGTATTCTCGAATGCTCATCAAACCTTGTATTGAAATCCTCTCTCAGGTCCCTTATCGCATCAAGCACTTGTTTTAGTTCTTTCTTTCTTACAAATACCTCTGCTACAATGCCCATTAACTGATGCCTGAATGCAGGTGACTCAGCCATCAGCCTCGGCAGTTCCTCGATTATAACCTTCTCTATTTCTTCTTTGCGGTCTCCCCCTTTCTCTGCCATTGCCATCTTAACCTTATATTTTGTCAAATAAAAAAGCTATTGCCTGTTCACCTGTTCACCTGTTTTGCTATATTTACGAATTTCTTCACCTTCACCGTATCCTTCTTTCTCACCTCGCTTTCCACACCGCTGGACACGTCCACTGCATAAGGCTTTACCAGTACTATTGCTTTTGCAACGTTATCAGGATTTAATCCACCGGCAAGGATCACTGGCTTTTTTACACGCTCGGTAATTTCTTTGCTAATGTTCCAATCATGTTCTTTCCCTGTTCCTCCTATTTTCCCCGTTACCCCTGCTGCGGTATCCAGCAATATTGCATCTACAACGTCTTCATATGCTAAAGCGTTCTCCAAGCACTCCTTTCTATCTCCACCAATGCCAATTTTTTTTATTATCCCTATTCTACTCTCCATACTTTCACGTAAATCTGCGACAAACTCTACTGGTTCCTCGCCATGAAGCTGTATGCAATCCGCGCCAGTGGCTTCTATTAATTTTATCTTATCCAGCGCGAATTCGATTGGCATATTCTCCAGCGTGATAACCACGACCCTTGATACAAATATCGGTAAAGCATCGAATATTTGCTTTATAGTTTCTAAATTGATATACCTCCTCGTATTAGCGACATTTATCACGCCGACAGCATCAGCGCCTGCTTCTACCGCCATTATGGCATCCGCAACACACGTATTGCCGCAAATTTTAACTTTCGTGTTTGTGTTTTCGCTCATTTGCTAACATCTTTTTTTCCCTCTTCCTTTTATCCAACTATCTGAAGAATTATCCCTCTCGACCTTCTCTTATTGTCCAATTCGACAAACACAACCTGCTGCCACGTTCCCAAAAGCATCTTGTTATTTCTAAAAGGCACAGTCAGTGAGGGACCCAAAAAAGAGGCTCTTATATGCGAATGCCCGTTTCCATCATGCCACCTAAGTTCATGCGCGTAGTCGATTCCTTTCGGGAACAATCTCTCCAGTGCTGCGGGTAAATCCTGCAATAGACCAGGCTCGTATTCTATGGTCGTCACCGCTCCTGTCGAGCCCGGGACAAAGATAGTTACAATACCATTCTCAATGCTTGATTCCCGTAGCTTGCTGTTCACCTTATCGGTTATATCTACAATTTCTACTTCTCCTTTTGTATCAAAGTGCAGTTCCTCGGTTACAACGCTCATTTCTTATCCCCATTTCTCCTTATTTCGTTATTTTATAAAATAATACATTAAATATTACTCCCTTAAATCTGTGTTCATTATATAAATACCCAAATCGGCAAAAAAATCCACTCTTATGTTTTTCCCTTCCAACACTTCTTTTTCCTTGACCTCTACTTCCTTCCCAATGTCCCATACTATCGTCTCATTTTCTATATGCCCTGCTCTTATTTTATAAGTAGTAGCGAGAACATCATAATTTGTGCCTCCTTCTACTGGTCCTGCTGTTGAATATGGCACAATAAACTTATAAGACCCGTTGGAACCTGTAATGACGCAGAGGTTTCGCGTGAAATGGCTTAACTAACAATACTGATGACTGTCCAATGTATCCTCCTTTAAATTGCACCTCTCTTCCATCGAACATGTGCAGCTTTGTTACCATCGTGTTAAAATACTCTTTTCCTATCTCAAAAGTGATTCTCCCTTCTGTTTGATACCTCCCATAATGCCCGGCGGTGTCATTTGCCCAAAAGGTCATCACTCCGTAAGTATTATAGTGGGAAGACATCGCATCTGCCATCTTGAAATCACTTATCACGTATCTCACATCAAGAGAATCCAAAACTTTATTCGCTTCTGACTCGTTCTTCGCAATGAAGAAAACACAGGATCCTGGAACATTCCCTTGATAAGGTCCGCCTATCCCTTGCTGAAAAGGATTTGCAACAGGGATCCTGTGAGCGATGTAATTGATCCAATGACCGTAGTCCCACCAGCTCATCACCGAATATGCTGATTCTGGATAGGTATAATCTTCGGGATACAAAGCATAATAATCAACACCCGGATCAGGTGTATTTTCCCTCATCCATAAAAGAGATTCATACCCGGTTATTTTCCAAATAAAGGTAGGACATTTTAACATACCTCTTTTTATCAGATAATGTTTAACCATATATAACATTTTTGATTATAAACTCCATTG
>Ga0190286_1000613_pt1 | contig 14494 bp, 9 predicted proteins | sample 48691834_MG_FD_183241 | JGI IMG/M metagenome (GOLD analysis project Ga0190286, IMG submission 183241) | Hydrothermal vent microbial mat bacterial communities from Southern Trench, Guaymas Basin, Mexico - 4869-18-3-4_MG | ecosystem: Environmental > Aquatic > Marine > Hydrothermal vents > Microbial... | reverse complement strand
GGCCTCTTACCGAGTTTCTCCTCGATGTCCCTTGTTTTTTCGAGTTCCCACTGTCGCCGTTGATAGCGCCCATACCATATGGCAATGATAATCCCCACAACAGTGGCGAGAAATGCCAGGACGCCGAGGGCGATCTGTGCCTCGGTGGGATGGGCAACTGCCCAGGTCCAAAGGTTCGGCCAGATGGGCAGTGCCCTGACCAGCAGCCCGAGGGCTATGAGGACGGCGAGCAGGACGCCGATGGCCCTTGCGATTAACCTCATCCTCTTGCTCTTCAGAATCCTCATCCCTCACCCCCGTTCTTCGCCGGGTGTCGAGCACTGCCTGCGAATGGAGCTTGCAGGCTAAGAGCTCTGAGCGCCGATGAGTGCGCCCGGGCACACCCCGGACCCTCCGCCTGGCAACCTTATCGCCAGGTGGCATTACGATGGCCTTAGGTCCTTCACATCGAGCTGGAGGCGTCTCTCCCCCTCCCACTCATTCACCTCCACGGAGTAGACGACGTCTATCCGGCGGGGCAGTTCGGCGATGCGATGGCCTTGGTCGAAGGCGATGGCATCCCAGATGGCCCTCCCATCGCTTAAGGTGAGTTTGAGATGCTCGCCTTCAGCGCCCACTGCCCTAGCATCTCGTACCTCCACGCCCCTGCTCAGGAAGAGGGGGACGGGGTTGGCGTAGCCATAGGGCTTAAGCCGCTCCAATTGCGCTTGGGTGGCCCAATCCATCTCCGAGAGCTTCACCTCGGCGTCTATGGAGAGGGTGGGCGTGAGCTCCACCTCCTCCAGCTCGCGCTCAGCGATCCTCTTCAACCTCCCTCTCAGGGCATCCAGATTCTCGCTGGCTATGGTGAAGCCGGCGGCGGCTGCATGGCCTCCATATCTCCTCAGAAGGTCGCAGCACTCCTCTAAGGCGAGGGTGATGTTAAGCTCAGGGATGCTGCGGCAGGAGCCACAGCTCTCCTCCTCGCCCTGGCTGACCACCACAGAGGGGCGGTAGAACTCCTCGGTAAGTCGGCCTGCCACCAGGCCCACGATCCCGGGCAGGAAGTCCTCATCGGCCACGAAGAAGAGCTTCTCCTCGCTCATGGCCAGTACCTGCTCCCTCGCCCGCTCCAGGGATTCCTCGGTCAGAGCCTGGCGTTTGCGGTTCAACTCCTCCAGCTGGCGAGCCAGCTCCTCGGCCTCGATGGGCGAATCGGTGGTGAGGAGCCTATAGCTCAGCATGGGATCATCGATGCGGCCAGCGGCATTAAGACGAGGCCCTAGGATGTAGCCGATAGCGGTAGTGTCGATGCTCCCTGGCTTCAGGCCAGCGCTGGTGATCAGGGCTTTGAGGCCCGGGCGTTGGGGATCGTTTAACTTCTCCAGTCCTCTGATGAGCAGATAGCGATTCTCCCCCAGCAGGGGCACCATATCGGTCACCGTGCCTAAGGCCACCAGGTCCAGCAGATCCTCCTCGGCTAAACTCGCTTTTGCCTGCTTCAGGGGCTGCTGGCGGTGGCTGAGCAGCAGGGCCTGGGCCAGCTTGAAGGCCACCCCCACCCCTGCCAAGTCCTTAAACGGATAAGGGCAATCGGCCCTCTTGGGATTGATCACAGCCAGGGCCGGCGGGAGTTCCTCCCCCACCGAATGGTGGTCGGTGATTATCAGATCCAGGCCGCGCCGAGCCTTCTCCACTTCGGCAACGGCGCGTATCCCACAATCCACAGTCACCACGACTCGAATCCCCCGCCGGTACAGCCGACGCAGAGCGGGGATGTTCAAGCCGTACCCCTCGTCTACACGATCGGGGATATAAGGCACCACCTGCGCTCCTAAAGCTTTCAAAGTCTGGGTCAGCAGGGCGGTGGCAGCCATCCCATCGGCATCGAAATCGCCATAGACGGCTATCGGCTCGCCCATGCGGATGGCTTGGCGGATGCGAGCCACAGCCTTGCTCATCCCCGCTAAGTAAAAGGGGCTCTCCCCTGGGGCCCCTCCAGCCAGGAACTCGTTCACCTCGTCGGGGGCAGTGATGCCCCGATTGTAGAGAAGCTGGACGAGAAGGGGGGGAAGGTGCGGGAAGCGAGCCAGGTGGCTCTGAGGGACGGGCGGTGCTACCTGCCAGCGCTTAGCTCCCATAGGCGGACTCCTCTCTCCGTCCAATTATAAACCACCCGTTCCGAAATAGCAATTTAAACCGAGTTATGGTAAAATCCTTTCTGAACGGGAGGAAGGATGGGAAGGATCATCTTCATGGGCACGCCGCATTTCGCCGTGCCCACCTTAGAGGCTTTAATCGGCAGGCACGAGATCGCCGCTGTAGTCACCCGGCCCGATCGCAGGAGGGGAAGGGGGCGCAAGCCCTCGCCGCCCCCTGTGAAAGAGGTGGCTTTAGCCTACGGCTTGACCGTCCTGCAGCCCGAGAGCCTGCGCCAGCCGGAAGCCATCACTCAGCTCAGGAAGCTGGCCCCTGAGGTCATCGTCGTGGTCGCCTACGGCCAGATCCTCCCTCCCGAGGTATTGGCTCTTCCCCCAAAGGGCTGCCTGAACGTTCATGCTTCCCTCCTGCCCAAGCATCGGGGAGCAGCTCCCATCGCGGCGGCCATCCTGGCCGGGGAGGAGGAAACGGGGGTGACCATCATGCTCATGGACGAGGGGCTGGACACGGGGCCCATCCTGGCCCAGGCCCGCTGTCGGATAGAGCCCCAGGACACGCGGGGGTCGCTGAGCGCCAAGCTGGCTCGGCTCGGTGCTGAGTTGCTGGTCGAGATCCTCCCCCGCTGGCTGAAGGGGAAGATAGAGCCTCGGCCCCAGGAAGAGGAGCGGGCTACGTACAGCCGGATGATCTCCAAGGAGGATGGTCTGATCGATTGGTCGCAGTCGGCGGTGGAGATCTGGCGCCGCGTGCGGGCCTACCATCCCTGGCCGAGCGCCTACACCTACTGGCAGGGCAAGCTGCTCAAGATACTGAGGGCCGAGCCCCTGGCCGATCGGTCGGGCAAGGAGGAGCCTGGGCGGGTGATGATCTTGGGTGAGGAATTGGCGGTGGCCACCGGCCAGGGGGCCCTGCTTTTGAGAGAGGTGCAATTGGAGGGGAAGCGGGCCATGGCAGCCGAGGAATTCCTACGGGGGCGAAGGGGATTCGTGGGTTCGGTACTGGGCAGAGGTTGAGCAAACGGTTGCGACTTAGGGGAAGGCGGGGATAAGGACCTTGTTGGGAGCTCGATTACTGGAAGGGCGGGCCCCTTCGGCGAATGGATTTGCCAAATTCGCCGGTATCTGCTATAATTTAACCGAAAATCGGGGCGTGGCGCAGCCAGGGAGCGCACTTGAATGGGGTTCAAGTGGTCGCCGGTTCAAATCCGGCCGCCCCGACTGTTACTTTGGGATATTCGGCAGCTCGGCCAGGGAATTGGCCGTTTTGTTTTCAAGGGGGTAAGCTGCCTTATCGCCCTAAGCGGCGTGGTTGCACCGCTTGCTGGCCTTTGCAGGCCCCTCCGATCGGATAACCGATGTACCCATTGCCCCACCGAATATACCCTCTGCCTATACCGTCCCGTCAGGCGACCTCGGATGGCCCGGTCCCTTGGGCTGATACCTTGGCCCAAGCTTCGCCCAATCGTTTAGAGCTGATGCCTTTCAACCTTTCCCACTGGGCCGCTGTCTACCTCCGGAGATCCTCATGTATCAAAGGTTCTTAACCCCAGGATTTAAACCCTTCGATCCCCTGAAGTTAGCGAAGAGGACCGAGGAGATAGTAACCCGGGAGGGTCCTGAAGGACTCGAGAGGAAGTATGTGGGCATCTATTCGGCCCCGGTCTATGGCGGAATCGCCACAGGGTATGCTGTGGGATGTTGCCTGCGATGCATCTACTGCTGGAGCGATTGGTCGAGGGATTTCCCGGAGAAGTTCGGCCGGTTCTACTCCCCTAAGGAAGTCGCCGCAAGGCTCGTCCAAGCGGCCGAGGAGGGCATAACCTCCCCCGGATGGGAAAGATACCAGCACCTCAAGGTCGATAAGCTCAGGCTCTCAGGCTGCGAGCCAACAATCGGAAAGGAGCATCTGCTTAAGTTGTTGGAGCACTTGGAGGGATCGGGGTATCCATTCTATCTGGAAACGAACGGGGTGCTCTTCGGAGCGGACAGGGATTATGTGAGGAGGATCTCCAGGTTCTCCAACTTCATCTACGTCAGGGTCTCCTTCAAGGCGGCCACCCCAGAGGGCTTCACCCTGAGGACAGGGGCTATGGGAAGGTATTACGACCTCCCTTTCAAGGCATTGGAGTACCTCCTGGAGGAGGGGATCTATGCCAGGGCGGCTGCGATGACCGACCCAAGGGTTATGCCCAAAGAGGAGAGGGCACTTCTGATAGAGAGGCTCGATAAGATCGATCCGGAGGCTAACTACCCCGAGACCCTGGAAGAGGAAGTGATAGATCCCTATGATACTACGATCAAGCGCTTAAAAGCGTTTACAGACATTGAATTCGCGAGGAAGCTTGAAGAATCGCTCAGCCATGGATAGACTATCGATACCTGAGCCCTTCTCGGGCGGGCTGCTCCTGTCCTACAAATGCAATATCCAATGCAGGCATTGCATGTACGCTTGCTCACCCAGATGGAGATCGGATTGGATCTCCGAGGAGGATGCAGAGGAGGTTCTGGCCCAGCTGGCTGCTAAGCTCCATGGGAGGTATCCTTATCCGGATGAGATAGGGATCAACTATGGGGTGCATTTCACCGGCGGTGAACCTTTCCTGAACTTCGAGCTCCTCCTCAGAGTCACGGAGATAGCCCGCAGGCTCGGGATCCCTTCGACCTTCGTCGAAACGAACTGCTTTTGGTGCAGAGATAACGAGACCACTAAGGAGAAATTGATGAAGCTTAGGGACGCTGGACTGAAGGGCATACTCATCAGCGCCAATCCGTTCGTGCTTGAGCATATCCCCTTCGAGAGGACGGAGAGGGCAGCCAGGATAGGGGAGGAGGTCTTCGGCGGGAATGTGATAATCTATCAGAGGTTCTTTTTCGATCAGTTCAGGAGGCTGGGGCTCAAGGGCACCCTCCCTTTCGAGGGATACCTGCAGAAAGCAGGCTTGGCCAGCCTGTACCACATGGAATTGCTCCCTATGGGAAGGGTACCTTATAAGCTGGGGCATCTATTCAAAAAGCACCCAGCCGCACATTTCTTCGGCCAATCGTGCAGAAGGGAGCTGATAAGGGATTGGCATATCCACATCGACAACTATTGCAATTTCGTCCCAGGGTATTGCGCGGGGATATCCCTGGGCGATGCCAGGGATATGGATGCTATCTGCCGAGGGATAGATTTGACCAGGCTTCCGGTCCTTAGGGCCCTGCTGACCGATCTGAAAGAGCTTTATGAACTCGGCAGGGAGTTCGGCTATGAGGAGAAGGAAGGGTATATCTCTAAATGCCACCTCTGCCTGGATATAAGGAGACACCTCGCCAAGTTAAGAGAGTTCGAAGAGCTAAAGCCAAAGGAGTTTTACGATCGCCTGGAGGATTAAGCTTCGGCTTGGTGGAGCAACTGGAACGAGGCTTCATTAGTCCTTCAAGATATAGCGATCAAAGGGTAGTTCGATGAAGACAAAAGTGCTCGTTTTACTGCCGTTCTTGATGGCAACTATACTTGCCGCGCTCGCTTGGCGCGTGCTCTGGCTTACGGCAGATGCCCAGGCAGCCCTCACCATCTCCACCGAGGACGGCCTTTCCTTGACCCTCTCACCTGACGGTCGGGTTATGAGCCTGATGGTGGATGGCCAGGAGCTAGTGAGCGAACCCGGGCCTGCCCTTTGGGTGCGGGACATGAGCAATGCCGGGCGAGTAAGCGAACCGAACCTTCTGACCAATCCGGGCTTCGAGGAGGGGTGGGCCGGCTGGGAGATCGGCGCCCAGGTCGGCACCACCGTCACCATCACCAACGGCGTGAGCCATGGTGGCGGCTGGTCCCTGCAATTCCACGGCGTTCAGACCGATACCCTGGGCGTCGCTTCCATAGCCGCCACTCCGGTGGCCATCGTCCCAGGACAGCGCTACCGGCTTTTGGGCTATTTCCTGAGCGGCCGAGGGTATGTGCAAGGTCTCAATGGCACCCCGCCCCAGCGGCAGGACGAGGTCTGGCGGGGCATTCCCCGACCCAACGGCCTCTACCTTCGTTGGTTAGATGACGAAGGCCAGCCGCTGAGCGACTTGATCCTGGTAGCGCCGCTGCACTGGGAGGCACATAACTGGCGCAAGATCGGCGGCGAAGTACGAGCCCCACCGGATGCAGCACAGCTGGAACTGACCATCGGCGGCCGTCTGCAGGATGAATATCTCTGGGTGGATGACCTGAGCATTATCCCCAGCCCGGAGGTGGAGCGGCCGGTTACCGGCACGGTCACGCAGCAGGACAACCAGCTGATCCAGACCGCCACCATCACCCCAGGATTGACCATGACCGCCACCTACACCGCTCAGGCCGACTACATCGCCGTGCATATCGAGCTGCAGGATGAAGCCGGCTTGGATCGGGCACTGGAGGTGGCTTTGGCCCTGCCGGTGAATGCTCATGGCTGGCGCTGGTGGGACGATGTGCGCCACAGCCGTCCGATCAGCGTGGGCAGCCCTGTGGCCAGCCCGCCCCCAGAATGCCCTCTCCCCTCATGTCTCTCTTGGACCTACGAGCACGTGGTCAGCGGCCTCTGGGATGGCTGGCTGCCCATTTCCCTCTACCCTTATGCTCTGATCGAGGATGGAGATCACGGCCTGGCCTTGGCCGTCTCATTGGACTCGCCACGACTGGTCAAGATCTCTTACGACCAGGAGAAGATGCGATACGAGGCACGAGGCTACATGGGCATCTCTCCCCTGGCCGCGAAGCTATCTGGCCGGGCCGATCTGAGCTTAGAGCTGTATCGTGTGGACCCTACCTGGGGATTCCGAGCGGCTATAGAGCGCTTCGCCACTCGACACTCCGCCTGGTTTGAGTCACCGCGGCCATTGTACGGCTACTCCGAGTATAATCGGGGATTCTACACCAGCGACCTGGGCGCTCAGCAGGTGCTCACCGATGACCTGAACAACGTCTTCAGCGCCCAGTACATCGCTGCCGAAGCATCGCTCAAGGATGGCTCCACCAGCGAGCCGCTGCCTACTTACCAGGAGACCATCGGACTGGTGGAGGAGCTGATGGGTTCATCCAAGGAGGTCGAGCGAGCTTGTGGCGAGGCCATCACCCGCAGTGTGGCTTACAATTCCCATGGTGACTGGCAGATCAAACACGTAGGGGAGTATCCCTGGGCGCCGGGCGTGTGGGAGGTCAACTGGGCGACCAATTCAGACCCAGACATCGCTGAGGGATGGGGACCCTTCCTGTGGGAATGGTTGGTGAGCCCGGCCATCTTAGCCACCGAGGCCATCAGCGCCGTGCTGGATGGGGTCATGATAGATAACTTCATGACCACTCCAGGCGTGGATACCCGCCCTGACCACCTAGCTCTGACCGAGACACCTTTGACCTACCAGGTTGCCACCTACCAGCCAGGAATACACAACGCGGCCAGCGTATATGAGTTTCTCCTGTGGCTGCGCGATAGGCTGGATGCTCAGGGGAGGGACGACATGGCCATCACCATCAACTTCTGGGGCATCGGCACCCCCAATGGCCTGGCACCTTACATAGATGCCTTTGGGGGCGAGAGGAGGAGCAAGGCGGGAGCGCACATCAACTGGAATCCCCGCATCCTGGATTATCGGCGGGCCATCGCTTACCACCGGCCGCAGACCTGGGCTAACGGAGAGCCCAACCTGACCCTGGAGGACGTTCGGGAATTCGTTAACCTGGCATTGTTCTATGGCATCTTCCCGCACCGGAAGGATGAAGCTACCGGGTGGGAGGAGGGAAGCGACCAATTGATCACCGATACCAGGCAGGTGCTCTTCCAGTTCTGGGCCGCTGGCTGGGAGCCGGTCACCTACGCCTGGACGGACAACGAGGCAGTGTGGGTTGAGCGGTTTGGGTCAATGACCAATGACCAAATCCCAAATCCCAATTGGTCATTGGACATTGGACATTGGTCATTGTGTTTCACCGTCCACAACACCCTCACTGAGACCGTCGCCTGCACATTGACTATCGACGCCAAGGCGCTGCAGATAGATAACCCTGCCACCCTGATCGTAACGGAGCTCGTCTCCGGCGAGGAAATGCCCTTCACCGTGGAGGAGGACAAAGTGCTCATTGCCTTCAGCATCGAGGGGAAGGAGACCAGGGTCTTCCACTTGAGTGGCGGGGAATTTCGGATCTACCTGCCGATAGTTATGAAAAGCGGCTCTCTCGCCGAAGGAACGCGGATTCGATAATATGGCTCAGACGCTGCTCGCAAACCTGTAGGGATTAGCGCTAAGGGCTTTGGCAACAGTTGTTGCTTTCATCTTGCGACCAATATGCTTTAGGCATTTGAATTAACAGCACGGGTTTGTAAGGAGGTGCTGTAACGCCAAGATGAGCATCTCCCGTCGTCAATTCCTGAAAGAGCTTCTGCTAAGCATCGGGCTTCTGTTAATCCGCTGGCCGGCCTTCTTGCGGCAGCTCTGGACAGGTGCCAGAGCTGCCACCTCGGCCGGCCCTCTGGTCGCCATCGTCACCGGCGCCGACTACGATGACGACCTGGCGGCCATGACCCGCGCCGCCGTCGCCCTGGCCACCGATGGCCAGGGCATGAGCGCCATCGTCTCGCCCGGCGACCGGGTGTTCATCAAGCCCAACTTCACCGGCATGTCCCCGCCACACACCGGCGATACGACCAAGCCGGCTGTGGTCGCCGCCCTGGCCGAGATGTGTTTGGAGGCCGGCGCGCGACGGGTCACCATCGGTGAGGCAGCCGGGCTCGGGTTCATCGAAGTGGCCAACTTCGGCGACGATTACTTCGGCTACCTTCGCGATGCCATCGCCGACCTCAACGAGCGCTTCGGCACTGAGGAGGAGCCGCATCCAGTGCGGGCCGTGGATACCAAACACGGCGCCTACTATGTCTTCGTCCCCGCGCGGGCCAACATGCAAACCATCGCCCTCTCCCACCACGCCGCCGAGGCCGACGTGGTCATCTCCGTGCCCGTGCTCAAGACCCACATGGAGTGCCTGGTGGTGCTGGGGATCAAGAACCTCTTTGGTCTGGCCCCACCTCCAGTCTACGACGGTCCGCGCCACAAGCTGCACCAGGGTTTCGCCAGCGGCCAGCAGATCCACCAGGTGCTTGTGGACGTCGCCGCTGCCCTGCGCCCGGCCCTGACGGTCATGGACGGGTCCATCGGGCTGGAGGGGAACGGGCCGCACCACCACACGCCGGGAGCCTATCGGGTGGACGTGCGTGACCGGCTGGGCCACTGGCTGGTGCTGGCCAGCCGCGACCCCGTGGCGCTGGATGCCACCTCGACCCGGGTCATCGGCCTGGACCCGGAGCGGTCGGAGCACCTGGTGCTGGCCCACGAGCAGGGGCTGGGGGAGATCGAGGAGGCAAAGATTCAGATCGTGGGAACGCCGCTGGATGAGGTACGCATGAGCTGGCTTGCGCCCAGCAAGGGGATCATGATGGAAGCTGAGCCGGCCAGCGTCCCCGCGCCCCGGCCGGAGAACCTCCCGCCAGTGCAGTCTGGCCCCATCATCTACGCCGACCACGCGGTTTCCTGCGGCGAGGACCAGAGCTGGCAGTTCGGCGACAACGATTGGGCCCAGGCTTCGGTGGCCTACATCGGGGAACCATACGCCCCTGAAGAAGACTATGAGGACCCAGAAGGGCGAACTGCGGCGGTGGCTTTTCACGTTGAGCGACCGGGCACGTACCTCATCTTCGGCCGCGTCCTGGCCGATACCCCCGGTGGCTATCCGCCTGACCGCCTCTGCGCCCTGCTGCGGGACGCAGCCGGGATACGCCAGCAGGAATTGATCTTTCAGCGCACGGCTCCCTTGGCCACCTGGTACTTCGACAAGGGGTGGTACTGGCAGAGCTACGGGATGTATGAGCTGGATGTTGGCGATTACGCCCTCTCTTTCAAGAGCGCCTACCTGCGCCGCCGGCTGGCGGCCCACTGTTTCTTCTTAGCTCCGCTGCTGCCCTTGCCCGGCGGGCGATTATGCGTCGTCCCGCCTTTCCGCCCGCTGGAGGCGAGAGGGCCAGGATGGTCGCCGCAGGGCCAATTGCTGACCAGCACCACGCCCGGCGCTGAAGCCCAGGTCCCCTTCGATGTGCCCCTCCTGGCCGAATACGATGTGCACCTGGTGGCCCGCATCCCGCCCGGCTACCGCCTGGGGGTGCGGCTGGAGCAGGGCGGCGCTCCTCGCGACATCTGGCTGACCGGTGAGACGGACCGTTGGCAGGTCTTCCCCCTGGGACAAGTGGCCTGGATGCGAGGCGAGGCGGCCATCGGCTTCCAGAACGATCTCGACAACGGCACAGAAGCGGTGCAGGTAGATGCCCTGCTTTTTGTGCCCCAGCAGCACCGAGTCTGGCTCCCGCTGGTGCTGAAGGAGAGCTCAGAGAGGTGAAATCCTCAAGCTGAGCAGGATAGAAAACGGAAAAGCCCACCCGGCTAACTCGGGTGGGCTTTTCCATTCCTCCGAATGCACGGCGCTACTTCATGAGAAAAACGGCGACATTGACCTTACCTTTGACTCCTATGGAGTTAGCTGCCACATCGCACTTCGTTCGGAGAAGAGAGACCACCTGGCCGGGGATGTGCTCTCGGATCTCTGAGAGGGCATAGTAATTGGCCTGGCCCTTGCCGATGATCAGATCGGCTCGCTTCAGCTCCCGTTTAAGGTCGGTGGACATCTCCTCGTCCACAGGCATCCCTAAGGTGTCGGGGCCGGTCAAAATCACCTGGTGGGAGGCTTTCACGAGGCCCACCGCTTGGGCGTCCGCCAATGTGGCGTCGCTGGTGATGGGACCGCCTTTCACCGCTGCTACCATCGTATTGCCGTAGTGGCGCAGTTCCGCCACCAGCAAGGCATCCAAGGCTATCTCACCTACGTTGTCGGCCAGGTAGAGGATGTGCATTCCGCCGCTACGGCACAATTCGAAGAGGCGAGACGTCTCGTCAAGGGCCAGCCCCTCAGAGACGCACTCAGCGAGCATGGCCTCCACCTCATCGACCGAGAAGCCGTAGCCCGTGCCGACGGTGCGGAAATCTAAATGATTGCCAGCGATGGCCCATCGCACAAGGGTGGCGAACCTGGCATATCCATCCTCCGTCCCCTCCAGCCTCTTCCGCAGGCGCTGGGCTATGGCGATGCCTGCCCGATTGCAGCCATCCCGCAGCTCGGCAAAGGGGCACTCCACCCCAGTCACTTCCTTCAGGATACGGTGTAGACGAGTGATGTAGTAAGAGGGGATACGATCGAAGCTCTTCACCGTCCCCAGCCAGCGGAAGCATTCCCGCATGATCCGATAACGGAGGGCTTCGTCGGAGATGAGCAAAGCGGCAGCCCCGGCGATGTCATCTACAAAACAGGGCAAGCAAGCGAACTCCGTCCTCATTTGGGTTCGATTATACCTTCCTGGCCGTTTTTAAGCAAGGGGCGACGCGGGAGGATCGCCGGACGGCCACCATCATCCGGACGGAGAAGGACGGCGACCCCTTCCCGGACAGCCAACTGGCGGACCAAGGAGAGGATGGCCACCTGGTGATGGATATCCAAATGGATCGTCGGCTCATCGAGGAGCAGGCAACGGGGTTCCTGAGCCAGGGCCCGGGCCAATACCACCCGCTGTCGCTCTCCGCCGGAGAGCTCCCCTACAAGGCGATCGGCCAAGCTGGACATCCCTATCCATTCCAAAACCCGGCGGGTGACCTGCCGGTCGCGCTCGTGAGCCATCCCTAAAAAACCGAGATAGGGGGTGCGCCCTAGAAGGACACTCTCCCAGAGGGTGAAAGTCGGCGGCAGATAAACCCCCTGCGGCACCAGTGCCAACACACGGGCGAGGCTAATCCGCAGGCACCGCGCTCCCCGTCAGCCGGGCCCAGCACAACTGGACTCGGCCTTCGGAGGGATGTAGACCGATCCCCAGGCCGCTCCCAACGCTTCCACAGCTAAGAGCACCAGTAGAGCGATGGCCAAAGTAGCCAAACGTTTGCTCAAAGTGTGAGCTCTGCACATTCAATGGTCGGTCAAAGCACTCGTCTACCCTCCTATTTGAAAACGTCGGGATGGAGAGCCTTAGCGATCAGCTCGATAGCATCCGCCACTCTTGGGCCAGGGTGAGAGACCACGTCGTTCTCGGCCTTACTGAGTTCGACGATGCGCCCATTAACCACGGCGGAGATCTTGCCCAGCCAGGGTGGGCGGCCACTGTCCTCGCTGATTCGCCGAAGGGATGGTCAGCCAGGAATATGACCTCTGGATCAGAGGCGATGACGGCTTCGCTGCTCAGCTGCACCCATGAGGATTCCGCTTTAGCGGCGATATTCTCCCCGCCGGCGCGCTCAATCAGGTCATTGATAAAGGAGCCGGCACCACCTCGGCGAATGGATGTTAGCCGCTAAAACCAGATCGGGTTCCAATTCTACTACCTTCTCGGTGTTCACATCGGAGAAGCCGCCCACTTTGGGCTTCTCCTGAGCCTCAGGCGGATAGTTGCAGAACTCGGTGACACCTACGACCTTGTCCTTAAGGCCCAATGCATAGAGTATTTCAGTGTTAGAGGGGGCCAGAGGGACGATGGCCTTCGGCTCCGACTCGATGGTAACCTCGCGCCTCGCCATCTCAGTGATGACCATGGGATAGGGGGCAGGTGTAGGGGTAAGTGAGAGAGGCTTTGGCATTGGAGCGGGCGTGCAGCTGACGACGAGCACCACCAAGCTTAAAACGGCTAAAAATCTGCGGAATCCCATTGGATCGTCCCCTCTCCCTGATAAAAAGCCGATGTGGGAAAGCTCGGACCCCGCCATCAAATCAAGATCCCCTTGCCTTCGATAAGGGATCTTTCTCCAGCTAGCTCAGATCCGGTTCCTTCCCCTTTCTCTCGAAGGTTGTCGGAACCCCAGGGAGGCGGGTATCCTGGCTTAGGTCAGCCGATTTTTTCAATCGGCTGACCATCACAGTTGCGGGACAGCGCCGGACTTCCACCGGACTTCCCCCTTTAAGCCCAGCCTTTCAGACAGGGTCACCTCCACCGGTGAGCTCTTCTATTTTACGACGAGAATTCGCTGCTCAATCCTTAAACCTTAGGTTCGGAGGAGAAAAGGACGCTATCGATACCCTAGTGATTCTATCGTAAATTTTGAAAAATGTCAGATGAACCGATGAGCAACAAAGGCGATTAGAGGGATTGCTTCAAAGGTGGTGTTGTACGCCCTGGGCTTATCCTACCGCAAGGTCGAGATGGTGTTAAGGGCGTTGGGGGTGCGCAGTTCGGACACAAGCGTCCTACGAGATGTAAAGGCGGCCGGGGAAAAGGCACGTTCAGCGCACAAGGCGCTAAAAGGGAAAGTAAGGGTGAAAGGAATTGGTCTGGATGGGAAAGGGGTGCCGATGGCGGGGGAGGGGAGCGAGGGAGTGATCGCAGCGGTGAATCTGGATACAGGGGAAGTGCTTCTGGTGGAGGCGATTGAGGAAACGGATGAGGAGGCGGTGAAGGCGTTTGTGCTTGAGGTGGTGGAAGCCTTTGCCCCGGAGGCGATTGTTACAGACGAGGCGGAGAGTTATGCCTCTGCGGTCGCCGATGCAGCGGCGAGGGAGGAAGAGGAGGCTGGGCGCACGCTGGCACACCATCTGTGCGCAGTCCATTTTCGCCGCAGCAAGGGACGTCGTCTGAGGGATATTGCGGAGCAAGCGTTGGCCCATCCGTTGCTGGCGATGGAGGCACGTGCATTGCGTGCCCTTTTGCGGAGTCCTCCATGGGGCGGAAATTCTATTGCCGGTATTGGTGGGCATCTCCTCCCGGGAAGGGGTTTGGCCTATCGGCTGCGGAGGGTGGCTCTGGATATGTGGGAGAAGGGGGTTAAGGTGAGTGGGGAGACTAACAATGCTACAGAGCGGGCTATAGGTTGCGCTTTCAAATTGCGGGTTAAAAGCATGCGTGGTTTTAAGAAGAGGGTGAGTCGGGACTGCTTTCTTTACCTAGGGAGCTGGTTCTATGCCCATCGTGATGGGGCATCTCTGGCAGCATTGTTCTCCTGAAAAACCTTTAACAAGCAGAAGCAACCCCTTCTCACAACTCCCACCAATTTTGAAGCAATCACCGATTAGATTTTCTCTTGACAAAGAGAGAATCTTGATGTATAATTTGATTTGAATTGAGCAAACGTTTCCGCAAACGAAACGGTTGCGTTTTAGTTAGAATTCACCTGCCATGGCACTTACTATTAAAGAGCTGGCCAAAAGGGTGGGGGTATCTCCTTCTACCGTCTCCCGGGCTCTCAACGATCGGGGAAGGGTGAGCTTAAAGACAAAGGAGCGCATCCTCAAGGCAGCCAAAGAGCTAGGGTACCGTCCCGCCATGGCGGGACGG
>Ga0190286_1000612_pt1 | contig 14504 bp, 16 predicted proteins | sample 48691834_MG_FD_183241 | JGI IMG/M metagenome (GOLD analysis project Ga0190286, IMG submission 183241) | Hydrothermal vent microbial mat bacterial communities from Southern Trench, Guaymas Basin, Mexico - 4869-18-3-4_MG | ecosystem: Environmental > Aquatic > Marine > Hydrothermal vents >... | reverse complement strand
TAATTATGATTCCCTACAACCTGATCATAGAGTTCGTCTAGATGCCCTATTGAAAGTGAGCCGACCGCTTTTTATTATTCATTCAATGAAAGAGCAATTGAGGCTTTTCTGGGAAAAGGAACATAAAGAAAGTGCCGAAAAGTTTCTCACTGTTTGGTATCGTGATGCACTACAATCTGGAGTCAAACAGTTGACCAAGGTTGCCAAAACGATAGCTGCTTATTGCACGGGTTTACTCAATTATTTCAAACACCGTATTACAAGTGGTCCCATAGAAGGCCTTGTCAACAAGATCAAAATACTCAAAAGGCAAGCATACGGTTTTCGCGATATAGAGTATTTCAAGCTTCGTCTCTACCACTTACATACACGGAGATACCCATTAACCGGATGAACCAGCATTTTTAAACCCGCCTGCTAACGCCTGACGTAGCGATGGCAGGCAGGATTCTTATCTTTCTCTGCGTCCTCTGCGGTGAACGATTACACGATTTCTCTGTTTGAAAAAGGACTTAGCTTGTCAAATAAAGGAAAATTGTTAATAATTTATAGATAGATGACAAAAAAAGAATTCTTAAATCGGGTTGCTAATAGCAAAAAGGATATCGTTGAAGAGCTTATTTTTATTCTTGAAAAAAAGACAATTCCTTATTGCATTATAGGTGGCCTGGCTGTAAATGCCTATGTTGAACCAGGGGTGACCCTTGACATTGATATAGTCATTGTTTCAGAAAAAATTGATGTATTTTTAAAAGAGGTAGAAAAGCAAGGTTATGAAATAAAAAGGTTTGCTCATAGCATTAACTTAGAAAAAAAGGAGTCAGATTTAAGGGTGCAAATACAGCTAAACAAGAGGTATTTTAGTTTTATAAAAAGTGCCCAAAAAAGAAGTGTTTTGGGATATGAAATGATGGTTGCTACTTTGGAGGATATATTGCAGGGAAAGTTATGGGCCTATATGGATAAGGAAAGAAGGCCAACCAAAAGGCAGAAAGACCTGTTGGATATCCTAAGAATTGTTGAGTCATACCCTGAGCTTACAAAAAATCTCCCATCAGAAATTAAGGATAGATTGTCTAATTAACAGAGCGGTTAGGTTAAAGTGGAGTCTGATCGCTAAATACTTATAGGATATTAAATACATAATAAATGAGTTGAAGACCAAAGACAATAAGGATTGCTCCACATAATGACTGAAAACCCCTAAGCAATTTAGCTGATCTAATTAGCTTCTCTGGAATAAGACCCATAAAGGAGCCCAGCACTATGGGCGCAAACGAAGTGCCTATCCCAAAGGAGATAGCATATAAGATGCCCAAGCCAATATTATTTGCTATACAGGCAATATAGGTGAGAACAGCTATATGAGGAACACAAGGTATAATGCCCATTAAAAAACCTAAGGCTAACATACTTTCGGTTCCTCTATTTAATATAGTTTCCTTTAAAATTTTGCTTAAAGGCAGTTTGAATCCCTTTCCTAAAACAATAAAGCTACCCAATGCTACCATAATAAATGCTACAATAAGATAGGTATAGCCTGACCTATGAGGTGGAAAAAAACGATTAATAACATTAAAGGCACAACTGGCAAGGCCGCCCAAAATGGCAATGGCCAAAAGCCTTCCAAGGGAAAATATTGAGCTTATTATAAGGCCAGACTTCCAACTTGTCTTTGTGCCACCGATATAAGGTAAAAGCAAAGGGGCAGAATAGGCAAGGCAAGGTCCCCAACCCATAACAAAACCCCCGGTTAGGAGTTTTATAAAATCAGAAAGCATTTTCCACTTCTATATTTTTACCTACACCTCCAAGAATAAAGTCTTCTCCATAGGCCTTTTTAAACATTTTTCTAGCGAGGTCACCTGAGCAATGGCAAGGGGCAACCTTCTTAACTCCCTGCCTCCTAACTCCATTTATGATCCCTTTTATCTGCCAACTACTCATCCAGCATAAATGAAAGCCACCTAACACCAAATATACATCGCTTTTAAGCATGTTTTTTGCCTTTTTAACTATATTTACTACACCTGGATGGGCACAACCTGTTATTATTACCACTCCCTTAGCTGTATTTATAATAAGGGACTGCTCTTTTATCCAACCACCAAGTTCCCCTGTGGAATAGGCATCTTTACAGATTTTTATAGGCCTTTGGACCTCTATCAATTTGGCACCTGCTCTATATACCTCATCTTTGACACTTTTAGGGAGAGATTCTGGCATATATACAGTGACGTTAGGATTTATCTTTAAAAAATCAGGTAGCCCACCAATATGGTCATAGTGGATATGGGAAAGGACTATTATGTCCACTTCTTTAGGATTAATTTCTAATTTTTTCATATTTTCAAGAAGCACTGAGCCTTCGCCACCGACGTCAAACATAATGTTCTTTTTCAGTCCTTCTATAAAACATGAAAAACCCCACCTTGTCTCAAGTTTTTCATTATAGGGATTATTATCGTAAATTATGGTAAGGTTTAAATCCTTTGAAAATGCTAAGGATGTGAGTAATAAGAAAAAGATTAAAGTTAGGCTATTTTTCTTAAATATTTTTAATTCCCCTAAATTCTCTTTTAACCAATACCTTATGATTTGTCAATTGATTTGGGGGGTATTTTTGGCCTCAGGACAGATATTCATTCATCATTTTAATAGCCGTAGCGTTTACTATTGACCAACAAAATATAACCTGGGTTAAGCGGTTCAACCTGCCCCCCATGCGAGCCCGCAAGGCGAGGCGGGCCGGCCGGTTGAAGAGCCCTAAGTGGCTGTAAAAGAATGTCATGTTTCACCCAATAGGTGAAAGAGGTTAATCTAAGTATTGTGTTATAAAGCTAAGGATACCAGTAGACTATAACCTTTGAACCTTGAACCTGGAACCGATCAGTTTAGGTATAATTAATTTATGCTACCCTTTTAGTTCTCTTTGAAGCCGATTTTGGTTTCGTAGATTTTTGCTTTATCTTTTTAGGACAGGGACCTCTTTTTCCATGTTGAACAAAGTAATAGAAGTTAGTCAGCCAGCTAGGAAAGCCTTCTGGGCAGGTTTCAATAAAGTCAATGAATTTTACAATGCGCTCCACTGTTTCATCAGAGACATAATGCTCAATGCGACAAGCATCCCTTGATGCAATATCCTCTTCTAGTCCCAATGTCTGATGCAAAAATTTAAATAGCAATATGTGGCGCTGGTAAACCTCTTGGGCTATTTCTTCCCCTGGTTTTGTTAACTCTATATAGCCATAATATTCATGTTCTATCAATCCCTTTTGAGCCAAGGCCTTGAGGGCTACCACTACTGAAGACATCTTTACCCCTAACTGTTTGGCCACATCCTTTACCCGTACTACTTTTGATTTTTGGCTAAGCACATAAATACATTCTAAATAATCTTCAGCGCTTTCTGTTAAAATCATTTTTTTTACCTCTAAATATGTTTATTATTCTAATTTAGTTTATTTTTTAAAAATTGTCAACCCCCCTTTTTTGAGTTAAAAGCAATTGCCTAATTATTTTGGTGTGGTTCTGCTAATGAGGGTAACTTCAAAGCCTGCTCTCCCCAATAGATAAACACATTGGCACCTTCTATATCCGCTTTTTCCTTACCAAGTGCCACTTGGGTAAGGTGAAAGACGGTATTCATCTCGCTGGCTAAGAAGCTACCTTTAATCAATTTTATCTCACGATAATCAGGGGTGATGATGACCAAATCACGATATCTTTTGCCATTGTTATGTTCTGGAATACCATAAGTAAGGTAAGGTGGTAACCTCAACTCAGCCCCTACCTCTTTGTAAGTCAATATTTCAAAGATTAACTCAATAGTTTCCCATACTTGTGCCGATTCATCCTGACGATAGGCTGAAATACCTCCTTCAACAATTTGCCTCATTTCAGCAGGTGTTACTGTTAGATCCAAACGAGATAGGACCTTGTTATAAAGATAATAGAGAGAATCGAGGCCTTTTTTAAAGACAATATCACTGTCTGTCAGAATCCTTTTTATATTTCTTAAACTTATCATCTCTCCTAGAGTTGGGCTGCGACGCATGGCAATATCTTCTACAGTAGTATGACGGTAAATGGGCAATTCATTATCCAGTACCAAGATATCGTCATTACAGGTATAGATTTTAAGATCTCTTATCTCTTTTCCTTCATAATCAGCCTTTTTCAAAAGCTCACGAATAAAGTCCTTGGCAACAGCGATCTTTCCTCCATATTTCCTTATCTTTTCTAATATGGAATTATAAAGCTTATCTATATAAATCTTTTCTTTGAGTTGCTCTTTTAGTCCCATACTTGTAGTATACTATTAAATCAGAAAGTATGCAATGAATAATTTACCATATTTGCATTCTTGACAGAAATCACTATAATTAGTAATTTAGCGTTGTAGGCACGTAGCTCAGTGGGAGAGCGCTACCTTGACGCGGTAGAAGTCGGCGGTTCAATCCCGCCCGTGCCTACCATTTTTGTAATTTTTAACCGTTCACGGGTTTAAAGGTTAGAGAAAAGCTGCAGGATACAACCCCTGCTAGATTCAAGCAGGGGCTGCAGCCTGAAAAGCAGGCCTGAACGGTTCATCCTGTTAAATAGGGTTCCCTTCGGGAAATTTAACAGGGTGAACTCTGAACCTGTAAACGCTTACTGTAATTTTTATATGGAACAAATAGAGATAAAATTAAATAAGGAAAAAAGGCTACTTGCTTCAGGCATTACTATAAAAGAGGCCTTAAAATATTTTCACAAAAACCCTAAGGAATGGGTAGCAGCCAAGGTAAATGGGATGCCTATAGACTTATCTTATAAGTTAACCAGTGCTTGTGATATAGAACCTATCACTACTGATTCTCCTTTGGGTTTAGAGATACTGCGCCATAGTACTGCACATATTATGGCCCAGGCAGTGAAATCCCTCTTTCCTGAGGTAAAGGTTACCATTGGTCCCCCTATAGAGGATGGTTTTTATTATGATTTTGATTATCCTCCTGGATTTACGCCAGTAGACTTAAAGGAAATAGAAAAAAAGATGAAGGAGATTATCACCCAAGATTTGCCATTCCACAGAAAAGAAGTCTCTAAGGAAGAGGCAGAAGAATTGTTTAAGAAGATGGAAGAAACATATAAATTGGAAATTTTAGAAGAGATTCCTGAAGATAAAGTCTCCCTTTATCAACAAGGAGACTTTATTGACCTATGTAGAGGCCCCCATCTAGAATCTACAGGAAAAGTGAAGGTATTTAAATTGACCTCTGTAGCTGGGGCATACTGGCGAGGTATTGAAACAAATCCTATGCTTCAGAGGATTTATGGGACTGCTTTCTTTAATAAAAAGGATTTAGCCCTTTATCTATCCTTTTTGGAGGAGGTAAAAAAGAGGGATCATCGCCGTTTGGGCAAGCAGTTGGACCTATTTACCCAATTTGAGGAAATTGGGCCTGGTTTAATGGTCTATTTGCCAAAGGGTGGTATTCTGCGCCACATATTAGAAGAATTCGAGATCAGAGAGCATCTAAAAAGGGGTTATCAGTTGGTTATGGGCCCTCATTTTTTAAAGACAGACCTGTGGAAAAAATCAGGGCATTTAGATTATTATAAAGAGAATATGTATTTTACAGAGGTTGAAGGAGAGGCCTATGGAATAAAACCTATGAATTGTTTGGCCCATATATTGATCTATAAGTCAAAGATAAGGAGTTACCGTGATTTACCCATTAGATATTTTGAACTAGGCACTGTACACCGCCATGAAAAATCAGGAGTGCTGCACGGAATGTTGAGGGTGCGCCAGTTCACTCAAGATGATGCCCATATATTTTGCCGCCCAGACCAGCTTGTTTCAGAAATAAAGGAAGTACTGGATTTTGTAAATAATATTATGGACATTTTTGGGTTTGAATATAAAGTTGAGTTGAGCACTAGGCCCAAAAAGTCTATTGGCTCAGATGAAATGTGGGAGCATGCCACTTATGCCTTAACTACTGCCTTAGATGAAAGGGGGCTTAGATACGATGTTTGTGAAGGTGAAGGCGCCTTTTATGGCCCCAAGATCGATATAAAACTTAAAGATGCCTTGGGGCGAAAGTGGCAATGTGCTACAATCCAATGTGACTTTACCTTGCCTGAGCGTTTTGACCTTAGCTATATTGGAAGCGATGGTAAAAAGCATTGTCCTGCCATGCTCCATAGGGTAATATTGGGGACTTTAGAGAGATTTATTGGTGTATTAACTGAACATTATGCAGGGGCATTTCCTACTTGGTTAGCACCTGTGCAAGTATCTATTCTTACAGTTACTGAGAGAGGAATCCCTTATGGTAAATCTGTATATGAGCACCTTTTTAATAAAGGCTTCAGGGTGGAAACCGATTTTAGAAATGAGAAATTGGGTTACAAAATTAGGGAAGCCCAACTTAAAAAAATACCATTTATGTTAGTGATTGGGGATAAGGAAATAGAAAATAATACGATTACCCCCAGGGTTCGGAGTGGAGAAAACTTAGGCGCTATGTCACTGCAAGACTTCATTGATTTATTAACAAAAGAGTCAAAAATACCAGCTTCTAAAGGAGATAGAGCCTATTAGGACTAGGATCAATCGTTGGATTAGGGCAAAGCAGGTGAGATTGATAGACACTGAAGGTGAGCAATTGGGTATTGTGAGCTTACAGGAAGCACTCAGAAAGGCTGAAGAGGAGGGATTGGATTTGGTAGAGGTAGCTCCTAATGCGAACCCACCAGTATGTAGAATTATGGATTATGGGAAATATAAATATCAACAGCAAAAAAAACTACAGGAGGCAAAAAAGAAACAAACTCAATCTCAGTTAAAAGAGGTTAAGCTTAGGCCAAAGATAGAAGAACACGATTTCCAGTTTAAACTAAAACACATTAGGCGTTTCCTTAAAGAGGGGTCAAGAGTAAAGGTGACCATGAGATTTAAAGGTAGGGAGATTGTTCATACAGACTTAGCAAAATCTGTTCTAGTTCGCATTGTTAAAGAGGTGGAGGAAATTAGCCGTTTAGAGAAATCAGCTTTCATGCAAGGCCGTATCATGATCATGATCTTAGCACCTAAGTGAGGGAATTATGCCAAAGATAAAGACAAATCGTAGTGCAGCTAAGAGATTTAACTTGACAGGCACTGGTAAGATAACAAGGGGTAAGGGGTGGCATAGCCATCTTATGAGGAAAAAGTCTCCTAGAAGAAAACGTGCCCTAAAGCAGTTTACTTTGGTTCATAAAGCAGACCTTAAAAGGGTTAAGCGTACCATACCAAACTATTTATAGGGAGTAATAATTATGCCAAGGACAAAGACAGGTGCTAGGAGGAGGACAAGACATAAAAAGGTACTTAAGCTGGCTAAGGGTTATTGGGGACAACGTGGTAGGATTTATGCCAGGGCTAAAGAAACAGTAATCCGTGCCTGGGCCTATGCCTATCAGGGTAGGAAGCAAAAAAAACGAGATTTTCGTCGCCTTTGGATATTGAGGATCAATGCCGCTGCTAGGCAAAATGGCCTTTCATATAGTCATTTTATCCATGGGCTTAAGTTGGCTGGTGTAGATATAGATAGAAAAGTTTTAGCAGACATGGCGGTAAATAACCCCGATGCATTTAGTCAGATAGTTGGTCTGGCACAAAACTCAATTAAGGAAGGAGTGAGGGAGTAAGTTACTATTTCACTACTCACTGATTTGATATGGAAAAAATTCTTGCACAACTGGAAAGAATAGAAAAGGAAGCCCTGAAAAGTATCAAGGAGGCACAGGATGAAAAGGTATTAGAGGAACTTAAGATAAAATATTTGGGGCGAAAGGGAAAGGTTACTGCGTGTTTGCGGCAGATTGGACAGCTTCCAAAAGATATGCGGGCAAAGATAGGAAAAGAGGGAAATGAGGTAAAAGAGCGCATTCAGGATGCAATTTCTCAGCGTAGCAAAATATTTTCTGAACGTGCCGTAGTAACTGAAACCAAAATTGACATTACCCTCCCTGGAAGGCGCCCTTATCACTATGGCACTCTCCATCCCATTACCCAGTGTCTAAAAGAGATTTGTGATATCTTTTTAAGGTTGGGTTTTGATACTGTAGAGGGACCAGATGTAGAGTTTGATTATTATAATTTTGAGGCCTTAAACATACCACCTGACCATCCAGCAAGGGATATGCACGATACATTTTATGTCAACCCTCAAGTGGTCCTTAGAACACATACATCATCTATCCAGATTAGGGTAATGGAAAAGGTACATCCTCCTATTAAGGTCATCAGTGCAGGGGCTGTCTATAGGCGTGATGCAGACATAAGTCATACCCCCATGTTCCATCAAGTAGAAGGGCTATTAGTAGAAAAAGATATCTCATTTGCCCACCTAAAAGGTATCCTTACATTTTTCATGCAACAGATGTTTGGAGATGATGTAAAGGTTCGTTTTAGGCCAAGTTATTTCCCTTTTACTGAGCCCAGTGCAGAGATGGATATCAGGTGTGTGATGTGTAATGGAAAAGGTTGTCGTATATGTGGCCATACAGGATGGTTGGAGATATTAGGCTGTGGGATGGTGCATCCAGAGGTATTTAAAAGGGTAAATTATGACCCTGAAATCTATACAGGGCTTGCCTTTGGCATGGGTGTAGAGCGTATTGCTATGCTAAAGTATGAAATTGATGACATTAGGCTATTTTTTGAAAACCACTTGAAATTTTTAAGGCAATTCTGATTATTCGTTAATTCATTAAACCATCTCAGATTCTACGATTTTTCAGCTTTAAACCTTGAGCTTCATACGAATCAACTAATCTCGATTTAAGGATTTAACCATTTCTTAGGGCTATTTCCCTAAGTGCCTTAATTCTGTCCCTGACTTCTGCAGCCTGCTCAAATTCTAAGGCATTGGCTGCTGCCTTCATCTGTTTTGTTAGATATAAAATCTCCTTTTCTAGTTCGCCCTTATTAGAATAGGTAATCCCTGGTTCCTTTACTGCTGGCACTGTATAATAATCGGCCTCATATATAGAACTCAATAAGTCATCCAGGGATTTTTTAATGCCTTCTGGTGTAATCTTGTGTTCTTTATTATATCGCTCTTGTAAACGACGGCGCCTTTCTGTTTCAGAAATGGCCCTTTTTATAGAATAGGTCATTTCATTTGCATAAAAAATTACCTTTCCATCTATATTCCTTGAAGCCCTTCCAGATGTTTGAATCAGTGACCGCTCTGAGCGTAAAAATCCTTCTTTATCTGCATCTAATATGGTTACTAGCGAGACCTCAGGGATGTCTAACCCTTCTCTAAGCAAATTGATGCCAATAAGTACATCAAATTCACCCCTCCTCAGGTCTCTAATAATCTGTATCCTTTCTAAGGTATCAATATCAGAGTGCATATACTTCACTCTAATCCCAAGGTTTGCATAATATTCAGTCAAATCTTCAGCCATCCGTTTTGTCAATGTAGTCACCAATACCCTTTCACCTCTTTTAATGTGCCTTCTTATCTCTGCCAATAAATCATCTACTTGATTAGTGGCGGGACGGACAGAGATCCTTGGGTCCATAAGGCCTGTGGGGCGAATAATCTGTTCTATTACTTTTCCATTTCCCTTTTTTAGTTCATAAGGGCCAGGTGTGGCAGATACATAGATTACTTGATTTGTATGATCTTCAAATTCTTCAAAGTTGAGTGGCCTATTGTCTAATGCAGAAGGCAAACGCCATCCATATTCTACTAGTGTCTCTTTCCTAGAACGGTCTCCAAAATACATCCCTCTAATCTGAGGTACGGTAATATGGCTTTCATCAATAAATAAAAGGTAGTCTTCTGGAAAGTAATCAAGCAAGGTATAGGGTGGTTCACCAGGCCTTCTTCCATCCAGATAACGGGCATAATTTTCAATCCCATGACAAAATCCCATCTCAGCCATCATCTCCAGGTCAAATAATGTGCGCTCTTTAATCCTCTGTGCCTCTACAAGCCTTCCTTTTGACTCAAAATAGGCAATACGTTTATTTAGTTCTTTTTTAATGGCCAAGATTATATGACCCATCTGTCCCTCTTCGGCAATATAATGGGTGGCTGGATGGATAAATGCCTCTTTTAGTTGCTGCCTTACCTTCCCCCTTAATGGGTCTATGATATAAAGCCCATCTATCTCATCACCAAAAAATTCTATCCTTATGGCTGCATCATCCTCATATGCAGGAAACACCTCTATCCTCTCCCCCCTTACCCTAAATGTCCCCCTTTCAAAGCTGATGTCAGCTCGATGATATTGCATATCTATTAACCGCCTAATCACTACTTCCCTTGAATATTCCTCACCCTTTTCCAATACTAGATGATGTGCATGATAGGCCTCGGGTGAGCCCAGACCATAGATACAGGATACACTTGCTACAATGATTACATCCCTTCTGGTAAGGAGGGCATGGGTAGAAAGATGGCGAAGGCGGTCTATGGTATCATTAATAGAGGCATCTTTGGCAATATAGGTGTCTGTTTCTGGAATATACGCCTCTGGCTGATAATAGTCGTAATAGCTCACAAAAAACTCTACTGCATTATTTGGAAAGAGCTTTTTAAACTCTGTACAAAGCTGGGCTGCCAATGCCTTATTAGGGGCAATGACTAAAGTTGGTTTATTTACCTGGGCAATGACATTTGCCATGGTAAATGTCTTTCCTGAGCCAGTTACCCCTAATAGAACCTGATGCCTTAAGTTACTTTTAATACCCTTTACCAGGGCAGAAATGGCCTTTGGCTGGTCCCCTTTTGGCTTATAATTGGTATGAAGAGAAAACATCATCAATTATTGGTGCACTTGCAAAGCTAAGCAGGCCAGGTGCAATCCAATCAAAATCCCTCCTTTTATCTTCTGAGAGCTCTTTTCTTATTTTTTTCATCAAAGACCTTAAATCTTTACATTCCTCAATAGTAAATCTATCTTGATAGGTTATTTTATTCTTATAAAGGAAAATCCTTTTCATTTCTTCTTTAGTAATAGCCCTGTCTTCCTTTGCCATTAAAAGCCTTAAAAATTCATCAAACTTCTTAAGATGAAGCCTCATAAAGCTCATATAATATCCTTGGAGTATTTACTCAACCCTACTCAGGAAAAGAAGAATGGTTAATTTTTTTTAAACAATCCACTACTACTTCTTTAAACCTATCAAAATCAACAAGGTTATTCTGAAGGATATTGTAAACTTCTTGTGCATCTACCTCCCAGTAAATGTGGACAAGTCTATTTCTAAATTTCACCATCTTCACAAGATTATTGACAAATTCACGAGGCATTATGCATATCCTACTAAGCTCAATAAAAATATCGGCATATGTCTCTGGGGTAGAGACTGGCTCTTTAAATTGGACCAATGATATGATTCTATTGCCAATATTAATGCAAGATTCTATAGCAAGCTGCAAATATCTTTCAGAGCTTCCCTTGAGAATAAAATCTTTAAGGTAGTCATCCTTACTAACTTTTGCTATTTTGTTCAAATAATTCACATACTTTGTAAGCAGCTTCAAATGCTCTAGTATTTTCTCATCCATAATAGCCAATGCCTTGTAGGAATATATTATCAAATTGTCTGCGGTAAAATTTAAAATCAATAAAGTACTTTACTGTCTTCTCTCTAAAATCTATCAATTGCATCCGGTTTTTGCAGAATATAAGCTTGCCTTCCTTTAAAATATTATAGGTAAATCTCAAAGGGGCAGTATTTAAGATTATAAGATCAAATTCCTCTGTCTTAAGAACATCCATAATAAGTCCTATGAGTTCCAATTCCGTCTCAAAAATCTGCTTTTTATTAAGGCCTTTGCTCAAAAGGATGGCAAGATCAACGTCGCTTAGAGGCCTTATCTGACCTTCTGCTAGGCTACCAAAGATATAAAGTGCACAGACTATATCTAGGGCCTCTAATTTTTTATAGAGAACAGGTAATCTTTCCTTTATATTGGCAGGCAGCCTTTTAAATTTTATCATGTTTCCCTTTTTATCAAATAATACTTGGCTTTGCAATAAAACCCATGAACAAAAGAAATTGATTTTTGTTTACGATTGTAATATTATGTAATAAATGATCTTTGATGCATCAACTCTAATCTTATTGGCAAAGATAGAGATCTTAACCGTGGTTGTTAAAACAACAAAAATAATCATTCCTGAAGCAGTGAAGGAAGAGTGCCTTAAAAAAGACAGTTTTGATGCCCAATTGATCAAAGCTGTTATAGAAGAGAATAAGATTAAGGTTGAAAAAATAATTGAGAGGAAGCCTATAAAACAGATATGCAAAGATTTTAAAATAGAAAAGGGCGAAGCAGAGGCACTGTGGTTGGCCAAGAAACACGGCAATGCCTTGGCTGTAGACGATGGGCCTACCATTAAGGCATGTAAAGTGATTAATCAAAGATTCGCAACAGCTATCCATTTTTTGATAGAAATGGTTAAAGAAAAAAAGATGGATATTTTAATGGCTATAGCAAAACTTGAGAAGCTCTCATTTTATGGGCGCTATAGCAAAAGGATAATAGATGATGCTTATAAAAGGATAAAGGAGGAAGGCAGTGGGAATAATAAGTCTTAGATTAAAAGATAGAGAAATAAAAAGGATTGAGGAACTCTCTAAGACGCAATACAAGGATAAGTCTACTGTAACCCGTGAGCTTTTGGAATATGGATGGCAATTTTTAATGGTAAAGCTTTATAAGAAGGGTAAACTCTCTTTAGCTACCTTGGCCTCAAAACTGGATGTATCAATAAGTGAGGCCATTGATTTACTAGCCGAGCTTGGTATTAAAGCTCCTATAGACTATGATGACTATCTTAAAGGTTTTGAAGCATTCTAGCAGCCGCCAGGCTGCCGCTTTATTACCTTATTTGTTCAAATTCAGTAGCGTCTTGACAATATTATTATAATCAAGAATTATATAAGTAAAAATTTAAATAACTTATTTAATTAGCAAAAAGGAGATAAGTTTATGATTCCAAGGTGGTTGGAAAGGAGACACGACATTTTATGGAGGTTTTTTCAAACTTCTCCTTTTAAATTCGAAGATGCAGCCAATGTTCTGAAAGAAAAAAATCAAGATAGTGAGGATCAGGTCAATGTATTTCTTTCAGAGCTAAGAAAAAAGGGGTGGCTTACCGTAGAATTTGACCCTGCTGATTCAAGGAAAAGGATTTACAGGCTAAAGAGTAAAGGAGAAATAATATCCCAGGTAATCTCACTAAATAAAGGTCAACTAACACGGGGGGAACTTGAGGCACTTCTAAAAAAGGCAGCAGACCTTATCAGGACAAGAGTGGATTACACCTTTATACTTTCTCTCCTCTTCTATAAAAGAATAAGCGACAAATGGGAGAAAGAGTTTGAGGAGGCTTATAAAGAGGCCCTTGCTGATGGCCTTAATGAACAGGAGGCAAAGGAAGAGGCAAAGAATTCTATATATCATGACTTTGACATCCCTGAGGAATTCCTCTGGGAAAAGATAAGAAAAGATACTGCCCGGCTCCCGGAAAACTTCTCTAAGGCCATGAAGGCCCTTGCAGAAAGAAACCCAGAGTTAAGGGATGTCTTTGAAAATGTAGATTTTGTTCAATTCACCACAAACCGAGAAAATACTGAGATTTTGAGGCAACTTGTGGAACTATTCAGCGCAAGGCCCCTTCACCGTGTATCTTCCGATTTGCTGGGAGACGCCTATGAGTGGATATTACATTACTTCGCCCCCCAAAAGGCAAAGGAAGGAGAGGTCTATACACCAAGAGAGGTTATAAAACTTATTATTGAAATGCTCGATCCCAAACCAGGTAGGAGCATCTATGATCCAGCCTGCGGCTCAGGCGGTATGCTCATTATTTCCTATCAGCATGTTGAAAATGAATGTGGTCGCCAGGAAGCAGATAAACTCTTTCTCTTTGGCCAGGAGGCCAACCATAAGACCCTTGCCCTTGCCAAAATGAATCTTTATATCCATGACATCCGAAATGCCCAGCTTGTCCTTGGTGATACCCTTCTTTATCCCAAATTCAAGGAAAGAGAAAGAATAAGACAGTTCGATATGGTCATAGCCAATCCACCCTGGAATCAGGATGGCTATCATGAGGAGGTGCTTAAAAAGGGTGAATTCTGGAGGGAGAGATATAAGTATGGATTTACCCCAAAACAGTCTGCAGACTGGGCATGGATTCAACACATGCTCTCATCAGCAAACGACGATACAGGGAGGGTTGGGATTGTAATTGATAATGGTTGCCTTTTTAGAGGAGGAAGGGAAAAGGTCATAAGAAACCTGATTCTCACTAAAGATTGGATAGATGCGGTTATCCTTTTACCTGAAAAGCTCTTTTACAATACTGGCGCCCCAGGGGCCATTATTATTCTAAATAAAAACAAGCCAAATGAGGAAAAAGGCAAGGTCTTATTTATAAATGCCAGCAAAGAATACGAACAACACCCAGATGTAAGGAAACTAAACCGCTTA
>Ga0190286_1000611_pt1 | contig 14508 bp, 12 predicted proteins | sample 48691834_MG_FD_183241 | JGI IMG/M metagenome (GOLD analysis project Ga0190286, IMG submission 183241) | Hydrothermal vent microbial mat bacterial communities from Southern Trench, Guaymas Basin, Mexico - 4869-18-3-4_MG | ecosystem: Environmental > Aquatic > Marine > Hydrothermal vents >... | reverse complement strand
GTAGTCCACGTCGGCCAGGTTCTCGGTGGTGTAGGCGCCGGCATAGATCTTGGCCAGGATGTCCTCGTAGAGGACCTCCCAGTGGACGAGCTGGCCGCTCACGCAGGAGTCAGGGCCGAACTTCTGCATGGGGCTATAGTGGCTGAAGGTGTAGACGGGCTGCCCCTTCTCGACGTATTCCTGGCCGACCTCTAGGACCGTTGGGGAGTCCTCGGTGAAGGCGAGGACGTCGCATCCCTCCGCGATGAGGGACTCAGCCGCCTCCCTCGCCTTGGCCGGGTCATACCAGGCGAAGAGCCAGCGCACATGCACCGTCGCCTCGGGGTTGACTTCCTTGACGCCAAGGGCATAGGCGTTGATGTGCCTCACCACCTCGGGTATGGGGTGGGCAGCTACATAGCCGACCTTGCCCGTCTTGGTCAGCGCCCCGGCCATGAGGCCGTTCAGGTAATAGAGCTGATGGAACTCGGCGAAGTAGGTGCCCACGTTGGCCGCCCTCTTGTAGCCCGAGCAGTGGAAGAGTATCTTATCCGGATACTTCCCCCCCGCCTCGATGGTGGCATCCATGAACCCGAAGCTGGTGGTGAAGACCACGTCGCACTTCTCCTCGACGATGAAGCGGTCTATGAACCGGGCGACGTCGGCCTCCGCTACCGCCTCGGCGTAGACGGTCTCCAGCCAGGGGAACTTATCCTCGACGTAGCGCCGCCCCACATCGTGGGCGTGAGTCCAGCCATAGTCCCCAATGGGCCCCACGTAGATCCAGGCGGCCTTCAACTTCTTCTCTACGGGGACCTCCCTAGTGACCTCAACGATCCTTGTGACTTCAACGGGCGCTGGGGCCGGCGGAGCACAGGCGACGGCAACGCTTGCCAAAAGGGCGACAACGATCGCCATAACTAAATACTTCCTGGTTCGCATCTCTCACCTCCTTAATCCCACACTTAGGTGTGGGATCTCCCCTTCCCCCCTTCGCTTAGGGCCTCGATTTACAAGAGGCCCACAGCTATTTTTAGTATATCATCGCTCAAGGATTTTGTCAAACACAATTGATCTGGAAGCCCTTCCTCGTGAAAAGGGACATGCCTTATCGCATTGATGCCAGGCTTGACGATAAGTTTTCTTAAAAGTTGGGCGATGTCTCGATTTTTAAGAAAACCCTTATTGCTAAAGGGATGAGGCTCTGATACAATGTGATTAGCCTTTGAGTAAACATGTGGTGTTCCTGTCAGGCGGCGTGTTGTCAGACCAGCAGGGGGAGGGAAAGTTTCATAGTGGGGTTGACCGCTTTCGGCGGCTAACCCCACTATGAAACTTTGGTCTCCTCCAACATTAAAATGCAGGAGAGAGGATGAAGGCTGAGGAGATTTGGCAAGCCACCCTAGGCGAATTGCAGCTCCAGATGACTAAGGCCACCTTCGATACCTGGTTGAAGAATACATCCCTCATCTCCTATGAGGATGGCACCTTCATCGTCGGCGTACGTAACCCCTACGCCAAGGAGTGGCTGGAGAACCGCCTCCTCTCCACAATTAAGAGGGCCCTCACGGGCATCGTCGGCCGGAGTGTGGAGATCAAGTTCGTCGTCCGCCAGAAGCCATCTCGAGGCGCGAAGCCAGCTCCACTACTGGAGATGCCAGTGGCTGATGATGAAAGGTCTCGCTTGACAGCTGTACATGGCCAAAGTGCAATGCAGCGAGACCTTTCATCAGATGATGAAAGGTCTTGCTTGACAGCTGTACATGGCCAAAGTGCAATACAGCGAGACCTTTCATCACATGATGAGAGTTCTCGCTCAATGACCGCACATGCACAAAGAGCAGTGCGACGAGACCTCTCGTCTATGGAAGGGGTGGCCTATGATGCCTCTCTGACAGCTTTCAGTCCAAAATACACTTTTGAAACCTTCATCGTGGGCCCTAGCAATCGCCTAGCTCATGCCGCCGCTATGGCCGTGGCCGAGAGGCCCGCCGAGGCCTATAACCCCCTCTTCATCTACGGTGGTGTGGGCTTGGGAAAGACCCACCTTTTGCATGCCATCGGCCATCTGTCTCGGCGGCTGCACAGCAATTTGAGGGTAATCTACGTCTCCTCGGAGAAGTTCACCAACGACTTGATAAATTCCATCCGTAACCATACCACCGAGGAGTTTAGAACCAAGTATCGCAGCGCCGACATCCTGTTGATAGATGACATCCACTTCATCGCCGGCAAGGAGAGCACCCAAGAGGAGTTCTTCCATACCTTTAACGCCCTCCATACAGCCGACAAGCAGATCGTTATCTCCAGCGATCGGCCACCCAGAGCCATATCGCCCCTGGAGGAGCGCCTGCGCTCTCGCTTCGCCTGGGGGCTGATCGCCGACATCCAGCCGCCCGACCTGGAGACGCGCATCGCCATCCTGCGCTCCAAGGGGGAAGCCCAACCCATCCCCATCCCCCCTGCGGTCATTGACCTCATCGCTCACAAGGTCCAAAGCAATATCCGAGACCTGGAAGGGGCGTTGAACCGGGTCGTGGCCTATGCCCAGACGATGGGGTGCCCTCTGACGGTTAATGTGGCCACTATAGCACTCCACGACCTCATCGTCAAACGCCATACCCTCTCACCCTCCGAGATCATCGAGGCAGTCGCCCGATTCTATGGGGTGGAGGTGGAGGATCTGAAGGGGCCGCGCCGCAGCAAGAGGATTGCCATTCCCCGTCAGGTGGCGATGTACCTGTTGCGAGAGGAGACGGATGCCTCCCTACCCCAGATAGGCTATGAGTTAGGAGGGAGGGACCACACTACTGTGCTCTACGGCTGGGAGAAGATCAGCGCTCAGATAGAGGAGGATGACCGGCTGCGGCGCGAGGTGCTGGCCATCAAGGAGATGCTCTACGGCGCTTAAAATGACAAGTGGTAAAAACTGTGGATAAATAGGGGGATATCTGTGGATAAGTTTCGTAAAATGGGGATAACTCCTCCCTAACCTTCCGGACAGCTATTCCTTTTCGACTTTTATCCACATTCCCTCCACAACCCTTTCCATCTTCCCAGCCCCATCCTACCCCCACAGGTTGAGCCCTCAGCGTATTTACCACAACCCCTAGTGGCCTGCCCGCGAGCTTCCTGATCCCCTCCACTATTCCACAAGCCTATTACTACTGCTACTTTAATCTAGGGATTATAGAGAAGGAGGTGTGATAACGCGTTGTTATCACACCTCTCTTCTCGTTTCCCTTGCAAGCTGCATTGCTTAAGGCGTTTTACTGCACTTCGCCAAGCCGGCTTTAAGCCTATTCTCTAGGATGTGCTTTGGCACTGCGCCGACGATACGGTCAACCTCCTTACCCTTATTGAAGATGATCAGGGTGGGGATGCTCAGGATATTATACTTAATGACTGTCTGTTGCCCTTCATCGACGTTGAATTTGGCAAAGAGCACCTTCCCAGCGTACTCCTTGGCCAGTTCCTCCAAGATGGGGGCAACCATGTAACAAGGGGCACACCATGGCGCCCAGAAATCAACGAGGACAGGCGTCTTCGCCTTAAGGACGACCTCCTCGAAATCCTCGTCGTTAACTGTGATAGGTTCGCTCATGGTGGTCTATCCCTCCAAGCATTTATTTGCGTCTCTTTATGCGCCCTCCCCGGTAGCTGGGGGCGAGGATGGCGTAGAGGGTGCAGATGCTCAGGTCCAGCATCCTGGATCGCAATCCGGGGTCAATTTCCTCGATGGTCTCCTCCGTGGTGATAACCGTCGGCAGGCGGGCGTTGTAGCGGTAATCGAAGATTTGATAAAGCTTCTCCCTGGCCCAGGGGGTGGCGCTCTGCGTCCCAAGGCCGTCGAGGATGAGCAGGGGGGCGGTGCGTATCTCCTCGAAGCGCCTGTCGTAGGAGATGGGGCTTGTGGGGCTGAAGGTCGCCCGCAGGTGATCGAGGAGGTCGGGGACGAAGACGAAGAGGGCCGGATAACCCCTCTCGACGCGGTAGTTGGCGATGGCTGCGGCTAGGTGGGTCTTGCCGCAGCCGTAATCGCCGGTGAATACCAGCCAGCCCTGGGGGTTTTGGGCGAACTCCTTGGCGATGATGAAGGCCCGACGGAGGTTCTCTCGCTCCTCCACGTCCAGTTCATGGGTCCTCAGGTCGAAGTTCTCGAAGGTCTTATCGGCGTGGAGGGAGAGGCTGGAGAGTTCCGATTGGTCCTGGGCCACGCCGCTGCCACGGAAATCGGGGGCGAGGATAGTGTAAATCTGGCAAAGGTCACGGTCGTTGAAGCGCGACCTCAGCCGCAGGTCGAGCTCCTCCAGGGAGCGGTTGGAGGTGATCACCGTGGGCAGGCGGGCGTTGTAGCGGTAGTTGAGGATCTGGTAGAGCTTCTCCTGCGCCCAGGGGGTGGCACTCTGCGTCCCCAGGTCGTCGAGGATGAGCAAAGGTGCCGTCCGTACTTCCTCGAAGCGTTCGTCGTAGGTGACCTCGCTGGTGGGGCTAAAGGTGGCCCTCAGGTGGTCCAATAAGTCAGGGACGACGACGAAGAGGGCCGGCTTCCCTTGGCTAAGGCGGTAATTGGCGATGGCCGCAGCCAGGTGGGTCTTGCCGCAGCCATACCCTCCGAAGAGGATCAGCCACCCCTTGGGGTTCTCGGCGAACTCCTTGGCCAGCTCATAGGCCCTCCGCAGGTTCCTTCGCTTCTCCGGGTTGAGCCCATAGCCCTCCGGGACGAAGCTATCGAAGGTCATCCGCGAGAGGAGGCCTAGGTTGCTGATGCGCTTGAGGTCGGAGAGACGGCTCTCCTCCACCTCCTTCAGCTTGCACTCGCAGGGGATGGCCTTTCCGAAGTCGGGGTGGTCAATGGGGACGTCCAGGCGCACGAAGCCCAACCCTTTGCAAATGGGGCAGACGTTATCTTCTTGTTCCTTGTCCCTTGTCCCTTGCCCCTCGCTAGTGTTCGATGTATTCAGCGTATTTCCCTTTGATATAACGGCGCCGATCCTTCTTAAGCCCATCATCCTTCCCTTGCGTCGCCCAGCGCTCCAGGATGCTGCGGACGTATCGCCAGTTGCGGACGTTCCTCTCCACCGCGATCCTGAAGGCCTCCTCGATCCAAGCGGCGGGGTAGGTCTGCTCCGCGTCCTTAAGCTCCTCGGCGATCATGGGGGAGAGCAGGCCGATGTTCTGCTCGTAGAGGACGAATATGTTGGGCCGCTCGACCGCCGGCGGCTCGCTGGGCACGACGGTCACCCCCAGCTTGAGGATTCCACTCTTGATCTTGGCCACCGCCCGTCGGCCAGCATCGGTGTTGAGGAAGTACCACTGCTCTTCGCCGTCATCCGTCTCGGCGACTAGGCGCAGGAGCGTCCCTCTGGCGACGGCCCTTTCCAGGCCCTCTCGGAGCGCCTCCTCCGGCGGCTTCCCCAGCGCCATCAGGCCCTTCAGGAGGACCCCATCGGCTGCCAGCTCCTTCGAGCTGACGTAACGGGGGTAACCCTTCTTCTGATGGAGGAGCCAGAAGATGTGCAGCGTCACCTTCAACTCCGCCAGGTCATCAATGGCTGGCAGAAGCTCGCTGAAGAAGAGGTTTGGCAGGGGAGTGAATTTCACCTTGCCAGCGGGGAAACCGGTAAATGCTTTCATTACTCTATCACCAAAATGAATCCACTAATCAAAATCATTTCCCTTTCCGCATAATGAACAGGTACTTAAAGCCACGCAGGTAGAAAAGCTGTGCTCCCCGCAGTTAAAGCAAAGGACGCAAGATTATTCTTTATCCTTCTCAGATAAGCGCCCAATCATCCCTCTAGGCTCACTTGCTCTTAATCTCTCCTTTTATCCAAGCCCAATTTGGTCTTGGAGGGGCGAAGAAACTTTTGTAGTTGTCTTTTAGCCACTCATAATAATCATTTTCAACGTACTGGCAGAAAGCTTCCGTCAACTCTTCTAGCTCGATGTATTTTGGGACCCTAATCCCATCGTCTTCGAATTGTTCTTCTAAGAATTGCTGTACCGCTGCTCTGTCTAACATGGAGCTCTCCTCCTGGATTGCTAGTCAAAACACGAGAATTTCTTCGAGGTCTAAATCGTCATGGACATCATTAACTCTATACTTGATCAGCCGAATTGTCCTTCCTTCTATTTCCTTCCTTTTGCTGACGTAATCCAGCACTTCAGGAGTGAAATCGTACCCTACTAAGATGCCTTGGACCATCTCTTTATCTCCGCCTGCCCGTTTCCTTGTCAGCCATTCCTCATACTTGACCAGTTGTTTCAAAACGGCTTTGTCACACACGCCTCTTTTCAGTTCCATACAAGTGAACTTATGCAAAATATCTACGGAATCGATCCTGGTCACATGGGTTAGAAAGATATCCATCTCCGTGTTGAAGGAGGTAGGCACATAGTTGAGAAAATCGCTGTAATCTCCAATAAGCTCTTTGAGCTTACCATTCGCAAATGCATTCATAAACCAAGCGTTCAGGTATCCTTCATACTTCAAGTAACCCTCCGGAGAGGTGTCATAGCTGATAGGGATGTCAGCGTCAACAGGCTCATATGGATGAGCAATAGGATTCGTCGGCCTGGAGATGGGATTGTTCCTTAATAATAGACGGATGATCTCCTTGCTTTCCTCCGTGGTAATAGGGACATGACTTTTAGCAAACCTTGCTCCCAAATCGAAGGTCCAGATTTTGCCCTTGTCCCGGAGATCGTAAATATCATTTAACGACACTGGTGTTAAGAATTCTCTTACAGTTGGTTCAATGCAAACTCTATAGGGATAAAGTTGATCAGGATTGCCCCAAACATCGCTAGTATCAAAGAAAGGTTTACTAACCGTTTTCCAAAGGCCATAAACACCTTTATTTTTCACGTAGAAGAAAACGTAGTCGCCTTTCTTTATCCCCTTAAAACCAGCGATTATTGCCGAGTTCGTTCGTTTATGTCTGTGTTGGATACCGCCGCACAGGCCCCTATCCACACAAATGCGGAAGTGCTCCTCGCTGACTACAAAAATGTGATTTCCCATCGTATGTCCTTTAGTCAGATCTCATAAGAGAGATTGACCCCGCTGTCGGCGTTGCAGGCCAAGCAGATGTCATCCTCATCGAAGACGCTCCGGCTAGGCTTGTATCGGAGCAGGCGGCTCTCGGCGGAGCTCCAGGTTCACAAACCTAGCCTGATTCTTGAGGAATCCCAAGCTAACCATCCCCGTGGGCCCGTTCCGGTGCTTCCTCACGATGATCTCGGCGATCCCCTCGGGATAGGGCTTGTCGCGAAAGGCGATCCTCCAGCTATCCTCATCGTAGTACATCTCGTCGCGGTAGATGAAGATGACCACGTCTGCGTCTTGTTCGATGCTATTGTGGACAATGATGTCGTTGGCGATGAAGTTATGGGTGTCAGGCACGGTAGCGTCATAGACCTCCTCTACGCCCAAATCCTCAATTGACACCACTTCGTCCCAATAAAGGTCGGACTCCGCCAAGGCCTGTAGCTGAGGATCAGGTAGCACCTCTAGTATCCTGCGCATCCTAGCACGGCTGACACCATGCTTGCGCCGGTTGGTGCCATCGTGAGCCCATCCCATTTGGCGGTGGAACTCACGTAGGCTCCAGCCTCGCTCTTGCCGAGCCCGCTCAATCTCCCTCCAGACCTCCGATGGCAAAACGTCCGTATTAGGATTAGGGGAAATGGATGCCAGTGTCGTCAGGGCCTCCTCGGCCAAGGCCTCTTTAGCTCCGAATATGCCTACCCGATGCAGAAACTTTAGCTGCTCTGTTCGGCCCTGGATGTGGAGCTGAAACATCGGACGATAGCCATCCTTACGGCTTACCCGGATAGTGGACAGGATACCGAGGCGCAAGAGCAAGTGCTGAACTTGTGTCACTAATTCCCTGCTGGATGATGCATAATAGATGACGTAGCCTCTCCCAGAAGAAGCTCGGCTGATGGTGCCATCGGTGGCCCATAGATGGCGCAGGAACAACGCCACCTGATCCGGTGGCAGGCGGAAGACTGGCGCGGGGATGACCTTCTCTCGTGAACGCTGTCCATAGATCCCCATCCCATCTAACCAGGCAGCGATGGGATTGCGAACTCCATGTGTTAGGTGTTGAGTGGCTGGCAGATAGAGATGATACCAGTTGCTCTGCGTTACCAGACGGGGCCGGACGTCGAAGCAGTGGACCGCTGCTCGTTCAACTACGGCCAGGCAGAGGGGGTCAGCGCTGGTGTAGTGGAGCGGCTGACGTTCGACGTAGCAGCCATCGCCGATCAAGTGGGCCAATAGGATTAGCTCGTCCTTATCCATCGCTTGCGGTCGCTGGGGTACAGCTGGTATGACCCGAGGCACCGCGATACGGTCCCTTGGTCGCAGCTCATCGAGTCGCACCCATCCCGATAGCTTGCGGAAGGGGTGATTCGCCGATGCCTTGATCCTTCGCCCGCTTCTAGTGCACAATCGGTAAACCCGCTTTCGACCGCTAGGGAAGGCTTTGATCATGGTGGCGACTTGGAGCTTGAGGTCGTCCCCTAAGGTTAAGACAGGGATCGGGGTGCCATCCTCGGCGATCTGCTTGATAGGGACTAATTGGCCCGTATCGGCCCGCATGATCAGCGTATCGCCTGTAAGGCAGCCGCTCTCGCGGAGGTCAGAGAGTATGGGGCGGCGGTTCTGACGGGACTCGACGGCCCGCGAGAGCTGGGATACGGCAACCACCGGAACCATCAGCTCCCGGGCCAGCGCCTTAAGGGCGCGGGAGATGTTAGAGATCTCCTGCACTCTGTTCTCCGCCCTCCCATCCCCGCGCATCAGCTGCAGGTAATCAATGAGGACGAGGTCGAGGCCGTGCTCGGCATAGAGGCGGCGGGCCTTGGCGCGCAGCTCCATAGGGGAGATAGAAGGGGTATCGTCGATATAGACCGGCATTTCGGCCAAGCGGCCGGCCGCCTCAGCTATCAGGGGCCATTCGTCCTCCTCCACGTCGCCCACCCTCAGCCGCTGCGAGTCTATCCCCGTCTCGCTGGCGATCAAGCGCTGCACCACTTGCTCAGCCGACATCTCCAGGCTGAAGAGGACGATATGAGCCCCGCGCTTTGTGGCCGCGTTGTGGAGGATGGAGTGGATGAAGCTCGTCTTGCCCATCCCCGGCCTGCCGGCCACGATGATCAGATCCGAGGGTTGCAGCCCCCCCAGCAGCTTATCCAGGTCGGCGAAGCCGGTCGGCACACCGATCACCTCTCCCCGGTGTTGATGCAGGTACTCGATCCGATCGTAGTACTCCCCCAGGACCTCCTTGATGGGGACGGGGCCGCGGGCGAGGCGGCGTTGGGCGACCTCGAAGAGGATCTGCTCCGCCTTATCCACCACCTCCTCCACATCCCCCGCCCCTTCGTAGGCCACAGCGGCGATCTTCCCCGCGGCGCTGATGAGACGGCGGAGGATGGCGCACCTCTCGACGATGCGGGCATAGTGCTCCACGTGGACGGCGGTAGGGACGGCGTTAATGAGGGAGGTGATGTAGCTGGCACCACCCACCTCCTCGAGCTGGCCGCGCCGCTCTAGCTCATCGCAGAGGGTGACAAAGTCCGCTGGCTCTCGTCGCTCGTGGAGGTCAATTATGGCCTCATAGATCCAGCCATTCTTCTCCCGGTAGAAGTCCTCGGGCGCGAGGAAGGGGGCCACCTTAATGATGGCGTCAGGGTCTATAAGGAGTGACCCAAGGACAGCCTCCTCTGCCTCGATGTTATAGGGCACTGTCTTTTCAAGCCTATCCATCGCTCCAACCCTCTAGCGGATCTGCCTGCCAAGGTTTTTGATGAACTCCATGTATTCCCCTCTGTTCATTCTCCTGGGGGTGGCTTCCGTGATCCTCTGGACTAAGAAGTCATCGCATGCAGAGTTATGCCACACAACATAGGCCGGGATACCCATCTTCCTCTCTATTTCAAGGCAGAGGGCCTCTTTGCTTTTCCAGAGGGGGTGTGATTTATTGCCCTCGCCCGGCTCTTCGATCTCGATGGTTTCTATGTAGGCTACCGACCTCAATTCACCCTCTATCACCCTCTGCTCGAACCAATCTCCGTCGGTCATGTAACACCACTCGGGCAAAGCCTTCCTGTGCCACCTGCTGTAATTGGTCGGCCTTCTCTCTGTGATCTCCTCCTGCGGGTCAACCATGGCTATTCCTTCCTGAAAATAAGCAGGTCTCTGTTGAGGTCGAGCATGATCCTCTTCCTCTTGGCATACTCCACATCTTGGACGCTTTTGATCTCCGAGGGCATGGGTATGGATATGCGCTGCACCTCCTTGAACCCGGCCTCCCTGAAATACCCCAGGCACTCGAAGGGGAGGTCCAGAAACTTGCCCGTCACCTTCTCATCGAAGAAGGCTTCAATCACCAGGGCAACATGCCCTCCTGGCCTGACTGTTTGATAGGAGTCCACAGCCACCTTTCTCATGAATTCCCTCCAGCCCTCAAGCCCCCCCTCCGATACGCTTTCCTCGGTGTAAAATCCCCTCTGCAATCTCCAATACGGCGGGTCGAGGAAGATGAGGTCGCAGCCTTTGCACCTTTCAGGGAAGCCCTCCGAGAGGTCTTGGCCCAGGATATCCACCCTCGTCGGGGCTATATCGTATGCCCTGCACCTCCTCCCCATGACCAGGCAGGCGTCTATCGTCGAACCCCCTCCTGCCATGGGATCGCAAACCAGGTCTCCCTGCTCAGTGTAGTAGTAGAGCACATTCATCGCTATCTGGCCGGGTATGTTGCCGGGATGCTTCTCTCCCAGTCGAGGGTCTCTCTTGACGAAGTTCCAGACGTTATAGAGCCTGGGGCTGTTGTTCTGATATTCGGCCTTCCCGAAGAGCTTAAACCGTTCCTCGTCGCTTTTCCCCTGGAGGACGATCGCCCAGGTCGTTATGTCGTCCAGGCCGTTGTACTCGGCGATCTCCTCCACGGATTTCCCCCTCTCGAATTGCTGCTGAATGGTCGTGAATTGACCAGTCAGTTCACGACCAATAGCCTTTACTGTTTCTCGGGATAACCCGAACACATCGCCTATCTCCTCCTGCGTCCACCCCAAAAGGAGAAGGCGATAGATCTCGGCATCCCTCTTTGCCCTCCTCCTTCTGAGCTCCTCCCCTACCAGGCTGCTTATGTAGGAGGGGGAATAGCCGAAGGCTTCCGCAAGCTCTGCCACTATCCCGCTCCCTCGCTTTATCCTCTCCACGGGCATATCCTTGACGATCCTCAGCAATTGAAACCGGAGGCCACTTGAGGAGAGCCTGTCGCCATGCTTGAGGTTGAGCTGGGCGCTCCTTATCCTCAGTTCCTCGAGGTGTTCATCTTTGTCCAGCGGTTCATCCTTCCAGCATCTGGCCTCGATCTCGGAGATCTTCCCCTCTGTTACCTGCTTGTTGTATTCCCTGTAAGCAAGCAGGCGGTGCCACCCATCGAGGCAGATAAGCCTTTCGGTTTTCCTTCCATATTCATCAACGATGATCCTCTGCACTTCAATGGGAGGGAAGCGGGCCCCTCCCTTCAGCGCCTCGACGTAACTGGCTATCGTTCTAGGTGATTCATTCTGTCTTGGGTATATATCCCTGTCCAACGATACCTCATTCAGCTTAACTTTCACGGAAAACTCCCCTTAAACGGTCTCGCATATCGTTCTATAAACACTAACGCTCGCTGAGCGAGACTATGCATCATCTCAGGCCTATCATCGCTTTTTAGCACATTTGTTCTATTAATAGTATAGCATCACCTGCGCGTTTTGTCAACACTTTCCTTGAGTTTAGAGGTCGAGGGAATCGATGAAATCGCGGAAAGCCGATGGCTCCTCCTCTTCCTCGGAGATGCTTTCCTCCTCAGTGCTCGGTGTAATAGCTGCCATCTCCATCACCGAGTCCGCGACAAAGATGGGGACCTTAGCGCGAACGGCCAGGGCGATGGCGTCACTGGGCCGGGAATCGACCTCTATATGGCGACCGTTAACGTCCATAACGATACGGGCATAGAAGGTATCAGCCCTCAGGTCATTGACCAGGACATGAGAGACCGTAGCCCCTATCTCGTCAATGACCATCTTCAACAGGTCATGGGTGAGGGGGCGAGCTGCTTTGAGCCCATGCAACTCGATGTTGATGGCCTCGGCTTCGAAGGGGCCGATCCAGATGGGCAGGTATCGTTGCGCCCCCACCTCCTTGAGAAGAACCACGTGGTGGTGAGACATCGTGCTGAGCCTGACGCTATCGACGGTTACTTCGATCATCCCCTCCAACCTCCTTCCTCATTCTACCGTTCAGGGCTCTTTATTTTTGATTATACCACAATAATCGCCAGTACACAAATGCGGAGTATATTTTGGCGGCTGCGCGAAGCCGCAGCCGCCAAAATATCTCACTTTCCCCTTCCTACAGCTTAAGGGGCTTTCAAGTTGTGTTGGCGCCGAAGACGGCAACGCAGCGAAAACTTACCGCGTGACAAAAGCCCAGGAAAGTGGTATAATATCGCCTGAAGACCATCTCATCTTCAAAAGGAGCGAAGCATGCAACCCAGCATTGAGCTGATCCTACGGGCCGTAATGGCCTTCTTAGGCGCCTACTTACTGGCCTTTTGGCTGAGCTTAGCCCTCTGGACCTTCCAAGACATCCGCTCAAGGTCGCGCGACATCCTTGCCCAGCTTCTGGCCACCCTACTGGTTCTGTTCTTTAATGTCCCGGGGCTCCTCCTCTACTTCGTCCTGCGTCCAAAGGAGACCCTGGCAGAGGCCTACGAACGATCCCTGGCGGAGGAGGCATTGCTCCAGGACATCGAGGATAGGCACGCCTGCCCTAGCTGCAAGCAGAGGGTTGAGCCCGATTTCCTGGTGTGCCCTTCCTGTCATACCGAGTTGAAGAAGCTATGTCCCAACTGTAATCGCCTGCTGCAACTTAGGTGGGACATCTGTCCCTATTGTGGGACCAGCCTCCCAGCGGATTCCGGGGAGGAGGCGCCAAGCGATGAGGGTGAAAAGTCGGCGCAAGTGACAAACGCTCACGCACTTGTCTCCGAATCCGAATCTGCTCAGTAAACCGCGTGAGCGTTTGTCAGTGACAAACGCTCACGCTCCGCTCGTTTCCGAATCTGCTACAATTACCAATCCGCGTGAGCGTTTGTCAGAGAGCACCGACTCCTCTGCATCAATCTGAGGAGCGGGGCGTTCTCTAACGCCCTCTAGAGGTGGTGGGGAATTCAGCACATCAATAGATTAGAGAGCGGCAAATTGCGCGTTCTGATGGTCTCCAAGGCCTGCGTTGTGGAGGCCTACCGGGGGAAACTGGAGGAGCTATCCCGCTTTAACGATATAGAGCTATCAGTCGTCGTCCCCCCTTATTGGCGGGATGAGCGGGGGATAATGCCCCTGGAGGGGAAGCAGCCCAGCGGCTACGAACTCATCGTCGAGGATATGGCCCTCAACGGCCACTTCCACCTCCATTTCTACCCCCATCTCGATAGGCAGGTGCAGCGCTTACGGCCGGATATACTCCACATCGAAGAGGAGCCGTATAATGTGGCTACCCTCCAGGCCACCTGGTTGGGCAAACGAGCTGGAGCGAAGGTCGTCTTCTTCACCTGGCAGAACATCCACCGCCGCTATCCGCCCCCCTTCTCCTGGATCGAGGCCTACAACTTCAGGCAGGCCGATTACGCCATCGCCGGCAACGCCGGGGCACGGGAGGTGCTGAGGGCTAAGGGGTATAAGGGGCCGATAAAAGTTATCCCACAGTTTGGCGTGGATCCGCATATCTACAAGGAACTCAAGGGGCTCAAGGGGACTCAGGGGTTCACTATTGGATTCGTGGGGAGGTTGGTGGAGGAGAAGGGGCCGCACATCCTCTTGCGAGCAGTGGCGAGGCTAAGGGGAGACTGGCAGTTGCGCATCTTGGGCAGCGGGCCCCTGCGGTCGCGGTTGGAAGGCCTTGCCCGAGGGTTAGGCGTCTCCGATAGGGTGACCTTCGACCCACCTATCCCCTCGATGGAGATGCCCAGCTACTACAACCGCTTGGATGTCCTCGTCCTCCCCTCTCTCACCCGCCCCAACTGGAAGGAGCAGTTCGGGCGGGTATTGATCGAGGCCATGGCCTGCGGGGTGCCGGTCGTCGGCTCGGATTGTGGGGAGGTCCCCAACGTCATCGGCCAAGCGGGCCTGATCTTCCCGGAGGGCGACGTCAATGGGCTGCGAGCCCGGCTGGAGCGGCTGATGGGCGACCCCCACCTCCGCATGCGCCTCGCCAAGCTTGGACGGGAGCGGGTTCTGGCTCATTACACCCAGGCCCGAATCGCTGCCGAGACCTACGAGGTCTACCGCCATTTGCACGCCTCCCTTCCTGTGGTATAATGGTGATATGGAACTCGAACGAGCCTATCAATTGTCGGCCATCGGCTACCGGCCGATGCGCATCGGCCTCAACGCCCACCTCTTGTCCCTCTCCCAGGGTTACCGGGGGGCGGGGATAAGCTGGTATATCTACAACCTGCTCCT
>Ga0190286_1000610_pt1 | contig 14514 bp, 12 predicted proteins | sample 48691834_MG_FD_183241 | JGI IMG/M metagenome (GOLD analysis project Ga0190286, IMG submission 183241) | Hydrothermal vent microbial mat bacterial communities from Southern Trench, Guaymas Basin, Mexico - 4869-18-3-4_MG | ecosystem: Environmental > Aquatic > Marine > Hydrothermal vents >... | reverse complement strand
CCTCTGGAGGGAGTAAAGAGAGCCCTCATAATGATAAGTATGGGAACTACCCTTTCTTCCCTTATCCTTCTTATTGTTTTCGTAAGAATGTTTAAAAAATCCTTAAGACTTATGGAAGAAATTAAGTTTAAAGATAAACTGGCTACCATAGGGGAATTGAGCGCCTCTCTAGCTCACGAGATTGGGAACCCTTTGGGAATAATACACTCTTCAGTAGAGGCCTTGGAAGAGAGAATCCCTCAGGATGAAGAGTCACAGAAACTTTTGCGTTTCCTTAAAGAGGAGATACAGAGACTTAAACGCATTCTTCATTCCTTTTTGAAAGGGAGGAAGGAGGAGGAAGAGGAGTGCAGAATAGAAGAAGTGATGGAGACTATTCTCCCGGGGGTTAAGAAGGCTCTGGAGAAGAGAAACATAAAAATTAAATGTAGATTTCCAGAGTCTCTCCCTTCTTTAAGTATGAAGAAAGACTCCCTAAAAAACCTGCTCCTAAATCTTATTACCAATGCCTCTCAGGCTATGCCAGAAGGTGGGGAAATAGAGATTAGTGCTAAGAAGAGAAGAGGATGGGTAGTGATAGGAGTGAGAGATACGGGAGTGGGTATTCCTCGTGGAGAACTTAAGAGAATTTTCACCCCCTTTTATACCACTCGAAAAGAAGGAAGAGGCTGGGGACTGGCACAGTTAAAGAAAGAAGTAGAGGATATGGAGGGTAAGGTGAGAGTGAGAAGTCATCCTGGGAAAGGGACCCTATTCTCTATATACCTGCAGAGATTTGCTTAAGAGGGCAGAATTTTTTATAATACAGCGGGAAAGGAGGGATTGAAGCATGGCTCATAAGAAAGGACAGGGAAGTTCGCAGAATGGAAGAGATAGTATATCCAAACGGTTGGGGGTTAAAAAATACGGTGGAGAGTGGGTAAGGGCAGGCAATATAATTGTAAGACAGAGAGGCACAAGGTTTAAACCTGGAAGAAATGTAGGATTGGGAAGAGATGATACTCTCTTTGCCTTAACCGATGGTTATGTGGTCTTTCAGGGAAGAAAGGTAAATGTCGTTTCTACTTCTTCATGAAGAGAATTACCATTCTTGGCTCCACCGGTTCTATAGGGAGGAATGTTTTAGAGGTTATAAATACGGTTGGGGAAGAATTTGAGGTAGTGGCTCTCTCCACTTATCAGAATATTTCCCTCTTAGAGGAGCAGATTAAGAAGTTTTCTCCCTCTATGGTAGCGGTGAAGGATGAAGAAAAAGGGAAAATTCTCAAAAGTAAATTCCCTCATTTATCTGTATTATGGGGTGAGGAGGGTATTCTGGAGATTGCCCGAAAGAAAGTGGATTTAGTCGTAGTAGCTATTGTGGGAATGGCTGCTCTCCTACCCACTCGAGAGGCTATAAAAGCAGGAAATGACTTGGCTCTGGCTAATAAAGAAATAGTTGTTTCTACGGGAGAAAGACTAATGGAGGAAGTTAAGAAGAGAGGGGTGAGAATCTTCCCCTTAGATAGTGAGCACTCTGCCATCTTCCAGATTCTGGAAGGGAAGAAGAAAGAGGAAGTGGAGAAGATTATCCTTACTGCTTCAGGGGGACCTTTTTATCACTGCTCTTCAGACCAACTCTATAATTTAAGTGTGGAAGAAGCTCTAAGGCATCCAGTCTGGAAAATGGGGAAGAAGATAACCATTGATTCTGCCACTCTTATGAACAAAGGATTTGAAGTAATTACTGCTCACTGGCTCTTTAATTTAGATTGGGAGAAAATTCAGGTTCTTATACATCCTCAGGCCATGATTCATGCTATAGTGGAGATGAGGGATGGTTTCTCTTTTGCTCTTCTGGCTACTCCAGATATGAAAGGACCTATTCAGTATGTTCTTACTTATCCCCAAAGAAGGAAAGGGTTAATAAAGAAGATGAAGTGGGAAGAACTTACTAATCTTTCCTTCTTCCTCCCTGATGAAGAAAAATTTCCCGCCTTAAGGATAGCCAGAGAAGCGGGTAAGAAAGGAATGACTTACCCTGCAGTTCTCAATGCTGCCAATGAGGTATGCGTTCAGGCTTTCCTGGAGAAGAAGATCAAGTTCCCTCATATATGGGAAATCTCTCAGAGAGTTTTATCTTCTCACCGACCAGTTCCTAATCCAGACTGGGATAAGTTAATGGAGGCAGATCGCTGGGGAAGGCAGGAGGCTTGGAAACTGGTGGAGGAATATGAGAAAGTTACTACCCGTTCTTCTTAATTTTTTCTTAAGTGCAGGAATACTCTGGGTTTCTCTTTCTCTTTATACTTTTTATAGGGAAAGTAAGAATTCTCTGGCTTGGGAAGGTGAGGAGAAGCAGAAGGAAGTTTTTACTGGGGAGGGGAGTAAAAAAGATATGAGTTATTACAGGGTTATCTATAAGAGAAATCTCTTTCCTGCGCCGGGAAAAAAATTAATCTCTTCTATCAAGCCTGAAGAGAAAAAGATTAATTTGAAGTTGAAAGGCACGGTCACAGGAAGGGAAGAATTATCCTTTGCAGTTATAGAAGATGAGGCTACCCACAGAGAAGACCTTTATCATCTGGGAGATATGGTCAAAGATATGAAGATTATGGCTATAAACTCTGATTCCGTTACTCTTAAAAAGGGAGAGGAAGAGATTGTCCTGATGCTTGAAGAAGGGGCAGCAGGGAAAGCAATTCTCTCCTCTCCCACCGTGCGAGTAGTGCCCAGACAGGAGGTGGAGGAGGCTATAAATCGGGTAAGAGAGATTCTTTCCCAGGTGAGGATTTCTCCTTACTTCAAGAAAGGAAAGATGGAAGGATTTCGGGTAAGTTATGTAGTTCCTGGAAGTCTGGTGGAGAAAATGGGGGTTAAGAAAGGGGACATAATAAGGAGTGTGAATAAAGAAATCCTGGATACTCCAGGAAAGGTCTTCCAACTTTATAAAAAGTTAAGAGATGCTTCCCGTATTGAAGTGGAAGTGGTAAGAGATGGAGTGAGAAAAACTCTTTTATATCAGATACAGGGGTAAAAGAGAAATGAAGAAGGTAATTTTGGTGTTTTTCCTGCTGGTTTCTTTGACAGGTTTAAAGAGTGAAGAACTGGTCTCCATTAACTTTAACAATGTGGATATTCGGGTAGTGGTGAAGTTTGTCTCCGAGGTTACAGGGAAAAATTTCCTCTTAGATGAGCAGGTGCGAGGGACAGTTACGGTTATTTCTCCTACCAAGATCCCGGTGGATGAAGTATATAAAGTTTTTGAGTCCATTCTGGAAGTGAAGGGATTTACGGCTATTCCCGCAGGGAAAGTCATAAAAATTGTTCCTGCTCGGGTGGCTAAACAATCTCCGGTTAGTATTAGTATAGGGAAAGAAGCAGAGAAGATACCTTTTGAGGACCGCATAATTACTCAACTTATCCCCTTGGAATATGCAGATGCTTCCCAGATTCTTTCCCTTCTCTCCCCCTTAGTCTCTCCCCATGGGAATATAACCGTCTACTCTCCCACTAATACTCTGATATGTACTGATTTTGCCTCCAATATGAAGAAGATAGCTACTATTGTTCAGACCCTGGATAAACCAGGAGCCAGGATGGAGACTACTATTATACCTTTGCAATATGCTTCTGCCACGGAGGTAAGCCAGATACTCACTCAGGTTCTGGAGAGTTTGGCAGGGAAAAAAGAAAGTATCAGAAGAATTACTCCTCGAGCCAGGACTCTTCCCACCCTGCCTACCGGAGGAGTAAGTCTGGCTCGTATAATTCCTGAAGAGAGGACCAACTCCCTTATAGTAGTAGCCAATCCTCAGGATACAGAGAGAATAAAGAAACTTGTTTCTCAGTTAGATAAACCTGCCCCCCGGGGAAAAGAAAGAATACAGGTATATTATCTTAAGAATGCAGATGCAGAGGATTTAGCCAAGATTTTGACTTCTACTCCTCTTCTTAAGAAGGGGAAGGGAGAGAAAAGAGGTATAGGGGAGGAGATTAGTATTGTAGCGGATAAATCTACTAACTCTTTAATCATAAGTGCCTCTCCTCAGGATTATGAGGAAATTTTGAAGGTGATTGAGAAACTGGATGTGGTAAGACCTCAGGTTCTGGTGGAAGCCTTAATAGCAGATGTGAGCATGGATAAACTCTTCCAACTGGGAATAGAGTGGACTACCTTGGATAAAGCTGTGGAGGAAGAAGTGAGAGGGTTTGGAGGCACCCGATACAGTATGGAAGCAGCCAATCTATATCAACGGGCTCTACAGATGGAGGGACTGATGGTAGGATTGATGAAAGGAACTACAGAAGGAGTCCCCAATATAGGAGCCCTTCTTCAGGCATACAGTAAGGATACTGGCTTCCGGGTTCTCTCCACCCCTCATATTCTCACCCTGGACAACGAGGAGGCTAAAATTGTGGTGGGACAGAATGTTCCCTTTGTTACTTCTTCGCGTATTACTGAGCAGGAGACAGTAGTGAGAAGTTATGAGTATCGGGATGTGGGGATAATTCTTACCATCACCCCTCATATAAATCCAGAGGGATTTGTTAAACTCAAAATCCATCAGACGGTTACCAATCTTGCTCCTGAGGCTATGTTTGCAGAGGCTCCGGTAACCGCCAAAAGAGAAGCAGAGACTACAGTTACCGTGAAGGACAAGAGCACTGTGGTTATCGGTGGTCTGATAAGGAATGATAAGACGGAAGTTCTTCATAAAGTCCCTGTTCTGGGGGACATACCTGTGGTGGGGGTTCTCTTCCGGAGGAAAGAGACCACTATGGAGAGGAGAAATCTCCTTATATTTCTTACCCCTCATATAATAAGAACTCCTGAAGAGGCAGAGGCACTTAAAGAAGAGAAGGAGAAAACCTTTAAGCAGGGAATCCTTAAAGAAGATGAAATCCCTTAAAGATTATTTCCTCAAGGCCGGTATCCTTAAAGAAGAAGAGTGGAGAAGAGCCGAAGAACTACAGAAGAAGAAAGGATTAAGAATTGACCGTGTTCTCTTAGAGGAGGGTATGGTGGATGAATATACCTTACTGAAAGCCTACTCTCAGGTCCTGAATTTACCTCTCCAGGAGAATGTGGAGATAAAGAAGTTAGACCCTGCCATCCTAAAAGTACTTCCTCTCCATCTTCTTAAGAATTATCATCTTCTACCCATAAATATCAGTGATGGAGAGATAACCCTGGCTACTTCTGACCCTTTAAGTTTGACCTTCCTTCATGAAATTCCTTCCCTCACCGGTAAAGAAACCCAACTGGTACTCATGCCTGAAGAAGAGATAAGAAAAGGTCTGGAGCATCTTTCTCACCCAGATGAGAGAACTACGGAGGAGGTATTTGGAATTATGGAGGAAGAAAGAGAGACTGTTGAGGAAGGAAGGGAGAAGATAGAGGATTTGCTGGACATGGCTCATAAGGCACCGGTTATCAAACTGGTGAATTTGATTCTCTATCAGGCTCTGGAAAAGAGGGCTACAGATATCCATATTGAGCCTCAGGAGAAGAAACTCCGGGTGAGATACCGTATAGATGGTTTACTCTATGATGTCTTAAGCCCTCCTCTCCATTATGCTCAAGCCATAATCTCCCGGATAAAGGTAATGGCTTCCCTTAATATTGCGGAGAGAAGGCTTCCTCAGGATGGACGATTTAAGATAAGGAGAGGAAAAGAAGAGGTTGATGTACGGGTTTCCATAATTCCTGTCACCTGGGGGGAAAGAGTAGTCCTGAGGTTGTTGAATAGAGCGAATCTATTAGACCTGGCAGAGTTAGGATTGAGTAAGGAGAACTACAGAGTAATGGAGAAACTTATTCATCTTCCTTACGGGATAATCCTGGTTACTGGTCCTACAGGGAGTGGGAAGACTACTACTTTATACGCTGCTCTCTCCCGTATTAATTCTCCGGAGAAAAACATAATCACCATTGAAGACCCTGTGGAGTATCAACTCCCGGGAATTGCCCAGATACAGGTAAAACCTTCCATAGGGCTTACCTTTTCCAAAGGATTAAGGTCAGTGTTACGCCATGACCCAGATGTATTGATGGTGGGAGAGATGAGAGACAGAGAGACTGCAGAGATTGCTATCCGAGCCTCCCTTACTGGGCACTTGGTTTTCTCTACCCTTCATACCAATGATGCTGCCAGTGCCATAACCCGCCTCTTGGACATAGGGATAGAACCTTATCTGGTAGCCTCTTCGGTAAGAGCCATTATTGCTCAAAGATTGGTAAGAAAGATATGCCCTTACTGTAAGAAAGAAGTTCTTCTGGAGGGGAAAGAATGGATGAACCTGGGAGATTCTCACCCTCCTACCAAGGTATGGAGAGGTGAAGGTTGTGATAAATGTTTAAATACTGGTTACTTAGGGAGAACGGGAATTTATGAGATACTTCTTCTGGATTCCGAGATTAGGAAGATGATAACCGAAAAGGTAGAAGCCCACATTATAAAAAGAAGAGCGGTAGAGAAAGGGATGAAGACCCTGCGTATGGATGGATTAGATAAGGTTAGAGAAGGAATAACCACTTTGGAAGAAGTTATGAGGGTAACCCAGGAAGTAGAGAGATACTGATGGGAGTATTTGAGTATAAAGCCTTTAATCCTCAGGGTAAAGTGATCCGAGGGATTGTGGATGCAGGAACTCTTGAAGAGGCCAGAGAAAAGTTAAGGAAGGAAAATTTTTTCCCCATACAGGTTCTCCCTACCCAGGAGACCGTAGAGAGGGAGAGAGTTATATTCTGGAGGGGGATTCCTCTCCAGGAGGTGGCTATCTTCACTCGTCAGTTATCTTCTCTCCTCCATAGTGGTCTTCCTCTGGTAGAAGCCATGGAGGCTCTGATAAAACAATACGAAAGGCATCCTCTTAAAAGAGTGCTTATGGATATCTGTGAGAAATTAAAGGAAGGGAAAACCCTTTCTCAGAGTCTTTCTTTCCACCCACGAATATTTTCTCCTATCTACGTTAGTATGGTGAAGACAGGGGAGGAGAGTGGAGAACTACATAACATTCTTCAGAGGGTCTCCGTGCTTCTATTCCGTAATCTAACCATACGTAATAGAATAAAGAACGCTTTTACTTATCCTGTTTTTGTAGCGGTGGTAGGAGCAGGAGTTCTCTTTCTTCTTCTAAACTATGTAATACCTTCCTTAAGCAAACTCTTTTCTCAATTCCATTACTCTCTCCCCTTCCTCACCCAATCTCTTATAAATTTCTCTCAGTTTATTAGAACAAAAGGGAGATGGATTCTTTTAGTTCTCCTCTTAGTTTGCCTTTTCCTCTTTTTTATGGGAAGACAGAAGAAAGTAAAAGGGTGGATAGGAGAGGTAAAGTTGAAGATCCCTCTTATAGGAAGACTTATTCGGAAATCTCTGCTGGTAAATTTTACCTTTACTCTATCCGCTCTTCTTAAAGGTGGAGTTCCCCTTCTTACTGCTCTGGCTCTTTCCAGGCCTCTTCTTCAGAATCAGGAACTGGAAGAAATCATTAAAGAAGCAGAGGAAAGGATAAATCGGGGAGAATCTTTCTCCAGCACCTTGAAGCGTTCTTCTTTCTTTCCTCCTCTATTCACTCAGATGGTAGAAGTGGGAGAAAGAACCGGGAATCTGGAAGAGATGCTGGAAGAGGTATCCCAGGCTATGGAAGAGGATCTGGAAATTTCCCTTTCTCAATTTACCATCCTCTTAGAACCTGCAGTTATACTGGTTATTGGTGTGGTAGTGGGTATTATTGTAATCTCGGTGCTTTTACCCATTTTTGAGATGAATAGACTTCTTTTGGGTAAGTAAATAAAGGAGGAAGAGATGTTTTCCGGAAGTATAGTGGCTCTGGTTACTCCCTTCAGAAATGGGAAGGTAGATTATCCCACTCTGGAGAAGTTGATAGAGTGGCATATTAAGGAAGGGACTGATGCCCTTCTCCCCTGTGGTACCACTGGAGAATCTGCTACCTTAACCCACCAGGAGCATAAAGAAGTAATAAAGTTTGTGGTGGAGAGAGCGAGGGGAAGATGTAAGGTAATTGCAGGTACAGGTTCTAACTCTACTCAGGAGGCCTTGAAATTGACAGCCTTCTCCAAAGAAGTAGGAGCGGATGGAGCCTTACTCATTACCCCTTACTACAATAAACCTACCCAGAAAGGGCTTTACCTGCATTATGAGAAGATAGCCAGAGAAGTGGATATCCCTATAGTCCTTTATAATGTTCCTTCTCGTACAGGTATAAATATTGCTCCAGAGACGGTAAGAGACCTTTCTGCTATTCCCAATATTGTAGCCATAAAAGAAGCCAGTGGTAATCTGGACCAGATAAGCAAGATAATCGCTTCTTCCACTCTTACCGTACTCTCAGGAGATGATTCCTTAACTTTCCCTATAATGGCTTTAGGAGGGAAAGGAGTTGTTTCTGTAGCTGCCAATATTGTACCCAGGAAGGTGAAAGAGATGGTGCATTTATTCCTTAAGGGAGATATAGAATCTTCTCGGAAACTACATTATCAACTCTATCCCCTTTTTAAAGTGCTCTTTATAGAGACTAACCCTATACCTGTTAAGACTGCTCTGGGGATGATGGGGATGTTAGAGCCGGAGTTAAGACTACCCTTATGTCCTTTAAAAGAAGAAAATAAAGAGGTATTGAAAGAAGTTCTTCATAAACTGGAGATACCGCTTACCTCCAAATAATTGTTGACACTTTTCCCTTCAGATGTTAAATTCTTAAGCGGGAAGGAGGAAGATCTATGCCCTGTGGTAGAAAGAGATTGAGAAGAAAAATGAAGACTCATAAACTTAAAAAGCGCAGAAAAAGAGATCGCCATAAGAGGAAGAAGTGAAGAATAAATTAACCTTCTCTATTCTCCTGGTAAGTACTCTTATTATTTTACTCTTTCTGGGGAATTCTCCCTTACACAATGAGGGGATATACCCCCAGATGGAGTTATTCTCCAAAGTGATGGCTATCATACAGCAGAATTATGTGAAAGAAGTCTCGGTAAAGAAATTGATAGAAGGTGCTCTGGAAGGGATGCTTTCCTCTTTAGACCCTTACAGTCAATTTATGCCTCCTGAAGTTTATCAGGAAGTTAAGATAGAAACAGAGGGCAAATTCGGGGGAGTAGGGATGGTAATTACTCGCAAGGAAGGGATAATAACCGTCATCTCCCCCCTTGAAGATACTCCTGCTTTTCGGGCAGGGATTAAACCAGGAGATAGAATTATTGAGATAGATGGAGAATCTACCAAGGGATGGACCACTACCCAGGCTGCTCACAAACTTCGCGGTGAACCTGGGACAGAGGTTACTATAAAGATATGGAGAGAAAAGGAGGAAAAGTTTCTTACCATTACCCTCACTCGAGAGATTATCCACATTAAGAGTGTGAAAGATCCAGAAGTTTTGGAGGAAGGAATAGGATACCTGAGAATCAGTGCTTTTCGAGAAGACACGGATGAGGAACTTCGTAAAGCCTTAGAGGTACTTAAGGAGAAGAGGGTAAAGGCTCTTATCCTGGATTTGAGGAATAATCCTGGTGGACTGCTTCAGCAGGCAGTGGAAGTCTCGGATATTTTTCTCCCCCCTGAGAAACTGGTGGTTTATACCGAAGGTAGAAACAGGACTAATAGAAAAAACTACTATTCCCGCCACCCTGCTCTCTTCACTTCTCCCTTCCCTGTGGTGATTATGGTGAATGAGGGAAGTGCCAGTGCCTCAGAGATTGTGGCTGCTGCTCTTAAAGACTGGAAGGTAGGTATTCTTCTGGGAGAGAAAACCTTTGGGAAAGGGTCTGTGCAGAGTATCATCCCGATAGATGAAGAGTACCATATCCGTCTTACCACTGCTTATTACTATGCTCCTTTTGGAGAATGTATAGAAGGTAAAGGGCTGGTTCCGGATATAGAAGTTCCCCTCACTCCAGAGGAAGAGGAGAAAGTTTGGGAGGCTATTCTGGAAGGGAAGAGAGAGGATGATATTCAGTTAAAGAAAGCCATAGAATTCCTGAAACAGGAGATGGCTAAACTTGGCTCGGGATGAGAAATGGCTTCTGTGGGGTTTAATTTTACTTATAGTCTTTGAGTTCTGTTTCTGGAATATCTTAAAACATAAAGAGTCTATAGAGAGGATTTCCTCTTCCTTTTTCGTAGAAGATACCCTTAATCAGGTGCTTCTCTCATTAGGAATTAAAGAAGAAAACATCAGGGAAAAGTTCTGGAGGGAGAAGGGGAAAGAGGTAGTGGGGTATCAAACCATCCATCTCCCTTCTCATTATACCTTAGGTAATTTTCTAAGGTCCTTAAGAGAAAGACTGGCTAAAAAAGGGATAAAGGTAAGACTGGAGGAAAAAGGGAAGGATTTCCTAAAACTGGCTATTGGAAGTGCTCAAAGGATTACTCACTATCTCAGGCTGGAAAGTAACTCTCTCCCTTTAATCTCCATAGTAGTGGATGATGTGGGATACGGAGGGGAAGGAGACAGGCTGGCTTTATCTTTGCCCTCTCCAGTGACTCTCTCCATTCTCCCTCAACTTCCTTACTCTCCAATCCTTGCCTCTCGTGCTCATGAAAGAGGGATGGAAGTTCTTCTCCATCAACCCCTGGAGTCCCTTTCCCCGGACATTGAAAGAACCTCTGGTCTTTTGAAGAGAAATATGGGAAGGAAAGAGATGGCTAAAATTCTTACCGCCAATCTTAAGACTGTTCCCTATGCTTGCGGTGTTAATAATCATGAAGGTTCCCTGGCTCTGGCGGATGAGAGATTCCTTAAAAATTTCTTTTCCTTACTGAAAGAAAGAGACTTATTTTTCTTAGATTCTCTTACCACCTCTAAAAGTAAATCTTTTCAGGTAGGAGAAGAACTCTCCTTACCTGTTTTGAGGAGAGATGTTTTTCTGGATAACCGGAAAGAGGAGAAATATATAAAGGAACAACTGCAGGAACTGATTTCTCGTGCCCGTGTTCAGGGTTATGCCATTGGGATTTGTCATGCCCATCCCCTGACCATGAAGGTACTCCTTAACCAATTACCGGATATAGAAAAGAAGGCACGTTTGGTAACTCTTTCTCACCTCTTAGAAGCAAAGTCTTCTCTTAAGCCTTAAATCCTTTTAAGTTATGAAAAGCGAGAAGGGAATTATCTTAGGGATTGATACTTCCTGTGATGATACCTCGGTAAGTCTGGTTAAAGAGGGGAAGAAGATTCTCTCTTCCTTAGTCAGTTCTCAAGTTTCCCTTCACTCCCCTTACGGGGGAGTAATTCCTGAACTTGCTTCCCGCGCTCATATAGAGAGGATTGGGGTTATAATCTTGGAATCCCTGAAAGAGGCAAACCTTCGATTTAAAGATATTGAAGGGATTGGAGTTACCAAAGGGCCGGGATTGCCGGGTTCTCTTCTGGTGGGAGTAGAGGTAGGTAAAGCCTTGAGTATGGCTCTGGGGATTCCTATAGTGGGGATAAATCACCTTGAGGCTCATCTCTATTCCCCTTTTCTCACCTCTTCAGGTATCCAGTTTCCGGTAGTAGGACTGGTAGCCTCAGGAGGACATACTTTGCTGGCTTTTTCTCCTTATCCCTACCATTTTTTTCTTCTGGGGCAGACCCGAGACGATGCCTGTGGAGAAGCCTTAGATAAAGTAGCCAGGTTTCTGGGCTTGGGTTATCCGGGAGGTCCAGAACTGGAGAGACTGGCTTCCCAGGGAGACTCTTCTCGTTACTCCTTTCCCACCCGTATACTTCCGGATAGTTTTGACTTCAGTTTCAGTGGGCTTAAAACCGCAGTTATCCGATTAATGAAAAGAGAGAAGGTAAAGAAAGAAGACCTGGCTGCTTCTTTCCAGGAGTGTATTGTAGAAATACTGGTAGAGAAGACTTTCTACGCTGCTAAAGAGAAGAAAGCCAGAAGTATAATAATTGGTGGAGGGGTAATTTCTAACCAGAGGCTTAGAGAAAGAATGTTAGCCAGAAGCAGACAGGAAAAAGTTCCTATCTACATTCCTCCCCCCTCTCTCTGCACAGACAATGCAGCCATGGTAGCAGGACTGGCCTACTGGAGGATTAAAGAAGGGAGGGTAGACTCTTTGGAGATGGATATCTCTCCTAACTTCTCTTTGCCCCATGAATAGTGAAAGACTTATCCTACTCCTTTCCTGGCTACTGGCTTTCACTCTGGGGACTCAGGAAGGAGCCAATCTTACTGCTCCCTTGGTTTTCTCCCGTTCCTATCCTTTAAGACGCTCTCTTTTCCTCACTTCCTTAGGAGTTACCTTAGGACCCTTTGTCTTGGGAGGAGAAGTTAGTCGTCTTTTCAGCCAGGGGCTGGTGAAAGAGGGATTTTTCTCTTCTCAGATCATTATGGTAATTCTTTTTTCTGTTCTACTCTGGAAATCTCTGGGTTGGTATGCAGGGTTACCCATCTCCTTTTCCCATTCCCTTCTGGGAGGTTTTATAGGAGGAGCCTTAGCCTCGGAAGGATTAAAAGTTCTTGATTTTGGCGGGGTTATGAAGGTAATCCTTTTCCTTCTCTTCACACCTCTCTTAGGAATAATAGGAGGGATACTTCTCTTAAAGTTTTTCCATTACTGGGGAAGAAATTTACCTTTTAGATTTCATAACCCCCTTAAAAAAGGGAGTAACTTGGGATTATTTTTCCTCTCCTTGGGGCAGGGAGCCAATGATGGGCAGAAACTTCTGGGAGTAATAATCCTTTATTTTTCTACTTCCTCCCAAACCCCTACAATTCCCTTCTGGTTTTCTCTTCTGGTAATCTCAGGGATGCCCATAGGTCTCTGGCTGGGAGGTAAGAATATCCTCCATACTCTGGGAAGAAGACTTTACCGCCTTAAAGACTATCATTGTTTTATCTCCTATTCTCTTTCCTCTCTGGTAGTGATTGTCTCTACTCTTATGGGTGGGCCGGTAAGCATAACCCAGGTTAACACCTCCACTCTTATGGGAGCAGGGATTGGGGAGCATCCTAAAAGGGTAAGATGGACTACTATAAAACTAATCTTGGCTTCCTGGGTGATAACTCTCCCTGGAGTTGCACTCCTCACTTATGTTTTAACTAAGATTCTTTTAAGGTCAGGGATGTGAAGAGGGTTTTGGATATGTAGATATCCCTTCTCTGGTATAATAAAAGGTTTTTTTAAGGAAAGGAGGTTAAAAATTCATTTCTTTCAGTATCATAAGGGAATACTTCATTGTGAGAATACCTCCCTGGTGGAGATAGCGGAGCGTATCGGGACCCCTGTATATATTTATAGCACCGCTACTATTCTGAGACATCTTAAGTTATACGAGGAAGCCTTTAAAGGGATACCTCATCTTTTCTGTTACTCTGTAAAAGCAAACTCTAACCTGGCTATTCTCACTCTCATAGCCAAACAGGGATGGGGGGCAGATGTAGTATCGGGAGGAGAACTCTACAAAGCCTTAAAAGCAGGGTTTTCTCCTTCTCGTATAGTATATGCAGGGGTAGGGAAGACAGAGGAAGAGATAAGATTCGCTTTAAAATCTGATATTCTCCTCTTAAATGTGGAAAGTTTTGGGGAACTCCAGACCCTTAACAGGGTAGCCTCCCAGCTTAAGACCAGAGCCAGAGTTTCCTTGCGTCTGAATCCAGAGGTTAAATCTTCTCCTCATGCCTATATCTCCACAGGTGCTAAGGAAACCAAATTCGGAATACCTTTTGAGGAAGCCTCAAAGATAATAAAGAGGAGAGAGGAATTTGTAGGGATAGAGATTCTGGGTCTTCACCTTCATATAGGTTCTCAGATAACCGAAATTTCTCCTTACCGGGAGGCTATAGAGAAGACCTTAAACTTCCTTGAAGAAGTAAGAAAAGTAGGATTTCGCCCTCTCTACCTGGATATGGGAGGGGGGATGGGAATTATATACTCTAACGAAGAACCTTTCACTCCAGAAGAGTTTTCCTCTTTCCTCTCTCCTTATATAGAGAGAGAAAACTTTACTCTTATTCTGGAACCGGGTAGATTCATTGTGGGTAATGCTGGGGTACTTCTGACCCGGGTTCTTTATCTTAAAAGGGTCCGGGCAAAGAACTTCCTTATAGTGGATGCAGGTATGAACGATTTACTTCGTCCTGCTCTATACCACGCCTACCATGAAGTTCTCCCTGTAGTTCCCCGTAAAGGAGAAAAGGAGACCTTTGATATTGTAGGACCAGTATGTGAAAGTGGAGACTTCCTGGCTCTTAACCGAGCCTTACCCCCCGTCAAAGAGGGCGACCTTTTAGCAGTGATGAGTGCAGGAGCCTACGGTTTCTCCATGGCTTCCAATTATAACTCCAGACCCCGACCTGCAGAAGTTCTGGTGGAAGGAGGAAAATTTTTCCTTGTGGGTAGGAGAGAGACTTACCGGGATCTGGTAAGATTGGAAGCCATACCCCCTCACCTTCAGGAACCATCATGAATATTCTTACCATAGATGTGGAAGAGATATACCACCTGAATTTTCCCGAGATAGAAGGAGCAAGTTATCCCCGCCAGCCTCGGGTTAGGGAAAACCTTAAAC
>Ga0190286_1000609_pt1 | contig 14522 bp, 4 predicted proteins | sample 48691834_MG_FD_183241 | JGI IMG/M metagenome (GOLD analysis project Ga0190286, IMG submission 183241) | Hydrothermal vent microbial mat bacterial communities from Southern Trench, Guaymas Basin, Mexico - 4869-18-3-4_MG | ecosystem: Environmental > Aquatic > Marine > Hydrothermal vents > Microbial... | reverse complement strand
TTTTCAACGAGGAGGAGAATATCGAGACCCTCTATGGCGAGCTCAAGGGGGTTTTGGAGGGTTTAGGTATCAGCTACGAGATCATCGCCGTCGACGATGGCAGCACGGACGAGAGCTTCGAGCTCCTCTCCAAGCTGCATAGCAGAGACGAGCACCTCAAGGTGATCCGCTTTCGCCGCAACTTCGGTCAGACGGCGGCGTTCAGCGCCGGCTTTGACTACGCCCACGGCGACGTGGTGATCACTATGGATGCCGACCTCCAGAACGACCCCGCAGACATCCCCAAGCTTTTGGAGCTGATAGACGAGGGGTATGACGTGGTCAGCGGCTGGAGGGTGGAGCGGAAGGACCCGTTTCTGACCCGTCGCCTCCCTTCGATGATCGCCAACTGGCTCATCTCCAAGGTGACAGGGGTACATCTGCACGATTACGGCTGTTCCCTCAAGGCTTATCGGAGGGAAGTGGTCAAGAACATACATCTCTATGGCGATTTACACCGTTTTATCCCCGCTATCGCCAGTTGGATGGGTATCTCCGTGGCCGAGGTACCAGTCAACCATCGTGCCCGGCGCTTTGGGCGCTCGAAATACGGCCTTGCACGCACGATGAGAGTCTTTCTGGATATCCTCACCGTGCGCTTCCTCCTCAGTTATGCCACTCGCCCATCGCACATCTTCGGCGGGCTTGGTCTCCTGTCCTTCACCGTCGGTGTGGCATTAGGGGCATATCTCACCCTGGTCAAATTCGTTTTTAGGCAGGACATCGGCGGTCGCCCCCTATTGACCTTGGCTGTCCTCCTGATGCTAGTGGGGGTGCAATTGGTGACCATGGGGCTTCTGGGAGAACTGGTGGTGCGCACCTACCACGAGACCCAGGGCAAACCGATCTATGTGATACGCGAGATCTTGGAGTGAGATGAGGAATCCGCTCACAGCGACCATCAACGGAGGGATATCTCCCTGTTCGATGAGGCGGGCAGGACCCGTCAGCGGAGGAGTTCGCTTATGAGAAGGTCCCTCTGGTTCATCATCGCTTGGGCAGTTCTGGCGAATGTGGCCATCCTCCTGGTGGACGATTTCCTCTGGCAGTTCGCCTTCGGCCTCGCCCTGCTCTGCCTTCTGCCTGGCTTCCTGCTCATCTGGATCACCCTTCCGCCCTCCGAACTCCCCGATCCGCTGGAGAGGACCGTTCTCAGCATAGGGGCCGGCTACAGCCTCCTGATCCTGGGGGCGTTGGGAATCCATTATCTGCCCGGACCGATCACCCCTCAACTAGTGCTCCTCGTTTATGATGCCCTTATCGCCCTCCTTTTGGTCTTCTACTCCAGGCAACAAGTAAGGATCAAGTTCACTTCCTTGTCTCGGAGCGTTATCCTACGGGTCGTTTTGTTGGTGGCCATAGCCTCTTTCTTCAGATTCACCTACCTCGGCTACTCCGAATTCCAGGGCGACGAAGCCAAAGTGATGCTGAGGGCGGCGGAGATCATCCAGGGCAGGGACGATGTCCTTTTCCTGCACAAGAAGGGGCCAGCGGAGATACTGATACCAGCCGTTTTCTACTCCCTTAGCTCCAGGACGAATGAGTTCGTAGCCCGATTTCCCTTCGCTTTAGCCAACTTGGCCGGCCTGATCACCGTTTATCTGCTCGGGCGGAGAATGTTCGGTGAGCGTGTGGGCTTTATCACCGCCCTGCTTCTGACTATCGAAGGATACCTGGTCGCTTTCTCTAGGATAGTGCAGTATCAAAGCATAGCCTTCCTGATGATGACCCTCTCCCTCCTCTGCCTTTACGGTTTTTTCCGGTCGGGGGGCCATAAGCGCCTGGTTTTGGGGGCTTTCTTCGCCGGAGTTGGCCTGCTGGCGCATTACGATGCCCTTTTCGTCTTGCCCGCCGATTTATACCTCCTCTTCAAGAGAGCTAAGGTGGAAGGATGGAGGACGCGGGAATGGATGCACGCGGCGATCTCCTCCCTGACGATCTTAGGATTTATCATCCTGCCCTTTTATATTCCCTTCGTCCTACATCCCCATTTTCAGAAGGCATACATCTACATCACGGAGAAACGCGTGGGAAGGGCTGCTATACTCCATAATAACCTGTCCGACTTCTTCTTGCGCAGCACCTTCTACAACTCCACCTACTACATCCTGCTCCTGATTCTGCTGATAGTGGCAGCGGCTGCGATCCAGCTCCGTCGCTCCTTCCCGAGATCTCCTCTAAGCGTCCTCCTGCCCGGGGCATTCGTCGTGGGCCTCGCTGCCACTTCCTTCTTCCCCTCCTGGTGGCAGGTCGGTCGATCTAATATCGCCATAATCCCTTTCGCCATCGTGTTGCTGCTCCTTCTCGCCTCCTCTGTCCTCTCGGTGGAGTTAAGGACGACCTTCATCTGGTTTGCCGGCCCGTTTCTCTTCTATTTCTTCTGCGTTCGAAAGGTACATACTCATTACCACGTTGCTCTTATCCCTTGGACCATCATCGGGGGATTGGTGATCGAGCGGGGGTGGCAGAGGATTCGTCCTTTCCTCAAAAGGCATGGATGGCTTAGAGGCATCGCTGGCATCCTGGCTTTGGGCCTCCTGGGCCTGTTCGCCTATTACACCTTTACCATCTTCGTCAGCCATAATCCCGAATACAGGCGCACTTATCCCCAGCATAAGAGCAAACTCTTCTGGACCGCTTATGGCGCTGAGCTTCCCAAGGGTGGCTATTTCGGTTTCCCCTATCGTGTGGGGTGGAAGGTGATAGGCTATTTATACCATGAGGGGATCCTTGAAGGCGATTACGAGAGCAACGAGAAAGCTCAGATCACAGCCTGGTACACGCGAGGGGAACTGCGCTGCTCCAATGCCCCAAGGTATTACTTCATCGCCAAAAATGTCCAAGATATACAGAAGGTCCCCATGGAGACGATAAGGGAGAAATACGGGCTGGTGGGGAGGGTCCTGGTGGATGGCGAGCCCAAGTTGTGGATTTATCAGCGCTTGCCAGCTACCTCCCTCAAGGATTACGATCTGGGGCGGTATGCTTTTGCCTTCGATAGCGGGATATCTTCCCCTGAATTCCGCTTAGGATCGCCTTGGGATAAGAGCCCCCGTCTGATCATCCACCATCCTCTGGAGGCTGACCTCGGCCACAAAGTGAGGCTCCTGGGCTTCGATCTGGATCGGGAGGAGGTGGAGCCAGGCGGCGCCTTCATTTTGACCCTCTACTGGCAGGCAATAGAGGAGACGGATGCCGATTATCATGTCTTCGTCCATGTGGAAAAGGAGGGCCGCATCTGGGGGCAGAAGGATGGTGTGCCCGCTTGCGGCGGCCATCCCACATATCGCTGGGAGCCGGGTGAGATCGTCGTGGACAGGTATAGCGTCCTGATCGCCCCTGATACTCCCCCGGGGCGATACCCCATCTTGGTGGGGATGTATGACTTTTATTCCCAGGAGCGGCTTAGGGTTTTTAACCATAAGGGAGAGCCACAAGGGGACGCGGTCCTTCTGACGGAGCTCCTCATTGGAAATCGGGAGCGGGCCCTTCAATGAAGGGGATTGAATCGTGAACAGGACGATGAGAAAATCGGCGGAAATCGTATCGTTGATCTTGATCTTTTCGACTTCTCTGCTTCTCCGCCTCGCCTCGCTCGACGTGTTTATCAGCGGCGACGAGACCAAATGGACCTGCCGCTCCATCAACTTCCACGCTGCCCTGGTCAGGGGCGACCTGGCCGAAACTTGTCAGGTGGAACATCCAGGGGTGATCACCATGTGGCTAGGGACTATGGCTATCCCCCTGGATGTGGCCGGCGATTGGGTGAGGCTCTGCCAGGAGACAGGAGGGAGCAGGCTCAGCAGAGCTGGCGGGCCGGAGGTGCTGGCTAAGCTTCCCCCGCTCCTCTTCCGAGCCAGACGCCTGGTAGCCCTGTTGACCTGGCTGAGCATTATAGCCATCTACCTCCTGATCAGGAAGCTTTTCGGCGGCGATGTCGCTCTCCTGAGCGCCGTATTGGTCGCCTTAGACCCTTTCTACCTAGCCCATTCCCGCCTTCTCCATCTGGATGCTATCCTCACTGGTTTCATGACCATCTCCGTTCTCAGCATGCTAATTTACTTAATGCATCGTGTTCGCTGGGCCCTCATCCTCTCGGGAGTTGCAGCAGGGCTGGCCATCTTGAACAAATCGCCTGCCCTCTTTCTGGGGCCCTCCGCTATCCTGCTGGTGGCGGTCTGGAATCGAGTTCGAGGAGAGCAGCCACTTCGCTCCATCAAGGAGCTTTTGATTTGGGGCGTTACCGCCGGACTCGTCGTTTTCACCCTCTGGCCGGCTCTATGGGTGAATCCCGTGGGCGCCTTGCAGAAGGTGCTGGAGGAGGCGATCCACTACGCCGAGAAACCCCATCTGAACTTCAACTTTTTCCTTGGCGAGCCTCGCGCCGATCCAGGCCCCTGGTTTTACCCTGTGGCCTGGCTTTTCAGGACCACCCCTTTGGTTATCCTTGGCCTTTTACTCTCGCTGGTGGGAAGTGTGCGACCCTTAGCCGCCCACCGGGAAGATGAGCGATGGGGGTTAGGGGCTCTTGGGGGCTACGCTCTTCTCTTTTCGCTCTTCATGACCATGGGGGCCAAGAAATTCGACCGCTATCTCCTGCCCATCTTCCCATCCTTGGATATCATCGCCGCCGCAGGATTAAGCTGGGGATTCAAACTGGCGGTCAGGGAGCGAAAATCCCTCTTCGCCATCGCCGTGGCCATGGTCCTGTTGGCCCAGTTCGGTTTGCTCTGGCCTTACCGCCCTTATTACCTTACCTATTATAACCCCCTCTTGGGAGGGCCCAGACAGGCTGTCAAAGTCCTGCTGGTGGGATGGGGTGAGGGGATGGAAAAGGCAGCCCAATACCTTAACAGCAGGGAGGACGCTGAGGGCCTCCATGTGAACACCGATCACATCTCCCAATTTGCCCCCTTCTTCGTGGGCCACACCAGTGGCCTGAAAGACCCCGATCCCGAGATCTCCGATTATTACATCTTCTACGTGAACTCTGTTCAGCGCCAACGCGACCCTGAGATCCTAAATCGTTACTATGGTCGGGAGGAACCGGAATACGTGGTCACCCTTAACGGCGTCGATTACGTCTGGATTTATCCCAATACCAGCTACGTGGAGCCATTGAGCTACGTTGAGAGCAGGGCCCATCCTGGGGAGGATTTGATCCTGCTGGACATCCGCTCGGTCATCGCCAAATATTACAAGGGCTCCCTTCCCCTCTACATTCTAAACGGCGATCAGGATGAGGCCCAGATTGTCCGCAGGCTGCAGGAGATCACGAAGGGTCGAAAGCGCATCTGGTACATCACGTATCCCCAGGTATCCGGCGATCTCAGGGGTTTAATCCATTATCAATTAGGCGCCCATGCTTACAGACTCGAGGAGCGCTCCTTTCCCGATATCCATATCACCCTTTACCGTCTTACCGATCCCCATTCTTTCCGGGTGGCTTCGGCGGGGGTCCCGACTCGAGTGAACTTCGAAGGCCGGATCCTCCTGGAGGGCTATGGCTTCGATGAGGACAAAGCCCAATGGGGCAGGGACTTTGGGGTGGCTTTGAGATGGAGATCTCTGCGTAAGCCGGAGCGGAACTATGCAGCTTTCCTCCATCTGATCGATGACCAAGGCCACATCTGGGGGCAGGGAGACAAATGGCTGATGAAGGGTCTCGCCCCCACTATCGGCTGGAAGGCCGGCGAGGCGGTGCTGGACAGGTATAACCTGACGCTCCTAAAGGGTACCCCACCTGGCAGGTATCGATTGAAGATAGGGGTCTACGAGGTCGAGAGTGGACGAAGGCTTCGGATCATGGACGAGGAGGGGAATCCACTGGGCACAGAGTATGACCTGGAAGAGGTTGAGGTGGTAAGATCACCCCTCGAGCTTTCACCGAGCGACCTTTACATCCAGCACCCTTTGGAGAGAGAGATAGCTGGGAGAGTGAAGCTTCTGGGGTATGGACTGAATAAGGATGTAGTTGCCTTCGGCGAGGATTTCACCCTGGGCTTCTACTGGCAGGCCCTGAGAGAGATGGATGAGGATTACACCCTCTTGATACGGCTCAGGGGGGAGGACGGAAGGGTATGGGCCGAGGGCAAGTTTCCTCTGATCAACAGGTTTTACACCACCAGCAAATGGTCAGTGGGGGAGGTGGTGTGGGGGCAATATGACCTCACCGTTGACCGCGAGGCGCCCCTCACAGAGGGGAGCTTGGCAATCAACCTTCTGGATCCCCAAGGAAGGCCCCTGTTGGAGGAGGACCTTGTCTTGGCCAAGCTCGCCATCGAAGGGCGACGGTTTGAAGCGCCTGAGATAGGGCATCCCATGTGGTTCAACCTGGGAGACAAAGTGACCTTCTTAGGCTATGATCTGGGGGAGACGGAGGTCAAGCCCGGCGGGAAAGTGCGCCTTACCCTCTATTGGCGAGCTCGAGGGGAAATGGACACCAGCTACACCGTTTTCACCCATCTGTTAGATGAAAACTCCGAACTATGGGGGCAGAAGGATAGCCTCCCCTGCGAAGGCAGGCATCCCACGACGGAGTGGTTGGAAGGCGAAGTCGTCGTTGACAGGTATGAGCTCCCGGTGGAGGCCAATGCGCCCCTGGGGAAATACGTCATTGAGATTGGGATGTACGATGGCCAAACCGGCGAGCGCCTCCCGGTCTTCGATAGAAGTGGAGGGAGGATCCCTGACGACAGGATTTTGCTGGGCAGGATAGAGGTGAAGTGACGGCCCCTTTCCCCGGCCTGAGGCCGAGGGAGTGGCCGCCAGCCTCGCTGAAGAAGGTGTCGAATGGATAGATATCGCCTGGAAAGGATCATCATACTCGCTGTATTGGCTCTGACCGTTGGCCATTTCGTGGCCGGGGGGCTGGAGAAGGTGCAGAGGAATTGGAATGCCAGTGCTTACGACCAACGCTCCTACCTTCAGCTCGGTTTGAAGATCAGGCAGGGCAAGGGCCTGACCGATGGGAAAAGGCACCCCCTCTATCCTGTCCTCATTTCCCCCTTTGCTGAGAGGGAATGGGCCTACTTCACCAAATCCAAGCTGATCAGCCTGGCCATTGGGGCCATAGGGTTGCTCGCGATCTTCCTTCTGACCCGCCGCATGTACGGTGACCATGTAGCCCTCCTGGCCACATTTCTCCTGGGCATCAATGAGGAGTTCGCCTCCGAATCGGCACGGGTGATCTGCGAATCGCTTTTTGTACTGTTGTTCTTCGCTACCTGGTACTACATGGCAAAAGGCTTCTCCAACGGTCGCTATTGGATGGCTGCTGGCTTCTGCGCAGGGTTGGCTTATCTGGCAAAGGGCACTGCCCTCCTGGTTGTGGCCTCTTTCTTCATCTCGGCGGCCATCGTTCGCGGGAGGAAGGCCCTGGTTAGGAAGGGGATATTGACCTTCGTATTGCTCTTTTTGGTGGCTTCCTCTCCTCTCTTGGCCTATAATCTCCAAAAGCATCGGAATCCGTTTTACAACTACAACACAGCACATGTGATATGGCGCGACAGTTGGGAGGAGAAGTACTTAGCGAGCGGAAGCAATCCCACTATGTTCACTTATCTCCAAACGCATTCCTTAAGGGACATTCTGACCAGGCAATGGGATGGGATGAAGGCAATGATGCCCTTCCTTGCCCAGGCACTGATTCCAGTGGAGTGGCGGGCCGTATATGGATTCCTGGCCTCGCCCTGGGGCCTGTTAACCGCTATCGGGATAGCCATCGGTTTACTCCTCCTCAGGGAAAGCATCATCGCATACTACCAGGGAAACAGGGAGGAGATCGTGCTCACGGCCGTGCTGTTCGTCCTCAACTACCTGTTCTTCGCCTGGTGTGCTCCGATCACCATAGGGCCCCGCTACATGCTTCCTCTGGCGCCTATCCTGTACCTCCTCCTCGTCGATTTCCTGGATAGTGCTGCCAAGGATTTCCTGAAGCGGCTCCCCTCCGGAGGAAAAAGGCTCCCTCTGGCGATGCCTTTGATCCTCTACGCCCTCCTGGCTTTATGGCTCTCCTTGACCGGTGTGGAGGCGGCAAAGCATGTAGGGAACCCCTTTCAAACCGATCGCCTGCACAACAGCGACGGGGATATGGTTCTCTCCTGGCTTGCGGAGGGAACCGAAAGGGGCACCAAGGTCATTTGGGGCCCTTGCTACACTCTCCCCAACTGGAGGTACGAGGGCGAACTCGACTTCAAGAGCATCCCCAAAGACCTCACAACCTGGAGGGATTTCATGGACTTCGTTAAGGGAGAGGGAGCCCACTATGCCATCCTCGATTGGGAGATGTTCGTCAGGAGGGAGCAGCTTCTATCACCATACTTCGCCAAGGAGGAGATGAGGATCGGTTTCGAGACCCTCCCTCCTGGCTGGGCGCTGGCCTTCGCCTACAAAGGCCTCCCCTGCAAATGGTGCATCTTCAAACTGCTCGATCTGGAGCCGATCGAGCACCCCTTGCAAGTGGATCTGGGTTCTCGGGTGAGGCTTCTGGGCTATGACCTCGATCGCTGTTCGGTGAAGCCAGGGGATACCATCCACCTGACCCTCTATTGGCGGGCTTTAGCCGAGATGGAGAGGGACTACACCGTCTTCGTCCACCTTCTGGATAAAGGCGGCTCGATTCGAGGTCAAAGGGATGGCCAACCTCTCCAAGGCTTCGTGCCCACGAGCGCTTGGCGGAAGGGGTGGATCTTGGCCGACCGCTATGACTTGGTGGTCGCCCCGGATGCACCCTCAGGTGAGTACCGGATAGAGGTGGGGATATACCTTCTGGAGACGATGGAACGCCTCCCTGCTTTTGAGGGAGGGAGGAGGCTGCCCGACGATCGGGTTCTGCTGGATAGCAAAATATGGGTGGGTAAATAAGGAGCAGAAAGAAAAAACGCTCCAAAGTGGCGTCCTCGCCGCGTCCTCGCGGCTTAGCAGGGGTAGAGCGCATCCCTGAGAGGTGTAGATGACTGACTCGATCGCTCGACTGAGAAACAAATGGGCGATTCCGATTTTGATATTCGTCATTGCCCTTGTCCCCAGAGTGTACGTTGCCCTGAACGACTGTTCGTTACCTATAAGCGACGAGCACACCTATGACAAATACGCCTGGAGCTTCGCCCAGAATGCAGGGAGAGTTGAGAAGGGTAAATTTATCCACCACCCCTTAGGTTCTTTCACCTATCGTCCACCTGGCTATCCCCTGTTCCTAGGCCTGATCTACAAGGCCCTCGGCCACAGCTATCGAGCTGCCAGGGTGATCCAGGCTGTGCTCGGTGCATCCAGCTGTTCGCTGTTCTACCTCATCGGCCGAAAGCTCTTCAGCAAGGCAGTGGGTGCCCTCTCCGCCCTCATCGTGGCGGGCTATTCCCTCATGGTCCGCATTCCCAGCCTCCTGCTCTCCGAAACGCTCTTCATCTTCCTGCTTTCCCTCTTCGCCCTATGTGCCTTATCGGCCCTGGAAGGCGGCGGGAAGGCGATGGTCTTCCTCGCCGGGGCATTTCTGGGCTTGGCGACCATCACCAGGCCGGTGGTTCTGCCTCTCATCCCCTCTATTTTCGCCTGGTTTATCCTTCCTGGGCGCTTCCGGAGGGAAAGGCTCTCTAATGCAGTCTTGCTCCTGCTGTCGCTTCTGTTGACCATAGGGCCCATTGTAGTCAAGAATTATCAGATACATGGGGAGCTCATCCCTATCTCCACCCACGACGGGATCACTTTCTGGCGCGGTGTCCTCAAGGGGGACGCTGATTATCCATCCGAACTCACATCCCTTAGGGATAGGATTGGAGATCTACCTGAACTGGTCCAGCGGCGGCTTTACTATCGGGCCGCCATCGATTACCTGAGGTGTCATCCCGGGGAGATATCAGGGATCCTGAGGAACAAGCTTAAGCTTCTTTTCGTCTACACAAGCTACAAGATCGCCCACAAGAGGGTCATTGTGGCAGAGGACCCTTGCCTGTGGTATTTCCTCCTAAGCTTCGGCGTGCTGGGGGGCCTCCTCCGGCCCGGGGAGCACCTCTTGGAAAGGGCCTTGATGTATGCTATCATCTGTAGCCAGGTGGTCGTCCTTCTGGTTTACGACGTCAACGTCCGGCATCGCATTCCACTCATCCCCTTCTTCGCTCTTTTCGCTGCCTATGCCTCCGTCACCCTCTTTAACGCCATCAGCGAGGAGGTCAAGGGGAGGGAGAAGGGGGAAAGGAAGGGTCGGTGGGATTGGGGCCTCTGCTTTGCCCTTCTCCTGGCAGGTGCCTTCTACTATATCCATGGCAATGTCAGATGGCTTGCCTACGACGATGAGGGGGGATATCTCTATGCTGCCTGGAGGATAACCCAAGGGGAGATGCCCTACAGGGATTTCCTCACCCCCAAACTCCCCCTCTTCCTCTACCCCGGTGCCTTGCTCCTCAGGCTCTCTGGGAATTCGGTCTTCGCTTTGCGAACGGCCAGTGCCTTGGCCGTGCTGACAGCTGCTTTCCTCCTCTACCTCACCGTCGAAAAAGTTTTCGGCGCCAAGGTCGCCCTGCTGGCCATGGCCGTCTTTATGGTGCATTGTGACGTCTTCTGGTCGGCTCGCTTCTTCCGCCCCGAGGCTTACATGCTCCTATGGAGCATGGCAGGGATTTACCTTTTCGTCCGCTCCTACCCTGGTGGGCAGCGCTTGGGCTTAGCGGTCTCGGGCCTTCTCTTCGCTCTGGGCACTCTGGCCAGATTCTTCGGTGCTTTACCTTTCGCCGGCTGCGCCCTCTTCGTCGCCTATGATGCTTTAAGAGGCGGCGAAGCGAAAAGGGCGGCGAGAAAGGCGGTCTGGTTTTTGGCTCCTTACACCGCCCTGGTCGGCTTCCTTCTGGCCCTCTTCGCCCTTCTGACACCGAGCTTCTTCTCCGCTGTCTTGGGCCACCACCTGAGGCAGGGCAGCGAGCTCACCCGCCTGCAGGTATTCATCAAGGGCCTGAAGCTTTACAGGGATTACTTCCTGAGCCATCCCTTTCTTTTGGCTCTTACCGTCCCGGCCATCGTGTTGAGCTTGAGGACGAAGGATAAGCTGTCCGCCCTTTTCAGCCTGCAATTGCCAACTGCCCTCATCTGTCTATTCCTCTCCCGCTCGCTCGCCGGCCGCCACCTGGTACATCTGGTTCCATCCATCTCTGCCCTCTTCGCCTCCTCGCTGGTATCATTTGCGGATCGGGGGACGAAACTCTTCCCTCGCCCGCTGGGGAGATGGCTCGGCGCAATTTGCATCCTCTGCATCGCAGCCCTCTCCATGTGGCCCTCGTTGCGAGAGAACCGCTGGGTGGCGAGCTGGAGGGAGGATGATACGGCGTTAGTGGCCGACTATATCCGGACCCATACTGACGAAGGCGATTACGTGCTCTCCGATTATCCCGGGCTCAACTTCTACGCCCGTCGGAGGAACACCTTCTCCGGGGCGGGGCTCTCCAGGGGAGCTGCTTTAGGCGGACAGATCACAGGTGCCGATCTCGTCAGGGAGATCGAGGAAAACGATGTGAAAATGGTGCTGGTCAACATCGCTCAAGGGGCCCATCAGATGGTCAACCTGCGCGATTATGAGCGCTTCCACCGCTATGTCCAAGGCCATTTCCACCTGGCTGGCCGGCTGGTGTATGACTACCGGCTCATGGAGGTCTACCACAGGGATGACCTGATGCCCTCGTCGCCCAAGGTCAACTTCGGTGATAAAATAGCTCTGACCGGCTTGGCCTGGGGGGATCGTCCCCTGGACCTGATAGACCAATCGAGGGCGATGGACCGTAAAAGAGTGGAGGCAGGGGGCGAATTCGAGTTGACCATTCGCTGGAAGGCGCTGGCGAAGATGGACGAGGACTACTACCTGGTCCTCACTCTGGTGGATGAGAAGGGACACCTTTGGGGCCTGGGGCAGAAGCAGCTTGTGGACATCGGAGCTGAGACATATTGGGATGAGAAGGGTTTAGAGAGGGCCGTGCGATTCCCCACCTCCCAGTGGCCGGTGGGCGAGGTGGTCCTCGACCGCTATGAGCTTCCGGTCTCCCCTGGCACCCCGCCTGGCCGCTACCAGGTGAGGGCACGAATCCGCCCCCTTTCGACCTGGGAGGGGCTGGAGGTCTTGGATACCAGCCACAGATCAATGGGCCTCGAATGCCCCCTGGGCATAGTGGAGGTGAGCAAGCCTGCCAAGCCACCAAGCCTGGCGGAACTCAAAATCCCCTATCCACTGAAGGAGGATCTGGGAGGCAAGGTGCGCCTGCTGGGATATGACTTGAGCGCCGAGAAGCTTAGGCCCGGCGATCCCCTCCACCTCTCCCTCTTCTGGAAGGCTCTGTGCAAGATGAGGAAGGATTATGATCTTCTCCTGCAAATCAGGGATGACAAAGGGAGAGTTTGGGCCGAAGGCCGATTCCCCCTGGTGAGCGAAGGTTATCCGAGCTCCCAATGGGCTAAGGGGGAGGTGCTAAAGGGCCAGTACGACCTCTTCGTCAGGGCTGAGGCCCCGGCATGCGAGAGCTGGCTCTTCCTCAACCTGATAGATGTCGCTTCCGGGGATGAATTGCTAAACGAAGATATATCTTTAAGTAAGTTAAGGATCGCGGGCCGGAGGCGGGAGTTCACCCTTCCCGAGGCGGTCCAACACCCTATGCGGGCTGATCTCGGCCATCGCGTGGCTTTCCTGGGCTACGACTTGGCGGAGGAGGAGGTTATGCCCGGCGAGGTGCTTCATCTCACCATCTATTGGCAAGCCCAGCGCCGGATGGGGATCAGTTACAAGGTCTTCACCCATCTCTTGGGGGCGGATGGCCGGGTCTGGGGGCAGAAGGACAATGTCCCTGTCTGTGATACCTACCCGACGACGGGTTGGCTTCCTGGCGAAGTCGTCGTGGATGAGTATGAGATCTTAGTCAAGCCCAGCGCTCCGGCCGGCAAGTACCTAATCGAGGTGGGGATGTACAACGAGGCCACTGGGGAACGCCTGCCGGCCTTTGACGAAGAGGGCAATCGGCTTCCCGAAAGCCGGATCCTGCTGGATAGCGAAGTGCGGGTGAAGAGATGAATGAAGGGATGGCGTTGCGTGCCCTTCTTGGTCCGACCTAACTCGATGATATTGCCATGATCGAGCTTGCCCTAATCTGGGCGGTCTGGGTTCCAGCAGAAGGAACCAGGCGAAACTAATCGAGAGCGTTCCATTTTTACCCCCTAATCCTTTGATGTGAGCCTATTTTGCACCAACACGGTTGGGAAGGACTACCGAAAGGAGGCGGGGAAATGAAAGCGAAATGGTTTCTCACGAGTGTTCTCCTTATCGGCCTAGCCCTCGCCCTCGCAGGGAGCACCGGGCAGATTCAGGCTGAGGGGCCTGAGCCTCAGGGTAACGCGGGAGACCCGCCCCTGGGCACTGCCTTCACCTACCAGGGGCAACTCAAGCAGGACGGCAACCCCGTCAATGGCACCTGCGACTTCCAGTTCAGCCTGTGGGATGCCGCTGACGACGGGACGCAAATAGGCAGCCAGACCAAGACCAACGTCAACGTCGTCAACGGTCTTTTCACGGTGCAACTGGACTTCGGGGCCGGCGCCTTCACCGGTGAAGCCCGCTGGCTGGAGATCGCCGTGCGCTGCCCGGCGGGGAGTGGGAGTTACACAACCCTCAGACCGCGCCAGGAGTTGACAGCTACACCCTATGCCCTCTACGCCACCAAAGCACCCTGGAGCGGGCTGACCGGCGTGCCGGCCGGCTTCGCCGATGGGGTGGATGACACTGACGACACCGTATCCTGGGCCGAGATCAGCGGCATTGTGGGTACCGGCGCCAACCAAGTCGCCGCCGGCAACCACACCCACGACGACCGCTATTACACCGAGTCTGAATCCGACAGCCGCTTCGTCAACGATAATGCTGGTGAGGTGGGCAACCCCGATGTCCCCAATGGGGCTCTTTCCCCGGAGAAGATCTATGGCACAGCCTGGACCAGCTACAACGATGGCTCTGGGTCTGGTCTGGATGCTGACAAGCTGGATGGAAAGCATGCTTCTGAATTCCTGAGCACCTCCAATGACTATGGGAGGTACAATGTTGCCAGCAACCTCTACGAGGGGACAACCAAGCTCAGCGACAAGTACTTGGGCAAGTACGCAAAGGCAGCAGACTCCGACAAGCTGGATGGCCATGACTCCTTTTACTTTCAGCGGCGCGTTTCTGGCAGTTGCCCCTCAGGCAACGCCATCCGGGTCATCCACGCTGATGGCACAGTGACCTGCGAACCCGTGGGCGGGGGTCCCCATGATCACTGGGGTGAGACCTGGAGCGGGAGCGGTGTAGGCCTGACCTTAAACAGCAGCGACAGTCATGCCCTCGAAGTCTCGGCAGGCGACGACGGCGTGTATGTGGGCTCGGCGGGCGACGACGGCGTGTATGTGGGCTCGGCGCGCGGCGACGGCGTGGATGTGGAGTCGGCGGACGACGCCGGCGTGGAAGTGGGCTCGGTGGGCGGCGAGCC